>Ga0114932_10003581_pt1 | contig 15075 bp, 13 predicted proteins | sample 2SBtaG_2_FD_87286 | JGI IMG/M metagenome (GOLD analysis project Ga0114932, IMG submission 87286) | Deep subsurface microbial communities from Kolumbo volcano to uncover new lineages of life (NeLLi) - 2SBTROV12_ACTIVE470 metaG | ecosystem: Environmental > Aquatic > Marine > Volcanic ...
CAAGGCATTGATTGTTCGGGACGCGTGAATACATCCGTGTAAGCTCTGCTGCAACGTCCTTGTTGCAGAAGCCCAAATAATCAATGCCTTGCACCCTCAGTAAATTACTCACTGAGTAATTGCAACAAATTTTAATTTTCGCTGGTTTCTTATTTGCCAGTTAATAAACTTGCAAATAAGAAATAGCGACGAAGCATCGATCTAGGTTGAATCTATCAAGAATCTTACTGTAGATCCAATAAGAGGTTTTTTTCATAGAGATCCGTTCGCTTGTTATCCTTGGGATGCTTTAGATTCTGATAATTGTTGCGCAGCAATCTCAATGGTATAGGCTCCATCTAAGTTCGATACCTGGTCGCCTGGCTGATACGATTAGGAACATAGCATGCCTGAACTAAAATACAGGTTAGCGAATCCTTATTTAAGAAAGGAGTATAGAAATTGAGAATCGCAGAGCTTAACGATCAACTATCAGCAATTTTCACTGAGGTTGAGATGGCTCATCATAAAGCTATCAATGGTGCCGATAACAACGATCCAGAATGGCCAATTTGGTACGCTGATTACCTGCAAGAACCCCTGTCAGAGGTTTTCCATAACCGGTTTCTTAAAAGCAGCCTTATTTATTGCTTGATGAATGCTAACTTGGAACACATCAGCGAAGCAGCAGATATTCCGTGGCAACAATTTTATTCCAGACATTTTATCGAACATTTTGCCCCTACCGATACCCCGGCAGGGGATACTCTGGTTCTTTATCACACGCCTACTTGCCCATTCTGTAGATTGGTCAGGCAAACAATCGACCTCTTAGGTATTGATGTCGAATTGAGAAATATCAATGCGGATACAGATTACCGGGATGAATTGATTGCACAGCGTCGTCGCGCCACGGTTCCGGTACTTCGTATTATGTCTTCTAATGGCGATGAGCGATGGATGCCTGAATCACGAGATATCATCAGCTACCTGAAAAAGACATATAGCTAAATTTTAAAGTACTATTAAAGGCTTGGATGTAGCAGGTTACACCGTGCGTGACGTGATAAATATAAACGACCGCTTTGAGTGTTATCAAACTACTAAAGTGAAATTGATGAGCTTCCGCTCTTGGCACACTGCTGCCAATCAATAAACGAATCTCATCGATACCCGACCGTCCGCTCTTGAGCAAAATCCACCCATCGCCTTCAAGCCACTCGAATCTTGGATTAAATTGTATTTCTAACCGAAAAGAGTCCTTTTCCGTCGAGTTTCATTCAACGAAAGCGAATGTCCGCTATACGAGAGGTACTGTTGCTGCTGGCCGGAAGTTTATCAGGCACTTTCTGCACGATTAGATAGCAGATATTGCTGTTTAACAGTCGAAATAAAACTCTTGGGTCAGCTGGACTAATGAGATTTTTTATCACACCTTTTGGTGTGATCTGGATGACACAAATTCAGTGAAATAACATTAGCGTTTAAAGTCCACTGTAATCGTAGCGAAACGCTACACAGTATTGATAAAAACGTAGCATATCGCTACAATAAAAACTCTTCTCGTTTCGGAGAGTTCAAATGCCTAAAGGCAATCCTGTACGTCTCGATCAAGAATTGATGAGTTGTGCTGCACTTAAAGGTCAGTTGCAGCATAGAAGTGTGGCAGAGCAAATTGAATATTGGGCGGATTTGGGGCAGTTGGTCTCAAATATTATTAGTCTGGAAACTATTCTTTCAATAAGGGCCGGGCTGGCAAAGCTCAATGTGGAAGAAGTTGATGCACAAGCAATAGATCCCGATCTAGTATTTGGAAATCTTGAAGCGAGTCGGCAAAACGGTACGCTAAAAACTGTTGTTAATAAGAGTAGTGTGCGTTATCAGACTTCTGAGAAGTACCCCGGATTGTTAGAAAAAATTGATGAATCAGGTCGGATAGTATTTGGCCAATTTAATAATGGGGAGTTTATTCCCCGGTAGTTCCATTAAAAAACAAGGGAATGGCAGTGAAAGCGCGGTCTAAACAATTATGGCTATTAGCCGGTGGTAACGGTGTGGGTAAAAGTACTTTTTACCGGGTCCAGCTTAAACCTTTGGGGTTGCCGTTTGTTAATGCAGATGTAATTGCCAGGGAATTACACCCAGATGCCCCGGAATTGTTTTCCTACGAGGCTTCAAGAATTGCTGAATCAATGAGATCCGAACTTCTTGTTGAAGGCAAAAGTTTTTGTTTTGAGACTGTTTTTTCGCACAAATCGAAAATTGATTTTGTTGCCAGTGCCAAAGCCTTTGGCTACGAAATTGTCCTTGTCTTTATTCATTTAAACCAGATTTCTCTTAACAAGGCGCGTGTGGCACAACGGGTAATTGAGGGCGGTCATTCTGTACCCGACGATAAAATCGAGAGCCGCATTCCAAAGTTGCTTGAAAATATTAAGGTTACATTACCACTCTGTGATCATGTTCGGCTATTGGATAACTCCAGTATTGATAATCCTTTCAAGCAGGTTGCCATGGTACGGAATGGCGATATTACAGAGCTTGAAATACCACTACCCGATTGGGCACATAAACTGATGTACACTTCGTAAACTACTTGATAACAGGGCTTCTTTGAGCATCTGAATAAGCTGATGTTGGCGAGTATTGGTATCCAATGTATCATTTGGCCAGATAGCCGTTGCGAATATTCCGTATTATCTAAAGGATTACTATGTACAACAAATTATCAGGCGTACTTTTCATTCTGGCACTTATCATGTTGATTCCTGGAGTGAGTTTGCCTGTTCTGACATTAAAGACCACGGTTGATAAGCAAAAAATGACCGATCTTGTTGTCGATGATATTTTTGGCTCTGAGGAAACACAGTCGACCATCGGACAGTTCGCTCGCTCTATGGTCCGTCAGATAGATGTTCAGGGCACAATGGAAATATTCGAGAAAACCCGCAGCGTGCTCGGAACCATGGACGATCTGATTTCTTCCGGGCACTATTTCGTTGGTATTTTGATCGGTTTTTTTGCAGTCGTCATTCCGTTAATAAAACTGATTCTGACGGGTTCAGCTGCATTGGCGCGCGGAACCGCGCGGAAAATCCAGTTATACACGATCAGTACATTCATCAGTAAGTGGTCAATGAGTGACGTATTTGTGATGGCCATATTCGTTGGATATCTGGCCGCTAATGCCGATAGTAATACTGCTGATGCTGTGCAGACGAGCGCTTGGCTTGGCCCTGGCTTTTACTATTTTACCGCGTATTGCCTGCTTTCAGTGGCATCGGCGCAAATATTGGGCAAATATTTATCCCAACTTAAAAAACAAACCGAATAGCCCATCAACGTAGCGAATATCCAGGACTGTTCATCCGTCTCGGTGATTGAATCACGCAACTCATGGCGTTGGCTAATAAGTGAAGGCAGGCTTTTCCTGCCTGTTCTTTTTCCATAGAGACCATCAATATTTTCCATGAGGTACCTTTTTGGAAATCACGTTTTAGTATTGCCGGACGTGGATTGGTTCCTATCGATTTTAACTGTGAGCGGGCTTTTTTAATTATCGACATTGCGCTGTTCCTATCTGCTTTTACGCCTAATAAAATTCCCCATCCCGGCAGTTTTCCGCGAGCAAAAATAAATTTAGTGGGCGCTGAGTGGCCGCATTTTCCCGATCCCAGTCGAATCGGTGGTAGTCCAGTTGTGGTTGAATTCAATTCGCCAATTGACGGACGGGAAATGGCTTGTTTTGAATTGGCGAATCCGAGATCCAGTAATTTCCGCATGCGCTGGCTGCGAACACTACCGTTAGCGGCCCCCAGGACGACACCGACTAACCGAACTCCATTACGTTGTGCGGATGTTACCAGGTTATAACCAGAACCACAGGTAAATCCGGTCTTAATCCCATCGGCTCCTGAATAGCTGCCAGTGAATCCATTGGTGGTTCCGCGTCTTCTACCTTTGTAACTGATGCTTCTATTAGAAAAAAAATGGTAGTATTGTTGGTGATGTTTGAATAAATGTGCACCCAGCAATGCCATATCCCGTGCTGTGGTCTTTTGCTGTGAATCGGGAAGTCCGGAGGCATTGCGAAATTGGGTGCCACTCATGCCCAGTGCGATTGCTTTGCGGGTCATTAATTCTGCAAATGCGGATTCGCTACCTCCGAGGCGTTCGGCGAGTACTACCGCCACATCGTTTGCTGATACCGTTGCGACGGCCATGATGGCTTGTTTTACTGTCAGTTTTTCACCGGCTCGTACTCCTAGACGTACGGGTGATTGTGAAGCGGCATGTTTAGACACATTTATTTTTTCATCCATCGTCAAGTTTCCAGCCGCCAGTGCATCAAATGTCAACAGAAGTGTCATCATCTTGGTTAACGAGGCAGGATACCAACTCCGGTTGGCTTGATCCTGATGCAGCACAATACCGGAGTGAGCATCAATTACAATTTCCGGATAAGTCTCGGCAAAGGCGGTCATGTCAGACAACATAGCGGCCAGCATGCAAATCAGTTTCAAAAAATTTCGATTAACGATCAGTATTTCAGTTTGATTTGTCAATTTGAACCTTATCATTTTAAAAAAATTGCTGTTCAACCGTTCGCCAAATTCAGCTAGTGATTCCAGCAGGAAAGTATACCGAATTGGTGATACACTGAGTATGAGTCAATTTTATTCGAAAGCTCCCCCTGTTTTAGTCCAGAAGCTTGTCAGTTGGGCATAGGTCCTGATGAAAATTAAGAGCCTCGGCGGCTTGTCCGAAAACATAAGGACATTGCAGATATGTGGCTAGAGTTTTTTCCGAGAAATACTTTTTTAAATACGGCTGATATTTTTTCTGCTAATTGTATTATGGCCTTATAAATGCGTGTATTTATGATAAATATCATTTCCTGACAATTTTTGGATAAAACTCGACTATCACTGTACAGTATTTCTATGCAAATTATTATCTCACTGGTAGGAAAGGATCAATCCGATCTACTGTCCGGTTTGTGCAAGACCTTTTCGGACTGTAATTGCAAAATAATAGAAAGCAGATCCATGCGTCTGGTTGGCGAGTTTAGTGGTTTTTGGCTGGTGGAAGGCAATTGGAATCATGTTGCAAAACTTGAAAGTAGCCTGGATCATCTGGAACAACGGTATGGAGTCAAGATTAATAGCCACCAGGTCGGTGAAGCGAGTGCTAATTTAGAGTATATGCCTTATATTGTCGATGTTTTTGGTGTCGACACAAATGGTATTGTGAGTGATATCATCCAGTTTTTTGCCTCTCATAACATTATTATTCAGGAACTGGTCACAAACAGAGTTCAATCGTCCAACAATAACGCCGACTTATTTACCGCGCATATCGTAATCGGTATTCCCACAGATTGTCGTCCTATTTCTCTGCGTGACGATTTTCTTGAATATTGTGACAGCAGAAGTTTGGACGCAATACTGGAACCCATCAAACGATAGAGCAAAGTTGCAGATTTCTGGCCCCCTCAATTTATATACAACAATCGACGAGAAGAACCATGGCAAATTTACAGGTTGGCGATAAAGTACCCGCATTTCAGGCTGAATCCACCGGTGATCAGGCTTTTGATTCTGAGAACTATCTGGGAAAGAATATCGTACTGTATTTTTATCCTAAAGACAGCACCCCAGGTTGTACCCAGGAAGGCATTGATTTTCGTGACCACATAAGCGATTTCGAATCGCTCGATACAGTGATTCTGGGCGTATCTCGTGACAGTGTGCGCAGTCATGAAAATTTTAAGACTAAACAATGTTTTCCTTTTGATCTACTGTCAGATCCTGAAGAAAAATTATGTAATTTGTTTGATGTGATAAAGATGAAGAACATGTATGGAAAACAGGTACTGGGTATACAACGCAGTACTTTTCTAATCGACAAACAAGGCAATCTTGCACACGAGTGGCGAAAAGTTAAAGTCGCAAATCATGTCGAGGAAGTATTGAAGGCAGTAGGCGAGTTATAAGTCTTAATACAGCACATTTTTCTGTAACCTGCATCGCTGTAAACTGATTTCGTTGTATTGGGTATTCCCAGGCAGAACTAATGCGGATTAATTCGCTCATCTGAAATAATAGGTAGCTTGAATTAATTCCAATCTTCAAACTTTCTGGTCTTACGGATATTAGGTCGATACCAAATAATACAGAGCAGGCTGGATAGATTGCGGTGAAACCCAGCAATATTGCTATTTTCAAAGTGGTTCAATTTTTGATATATGGAAGAAATTTCAAAAAAATTATTTGTTCTCGATACCAATGTATTGATGCATGATCCAGCGTCTGTTTACCGATTTAAGGAACACGATATTTTCATACCGATGGTTGTGTTGGAAGAATTGGATCGATCTAAAAAAGGTGTTTCTGAAGTGGCTCGAAATGCACGCCAGGCCAGTCGATTTCTTGATGAGTTGGCGGCGACCCATACGCATACAATTGATGATGGGATACCACTTGATGATTTTCAGATAAGTACCGGTAGCGGTCAGGTGAGCAGTGGCCATCTTTATTTTCAGACTCGCCGCATGACATCATTACTGCCGGATTCACTTCCCGGAAATATGCCCGATAATTCTATTCTGGGTACGGTTCTGGCGCTAAAAAAAGAAAGACCCGAATATTCTGCCATACGATTGGTTTCCAAAGATATCAATTTGCGAATTAAAGCTGCAGTACTCGGAGTTCAGGCAGAAGATTATCAAAATGATCAGGTGCTGGACGATATCGATTTACTGTTTGGAGGAATGACCTCATTGGCAAAAGGTTTCTGGAATAAAGAGGCTAAAAAATTAGAGTCCTGGCAAGAGCATGGGTGCACTTTTTATCGAGCACAGAGCGCCGAAATTGAAAAATGCTACCCGAATGAGGCGGTGTACGATACAGAGGATTCACAATTTGAAGCCCTCGTGCGTTCCTCTGATGGTAATACCGCGACACTGGTCCTGGCGCGGGACTTTCGTTCAAAAAAGAATAATGTATGGGGTGTACAAGCGCGCAATCGAGAACAAAATTTTGCTTTGAACATGTTGCTTGACCCTGAAATTGATTTTGTCACTTTAATGGGTACTGCGGGTACGGGTAAAACGTTGTTGGCTCTGGCCGCAGGCTTGCAGATGACTTTGGAAAACAAAACTTACCGCGAGATCATCATGACCCGGGAAACGGTACCCGTTGGCGAGGATATCGGTTTTTTGCCGGGCACAGAAGAAGAAAAAATGGCGCCCTGGATGGGTGCTTTAATGGACAATTTGGAATTACTTAGTGGTGTTAAAGAGAACAATGACTGGGAACGAGCTGCCACGAATAATTTGTTGCTCAATCGCATCAAGATTCGCTCCCTGAATTTTATGCGAGGGAGAACTTTTTTGAACCGCTACATCATTCTTGATGAGTCACAAAATCTGACACCTAAACAAATTAAAACTCTGATTACTCGTGCGGGTCCAGGATCAAAAATAGTTTGTATCGGTAATATCGCGCAGATCGACACGCCGTATCTAACGGGAACCACCTCAGGTTTAACTTACGCGGTTGATCGATTTAAAACGTGGTCTCATAGTGCGCATATTACTTTGCGTCGAGGCGAGCGATCCCGATTGGCGGATTATGCATCCGAGATACTTTGATCGACATGATAATACATCAGTATTATCAGGCTAACCGCAGGCATTTAATCTGCTTCCCCAACCGGCGCAGCAAATGCATCGGCGACCAGGTGGGTGACATTGTCTCCGGTTAAGGTATGGAGAAATGAAACTAAATCATCAGCTTCTGTGGTTGTCAGTCCCAGCGGTTGAATCATTGGATCCAGGTTTTCATTGTCTACACCACCCTGATTGTAGAACTCAATAACTTGTTTCAGGGTGGAAAAACGACCGTTGTGCATGTAGGGCGCAGTGAGCGCGATGTTTCGCAGAGTGGGAGTTTTATAAGACCAACGATCTTTGGGATTTTGCGTGACTTCGTAACGACCCAGATCGTTGGTTTTCTGCTCGGAAACTGCGTTGACGACAGTGGTTTCAACATCGATAAATGTACCAGGTGCGACTTGCACCCGATGTTTATCTGGCTCTTTGAGCATGGCCTCTTGGTAGCCAACACCAGTGTTATGCCAGAGATTATCCATGAACAGGGCGTAGTCTTGCTTGATATGATGACAGTTAACACAGCGGGCTTTGCCTCGAAACAATTGTAAACCCCTGAGTGCTTCGGGGTTTAGAGCTCGCTTGTTGTTGCCATATAACCATTGGTCAAATGCTGAATTGGCCGAGTTTAAAGTACGCTCATAACTCGCGATAGCCATGCCAACAGTTTCCATACTGGGGCCACGTTTGAACGCGACTTCAAATAAACCGTTATAGTCGTTACTGTTGTTTATCTTGTCGATCACCGAAGCGACCGAGGGATTCGCCATTTCACTATGCGCCAATAGTGGCCCCCAAACCTGCTGTTCCAATGTATTTTCACGAGCATCATGAAACAGCTGCTGGGCGAATGCGACATTATATAAAGTGGGAGAATTACGCCTTACTGTGCGGCCTTCAACACCGACAGCTGTTGCCATTTCATTGCTGGTAAACCCTTGTTCGGGTATATGGCACATGGCACATGAAAAAGTGTTATTTAAGGACAGACGGCGATCATAGAATAGCTTTCGACCCAATTGAATCTTTGCTGGGGTGAGGGGGTTATTCGACGGTACGGATTGTTTTCCCAATCCCAAAGGCAGTTGAGTGCCGTATTGAAACAAATTAGCCGCTACGCCCACTCGTTCTGTCAGACTAACCGACCGAGTGGTGTATTGGGTCAGTTGGTAACCTGATTTCTGATCTCCGGCACGATACAGGGCCTGAGGGGCGTTTGCTGAGTTATTAGTAACCACAGTTTTTGCAGGTACAGCAGGCGCAATAAGTAATGTTTTAATATCGTTTATCAGAGTATCGGGGTGCAGAAAGGATACGCTGTAAATATTACGTATTTGGCCTTGCGGGTCGATCAGGTAGACACGCAAAATATGTGAAAAGTTACCGGAAAAATTTCCGTTTTCGTCGAATTGTTTTTGTCTGGATTGTTTGTATTTTTCCAAAATAGGTTGTAGCTGTTGTTCTGAATCGGTTGTTAAAAACCGCCAATCCAGATTGCCGCCGCTTAAGCCTTGAGCGTAGCGCTTCATGACTTCGGGCGTATCGAATTCGGGGTTAAAACTCAGGGTCAATAATCTAACTCGGTCAGCCAGTTGTGGTTCTTTGCTGAGTCTTGTTTTGACACGATGCAATACTGATGATGCCAGTGGGCAGCCATTGACATCATTGCAAGTCGAATAAATGAAACTTAATACAACCACTTTGTGTTGCATTAACTGGCTCAAAGATTGTTCGATTCCGTCGCTGTCGATGACTTGGCCGTCAGTTGCGGGTCTCAGCACAGGCAATTGGTAAGTTCCGGCTTCGGGCGCAGTAAAAGCCAAAGATCCGTAACCAGGAGCTAATGTTGTACTTGGGCTCGATGGGGAGGGTTTGCTGCTCCAACTGTAGGCCAGTATGATCATTAGCAGACCGAGCGTAAAGTAAATAAAAATTCGCAACACAAGTCCTCAAATCTTAAAAAAATGTCCACTCAGCAAGTATCGTGAACCTGGGTATAAACTATTAATTATTTGGGAGGTGTGAAACCACCCATGGTTGTTTTTTGGTAACTGCTCGCCTCTCTATGGGTGATCTGTTCCGGAAGACGCCGTAAATACAACCTTGTAGGCTTGGATGCGGCTTCCCTGCCGCATACACTTCCTCCACAGGTCCCCCATAGATGGCTGTTTCGATTAGGGGGCAAGTAGTTACGTTTTTTGTAATATTTATGCTAAATAATTATCTATTATCAATAAGTAATACCATCTTTAAAGTGCTTTCTGAATGATTACAGAAAAGCCATCCCTGGCATTAAATCAAAAGAGTTATTTTGTTAGTAGCTGGCTTAAAAGGTTCGCTTTAGGCTGAGTTTGAGTTGAGGCATACAACGACCTGGCTCCAAAGCGCATTTGATGGGGACGGCCTAACTTTTCCTTGATAAAGTCGATGGCGAATTTTTCGGATAATTGGGCACCGTCCCACTCATAACTTTTGAGATATTGATCATTATCTGCACCTTTTTTATCCCAATTTGCCAGCAATGAGGAGGTATAATACAAACGCTTACCGTCCCAACTGGAGGAAACCATATTGATCTGGGCACCGATTTTCTTTTCATAGATCTGTTTTGGTTTGAATGGATCGGAAATATCAAAGCCACGTGTCATACCGTCCATGAATGTATTGACCCACAGCATGTTGTCATCACTCTGGATTGAAATATCAACGGGAAGGGGAATTTTTGAAGGATCACCAATGTCGGCTACTTCACGTGCTTTCCATTCGCCTTTGTCGTCCTCATGGATGAGCCAGATTTTCGAAGTTAGAGCTGTGCTGGTAAAACAGTAGTTATGATTGGGGTCCCAGGCACAGCGGATTTCCAGTGGTGCTCCCGGAACATCAAATACTTTTTTGGGTTGTCGAGTATGCAAGTTCCATAACACGACAGTATTACCAAAGCGTTTCATGGCTTCAGAGTCCTTGAGCATTTTACCGAAATCCATCATATAGTTTGACCAGCCGGTGAAGGAAGAGGTTAGCATGACATTGCGACGCGGTAGCACTCGTACATCATAGCCATATCCATCGGCGAACTGTCCGGTTTTGACTGCACCATTCAATTGGCTGTCCGTTGGCATCCAGTGAGTGGAAATATATTCTCCCTCATTGGTGTATTCAACCAATGCGGTGCGTCCACCGTGATCTTTGTTGTTGGACAGGCCGGTTATCATCATGCGCCCAGGCAAGGCATAGGTCGTGTGCGGACCGACAACACCGCCACTTTTGGCGACAAAGGAAGTAATGGTTTTATGTAATGTTGGTTTGGCTGGATCGCTGTGTACATCAAAAATAAAAATTTTGTTGGTGTCCAGTCCTGCAGCCCACAGATATTTACGATCGTCAGTAAATCCTGAATGGTGTCCTTCATTGCGTCCTCCAACCGACAGGCTGTTTATGACTTTGCCATAAGATTCTGAGCCTGGGTTAACATCGACTGTGACCAATTTGTCCTGTTCGTCACCAAGGCCTTCCATCCCGAGAGTCCACACATAGACAAAGTCTTCCTGACCGACGATTTTAGCCATGTAGGGTGACATACAGGTTTCATCGGCCTGTGCTTGCATTGCACTAAGGCCGATTAAAGCAACCGTAATCAGTGAAACAACTCCGGCTCGTAACCAACTGGCAGCGGTTACGGAAATACTCAGGGTAAATACATTCATTTTAATAACCTCATTGTCTGTTATATTAGTCTTCAATTTTTAGGGCAGCCGATGGGCATTGCTCAACCACCTTGGCAATTTGATTTTCTGTTGCTCCCTCTATGTCAATCACAAACTCCTCGTTTTCAATTTTAAAGACGCTGGGCAGTGTTTTCACACATATACCTGAATGAATACAAGCGTCTTGATCCCAAGATACGTTCATAGATTTTTCCTCTTTCACAATGGTTGCATTGTTGCAGAATGAATCGATCGATATTCAATTCGTTCATTCTGCGGTTGCTGGGTCAATAATTGTTTTAATTTGGGCGATGCGATTGGCTGGAAACTGGCCCTGTGCGGCGTGTTGGCGAATAGTCTTTTCATCGGGTGCGATATAAACACAATAAATTTTATCGTCTGTGACAAAGCTTTCAAGCCACTGAATTACAGGCCCCATACTTTTTAGTACCGAGCAAGATTTTTGTGAGATGCCTTGTAGTTCATTAGAGGAAAGTTGCCCTGCGTTAGGAATTTCCCGTTCAATTAAATATTTCGGCATAGTGCCCTCCAATAAATGTTGTAAGGTAAAAAAATATGACCAGTCGTTTTTTTAAAAAGTAAAAAATTAGGCTTTAAAATAGCCGTCTAACAAACTATCGTAACAACATCGCAGCGGCGCCACCGACTTTTCAATCTTCATTCGTAATAACACTCCTTGCCAGGTGTCCACCAATAAATCAGCCATCGTTTCCGCTGACAAATCTGTTCTTACCTGGCCTTCTTTTTGGGCTCTGCTCAGACCGTTTTTAAGTAAATCCCGATAACGAGTTACTGCTTTTTGCAGGGAGAAGCGGCAAGTTTCGCTATTATTTCCCAATTCGCCCATTAGATTTCCGAGTAAGCAACCACCTTTGAAATGGTTATTCTCCAGTTCTGTAATTAACTCGTTAAAATAAATCTTGAGAGCAGTCAGTCCATCGTTATTCGGATCGAGTAAATACTTTTCCAGTTGATTTATGAAAGGTTCTATGTAATGTTGAATCACCTCCGCGCAATAGGCTTCTTTGCTCTCAAAATAATTGTAAAATGACCCTTTGGGCATCTGAACTGCGTCAAGAATTTCCTGTAGCCCCGTTCCGTGATAACCCTGGTTCATCAGCATATTCACACCCTGATCGAGTAACTTTTCTCGATTAACCTGTTTTTTCATTACTCTGACCATAGTATTAATTTACGACCGGTCGTCTTATTTGTCAATAAAATTTACAAAAATAATTGGTTACAGCCTGTTTTTTGTCAACTGCCTGTAGTCAGGATTTGATAGAAGCCAGTTTGTTTAGTCGATTAAATTCTAGTTAATAAATATTAGGTAAGATTTTGATATTTTGGGGAAATTATTAATTTAGTCTAATCTGATCGGGTCGATAGAGATGCGCTAAAATGTGTTGGTTAGGATAAACTCATTAAATTCCTAATGGTCAATATTTCCAAAAAATACTTTATTTAGGGGTGACTCAGTGGAGTAATTGAAATTTTAAAAAATTTTCTCTCTGTTGGTGGCTGTCAAAAAACCGAATATTATCAATCATTAGCATGAGCTTTAGATCATATGCTCAGATTTTTGGGTAATAAAACTTACATTTTCTAGAAGGTATTTTTTTACTGTTGAAATTGTTTACAAAATTTTGAATGGCTAATTAATTAATCCATATATAACAATAAAATGGGAATCCTGGCATGATATATGCTATATAGACCATATAATAATAATCGGTGTTTTTAATTTACGCACCGTGCCATTGATTTTAGATTTTTGGGGAAAAGTATGCGAATTTTACAACAAAGTTTTGTTGTAGTGATGATGTATTTGATGGGCCTGTCCGTCGTAGAAGCCACGAATTTTTGGTGGGACAGCAACTGGAACTATCGAGTATCGGTAGTCATTGGCAGTGAAGATTTTGCGCGAACGGAAAAGCCGGCGGAAGTCGCGGTTGACTTTAGCAGCCAAATAACTGGAGCTGATCTGTCAACGCCCTTTGATGAAAATTCCATCCGAGTCATTGAAGTGGATGCTGCGGGCGAACTTATAGCGGCCGACATTCCCTATCAGTTTGATGCTGCGATTGACTACGATGCATTGACCAATGCGCATGGCGTCATTGTATTCATGGTGGATGGCAATACCCCCGCGCAGAGCGTCCGTTATTACCAGATCTATTTTGATGTTCAGGGCGGAGGCTATGTGCCACCGGTCTTCACTGATCGAGTGATTGTGACAGACAATGTCGTCGATGAAGGGCAGAACAGCTTTCTGGTCAGTACAGATACGGCGGATTATTTCTACCAAAAACCTGCTGCAGGGTTTTCGAGTATTGTGGATACAGAGGGTAATGACTGGATTGATTATCATCCCACAGGGGGCTCGGCGGGTCATTTTCGCGGAATACCTAATCTTGTTTATCCCGAGGGACATTTTCACCCTGGAGCGACATCAGCAACCAGCACACTGATAAACGATGGCCCATTGAAAACGACGATACGTTCCCAAACAACGGACGGTTTGTGGCAGGTGGAATGGGATTTTTATCCCGAGTATGCGCACATGACCGTGTTACAGGCGGATAAGAATTATTGGTTTTTATACGAAGGTACACCGGGCGGGCAGTTGGATACGGGTGATTTTGTAGTTCGGGCTGATGGTACACAAACAGCCTACGACGTTGCCTGGACGGGAGACTTTGTTGGTGAGGAATGGGTGTACTTTGCGGATCCTGCCGTCGGTCGATCAATCTACCTGAGCCATCACGAGGATGATGTGGGTACCGATTCGTATTATCAGATGAATGGTCTGATGACCGTGTTTGGTTTTGGTCGGGACGGATTGCAGAGTTTCATTCAACCTGAGCCACATCATTTCACGATTGGACTGACGGACAGTACGGATTACGGTGCGACCTCGACGACCGTGTATTCAGCGTATAAAGATATCAGTGCGGCGACAGAAAATCCCGCACAATTTGGAGACAACCAAGCCCCGACAACGCCGGGTAATCTGGTGGCACCCGTAGTAACTTCGACCACGGTAATTCTTGATTGGGATGCGTCCACCGATGATGTGGGTATTGCGTTATACCGGATTTTTATTGACGGTGTGGAATATGGAACGACGACCGAGACGGAGATCGACGTCGTCGGTTTGAACGCCACCCAAAACTATAATTTTACAGTCGTTGCGGAAGATACCCGAGGGAATGAATCGATTGGTGCGGTGTTGTCGGTTACAACGTCCGCCCCGGACACCACCCCCCCGAGTATCCCGGATGGATTAACTCTGGGTAGTTTGACGCCAACGAGTGTTAATTTCAGTTGGAACGCGTCCGTCGACAGTGAAGGTCTTGTCTCGTTGTATCACATATACCGTGATGGCGTGGAAATCGGCACGACCAGTAATACTGCGTATACAGACAGCAATGCAACACCTGATACGACCTACGATTATAGTGTCAGCGCAGAGGATTATTCGAACAACGAATCGGCGGCATCAGCGCCACTGAACGTAACGACCCCGGCCCAGGCCGCTCTGGACCTGTTATCAGGTTACCCCTTTGAAGAAGGGACGGGCCCGTCGGTGTTTGACGTATCGGGTCACGGCAATACCGGTAGCCTTGAAGGTGGAGCCGTCAGGAACGCCGTGGGCTATACCGGAGAAGCGATTGAATTTAATGGCACAGACAGTTA
>Ga0114932_10003582_pt1 | contig 15075 bp, 15 predicted proteins | sample 2SBtaG_2_FD_87286 | JGI IMG/M metagenome (GOLD analysis project Ga0114932, IMG submission 87286) | Deep subsurface microbial communities from Kolumbo volcano to uncover new lineages of life (NeLLi) - 2SBTROV12_ACTIVE470 metaG | ecosystem: Environmental > Aquatic > Marine > Volcanic ...
GCTGGCGCTATGAGTGACCTTGAGAAACAATCAAATAACATCACCAATATTCTAGAAGTAATTAGAAATATCGCTGAGCAGACTAATCTGTTAGCACTCAATGCAGCTATCGAGGCCGCACGAGCAGGAGAGCAAGGTCGAGGTTTTGCGGTTGTTGCCGACGAAGTAAGAACGCTGGCACAACGCTCACATGATGCAACGCAAGATATTGAAAAAGTACTAACCGAATTGATTGATAAAACAAGAAGTGTTTCACAACAAATGACGACTAGTGTCACTGACTCAGAGCAAGCCATTGAATGCTCTGAACAAGCACACCAAAGTTTTGACGAAATCGCAGAATCTGTACATCTAGTGCAAAACTTTATTGCTCAAATTGCTGAACAAGCAAAACAGCAAGGTGATACTGCAAGTGAGACTAAACATAACATTTCTGGCGTAAATGATTCAGCCCAACATGTGGGTGAAGCAGCTGATAATCTTTCTTCTGGTGCAACTCAGTTAGTAGAACTTGCCAATAGTCTTAACAGGCTTGTTGGTCGCTTTGATATAAACTAACTCATCAAGGTGAAGCTGAATGTTAGCTTCACCATAACTTTATCTATAGTTTTGTATTAACCTATTTATATGGTGAAACCCTTTTTGTGCTTTCTGGCACTAATCAATCATTACTTTATAAAAGATAATTTACAATCATTGAGATAAATGCTCTTATTAAAATGTAAACCAAGTATTAGATTTTTAGAGAGTTTTATGCTTTTTTCAACCAAAAAAACAATTCCAGAAAAAGAAATAGAAAGCATTATTAGCACAGTAACTGGTAGTATCGTTCAGGCAAAACAAAAATGTTAAGTGAAACACGCAACATTACAATCGAGCGTTTAGCGCAAAGTGCGGCTGACATAGTTGCTGATGCCATCGTCGATATCAGGTTTACGATCAGTACAATGATGGGCGGCTCTTCTGAAACTCTAGTATTCAGAGTAGCTGTTAACCTTAAGTCATGATTAATCAGCAAGACATTACTTTAAGAAGCTTTGTAACTTCTGACAAAATACAATTAGTTGAAGTATTAAATCGCCATATTGTAATTCGATATTTATCCAGTAAAATCCCTTCTCCATATACAGAGCAAGATGCTACCTGGTGGATCAATGACGGAAGTAGACAGGGTTTTGTGAGAGCCATTTGCTATCGAGGTAAATTTGTTGGCTGTATAGGCGTTAATCCTGGTGAATTTGAATACCAGCGCTCTGGCGAGATTGGTTATTGGTTAGATAGTGCGTATTGGGGAAAAGGTATTATGTCTCAAGCTATCGAATTAATAACTGCAGAAGTGTTCGGTACAACATCTATTGTCAGAATTTTTGCCGCTGTATTTGAACCAAACTTGCCTTCAAAAAAATTGTTGCTTAAATCCGGTTTTCATCAAGAGGCTGTTTTGAAAGATGCGATATTTAAAGATAACACTTTTTTCGATAATCACATTTTCGTAAAGTTAAAACCTAGGATAACTGATTGAATTTAAAATTAGGCTGGTATGTTTCTCTGAAACTAACAAATATCGTAAAAATTTTCTCAAGGATCATTAAACACCTGCTGACACTTACAGATTCGCAACCATCAAAAGGATAATTAGATGAAAATAAATAAATATACTATATTCTGGTTGTGCTCTATTGCCTGCTACCTTCTACTCTCAAAAGTCGGGTGGCTAGATTTTGAGTTAGCCATTCTCGCAGCCATCTCAAATCTCACAATGCTACCTTTTTGGTTTAATATAAAAAATGGCGGAACTGAATATCAAACACACCAAATCGTAAAAGATCCGATAAATCATCTTTCTTTTAATGAAAATGTGTTAAATATTGGGTCTGACAGCGTACCTGTGCAGCAAATCAGAAAGGTGGCGATAGATACTTGTGGAGAAACCAGTTTTTTTTCATTGCCTTATAATCAAATAAAACCTGGTGTTGTGCCGGCGTTTGAATTTCCATCTGAGCAGTTTGAAGCCGTAAAATCTCACTTGAAGAAAGAACTACCTAAATCGGTTATATTTATTTCTTAAGTCTTGTTTGCTTAATACGCTTTATTATTTCATAAAGTTACAAAGCTAAGCTATGAGAACAATTTATATACTGTCTCATATTCTATGGAGTTTTATGGAAATTGCTAAAAGTACTCTGAATTTATTGGTGTTTGGTATCGTTTAGTAAAGATACAGTAGGACAAGCAACGTATAACGGGATAGATGGCAAATTTCCAGGGTTCTCATTTTATAATCTAAATCGAGTAGAATATGAACAATGAATTAATTGTTCATTTAATGCTTACATAAGAAGCCGTTTATCACGTTGACCTATGAACCTGATTTAGTTAGTTTAATGCTTTACAGTAAAGTTTAGCAAGAAGAAAGCATGAGATTACGATTTTTAGTTTTATTAATTGCTATCAGTGGTTGTAAAGCACTAGGACCCACTTTTGATAAAGCAGAAAAACCATTGAATACCCGTTCAGCTGTATTTATATATAAAAGCCCCGAAGTAAAAAATGCTTTCCAAATTATTCTTAACGATGAACATATCGCGACACTAGGTCCTTATGGTTACACTTGGTTATATCTTGAGGAAGGTAAAAATACTGTTTCAATTTATGAGGGCTGGAACAGAAATCGAAAAAAGTATTCATTAACTTTCAGTACCCTGTCAAATGAAAAGTTCTATGCAAAGATTTCAACCAGGGGCCTGGAGAGTGAACATCAAACTAAAAATCAACACTTGTTCCAAAAAGTCTCATCCAATGAAGCATTAGAAGAATTAACTCAGTACGTTTATCAAGAAAGTCAACAAGTAAAGTATTAACTCAGGTGAGTATTAAGATTAATACTCACCGTTGAATATTTTCTAAGGGAATGAGTAACGGACAATACGTTTTAAGACTGAGCTGTATTGACGCCAAAACCCGCCCGTATTGTAGTGAATACCATGCTGCTGAAAGATTTGTTGTACTTTCGGAGCAATTTCTGGATAACGTTTCGCCGGTAAGTCTGGAAACAAATGGTGTTCAATTTGAAAACTTAAATGACCTGTTAAAATGTGAAAACATGTGCCACCTCTGAGATTTGATGAGCCTAATGCTTGACGATAGTACCACTGCCCTTTGCTTTCATTTTTACACTCCTCTTCAGTAAAAGTGCGAACATGCTCCGTAAAATGACCGCAAAAGATAATGGTTGAGGTCCATAAATTTCTTAATAAATTTGCGACTAAATTACCGCAAAAAACCCATAGAAAAAGCGGCCCTGCCAACAGAGGAAAAATTACATAATCTTTAACCAGTTGCTTAGCTCCTTTGCTAAAGAAGCGCTTTTTTAATTCTGCATGTGATACTTTATTGTCTCGGTTATCTTTCTTTTTCCCGAAGAAGACACGCTCAGCTGCCATTTCATGATACGACACGCCCCACTGAAAAAGTACACTTAATAAAACATAAGTAATAAACTGCCAAAGGTTTTTCACTCTCCAACGGAAATCATTCGACAATCTTAAAAGACCATAGCCAAAATCTCTGTCTTTACCGATGATATTGGTATAAGTGTGATGTTCGTAGTTATGGACCCTGTTCCAACTATTTCCATCACACGCAATGTCCCATTCATAGGCGCGAGAATTAATAAACTTATCGTTCATCCAGTCATATTGGCCATGCATCACGTTATGACCAATTTCCATATTGTCTAAGATCTTACCTACGGCAAGACTTAAGACCCCCAAAGCCCAAAGTAATGGCTGCAAAAATCCTAACATCAATAAAATTCTGCCGCTCCACTCAAACACTCTCTGCCAAACAATAACTTTACGAATATAGTTAGCATCTTCTTGTCCAACTTTATCTTTTACTTGTTGTTTTACTTCGTCAAGTTGCAAAGCTAATTGGTCAAAATTTACTTGTTTCATAATTCTAACTCCAAATCTGTCACAGCTTGAGTAACACACAATTGGATCAGCTCTTCGCAGTTATCTGATAAGCTGCCGTCACGCATGTCTCTCACAATACCTTTCTTTTTTAAACATTGACATTGATGGCAGATACCCATACCGCAGCCGTATGTCACAGGCTTATTATTCGATTGAAATTCGCTTAATAATGAATGTTGATCACTCACTTGTAAGTCTCCATGAATTAGCTTTACTCTAAATTCAGAACCCTCACTCATAGGTTTTGTTGGCTTAATTGCTCGAAAGTGCTCTGCCCTAATGGGTATTTGATGCGATTTGCAAAACGCCACAGCATCAAAGTACATTTCCTCAGGTCCACATACGAGAAGTTCATTGGTATGTTTTGCTGAAATATATTTCGTAAATGAACCGTGTTTAGTGCGGTTCAATAATTCGAAACTGAAATTAGGAAGTCTGGTTAAACACATTTCTAATACATCCACCATTAAATGTGCATTAGGTTTTGCGTAATACAGTAAATGAATATGATGGTGCGTATATGCCGATAACTCATCCAACATTGCAATAAATGGGGTTATGCCTGAGCCGCCGGCTAAAAATGTCGTATGATTACTCTTTTCATCAAATGTGAATTGACCTGCAGGAATTGAAATATTAACCCAGCTATTCATTGCTAAGTCTCCGAGGTATGGAGTGAAATTTCCTCTATCGTGAGTGCGGATCACCAAATCAAACAGGCCTGTTTCGTTAAACTTTTTTGCAGACGACGCGATGGTGAAGATTCTAGAAATAAGCCGACCTTGTTGCTCTATTGTCAGAGAAATATGCTGGCCGGCTTTGTGTATTGGCCATCTCTTTTCAGGTTTTAACGTTATTTTAAGTACATTTTCACTTAATACACGAATGCTTTTAATTTGTGCTCGAAAATAACCGCTTCTCCATGAGGGTTTGAAAACTTGTAAAACAGGCTCTAAGTAACCGGTTAAGTCTCTGTAATGAAATAAATTATTTGAAATAAATCGTGAAATATTTTGCATGTCCAAACCACTTTAGCTTACATGTGTACGCCCACTGAGCGAACAAGTGTAAGCTCAAATTTCTTAAATGCAAATTTTTCTTGGTTAATTACTTTGAATATCGAGCTGGTTTTTGTATTTTTTAACAACAAGCTTTTTTGTGATTCAAAACTTATTGTAGAACCTAAAGTTAATGAGATTTTCTGAAATGAGACATCAAGCGCAAAGTGCATACTGCGAAAAATAGAAATTTTTAGGATCCAAGGCTAAAGTGAATTTTAGTTATAAAACCAATACCTTGGTTAAATGATGATAAATTTGACAAACCAAAGTTCTCTCGTATGAAATTAAGTAAGGTCTTTCTATTTAATTAAAATTGGACTGTAAAAACTCTACCTTTTTGCAATCCAAACACCTCTTTAAAGCGTACATATATCCTCTATTTGGAGCAATACATGTACTTAGATAAAGAAACCTTAAACCTACCAATTCCCCCGGAAAACTCGCTAGATGAGCATCACAAACAGCTATTTCGTCAAAACCCACAAAATTTCTTAAAGAGCGTAGATTTTGTACACGCATCAATTAAGTATATGGTCGACAACCACATTGAAAAAATAAATGTCACAAATAAACAAACCATATTTATTTATGATGATGGCAAACAAGAGTTTTGGATCGAATGTAATAAAAACAGAAAAAACTTTAAGTTTCAAATAATTGAAGAGTCACCTATCATCTTAGATGACACTGAGTATATTACTATTTGCAAACTTGCGCATTTAGTAAGGCAAGACCAATTACGACATTTTTAATATTTATCATAGAAATCTTTATCATCAATCTTCATTAGCTGGTTCCATAAATCTTCAGAGAGTTTCGGGTATAGCGAATAAAACTGATGACTGAAGACTAAGTATCCATAATTTTCTACAATAGGTTTTTTATTTTCAATATAGTTTATTGGAAGATTCTTATGTTTGCAGTCACTTAAAGAGATGCCTACTCTGTCATTAAAAAGTAACTCATGTGCTTGCTTAACAGAGACCGTTTCGTAGATTTGAAAGCCTTTGTTCTTTAAATCTTTAACGAGCGAATAGCCTCTTGGCACAGAAATACCTTGAGGCATCTCTACCAATAATTCTTGACCATCCCATTTTAAAGGCACATTCTGTTTGTGTATAAAGCAAGTTGAAGTACTTGATATAGCACGCTCATTATCTGGCTTATTATTGCGATTTTTGGGATACTTGGCAAACTCTTCTCTGTCTAATGAATGTCTTGCAATCAGTGCATCGACTTTCCCTTGTCTCAAGTGATTTAAACAGCGTTTCCATGGCTCACGAACTAACTGAATTTGAACATTTGAAATCATGTCATCAAGCTCTTGTAAAATCTCAATTGCAGCTCCTGGTTTTTCGCTAGGCGTCAAGACACCTTCACCACGGTAATGAGGCAAAAGTTCCTTGCTCTCATAACAAAATTTAAGCGTTGTTGCCTGAGCACTTAGGCAACAAATCGAACATATTAGATACAAAAAACGTTGATACATATGATTTTTAAAATTTTGCAATTACAGTAATTTTAGCCTTATATTTCACATTGAACAGGTAATTTTACTCTATTAATTTAAATCAGCGCATAGCAAACTGTCACATTTTCATCATCAAAACATCATAAAACATATGCCCCAATTGCTGGTATAGACCAGGCGAGATTTTTATGAAAAATAACTATTTATTACTTCCCCCAAGCCCTCTCACCACATCTAAAACAGTGAAAGAAGCCATGTTACTAGATTGGTGCACTTGGGATGACGACTACAACGTCGAGGTTGTAGAAAAAATTAGAACCCAATTATGTTCTCTTGCCGGTAGCTCTAAATTATTAACTGCCACCTTAATGCAAGGCAGTGGCACCGCTTCTGTTGAAGCGGCCTTGGGTACTTTTACCACAAAAAATAACACCTTACTTGTTATAAATAATGGCGCTTATGGTACGCGTGTTAAACAAATCTCAGACTATCTCAATATCGATGTCATTAGTCTAGACTTTGCAGAGACGCACTGCCCTGACATTAAACACATTGAGAAAACGGTTAAAGGAAACCCACACATTAGCCATGTTGCTATGGTGCATTACGAAACGACTACTGGCATGCTAAACCCACTAGGTGCTGTGGCAGAGCTTGTGAACCATTACAACAAAACATTTATTTTGGATGCGATGAGTAGCTTCGGTGGTATACCCATCGATATGATAAAGCTAGGTATTGATGTTTTAATTAGCTCTTCTAATGAATGTATTCAAGGGGCTCCCGGCTTTAGTTTTGCGATCTGCAAACACTCTTTGATTGCACAGAGCAAAGACAATGCCCGTTCACTGTCTCTAGATCTGTATGATCAATGGCAAACTATGGAAAAGAATAATAGTAAATGGCGCTTTACTTCACCTACGCACGTAATGAGAGCTTTTGCACAGGCATTGATTGAGCTTGAACATGAGTATGGTATTGATGCAAGGTATAACCGCTACAAATCTAACCAGTCTTTACTTGTAAGTGGTATGAGAGAGCTTGGGTTTGAGACACTTTTGCCTGATCCATTGCACTCACCAATAATTACCTCGTTTTATTCACCAAACGAACCTGAATATGGCTTTAAACAATTTTATGAAAAGCTAAAGTCGCTTGGCTATGTCATCTATCCTGGAAAAGTGTCAGACGCTGACTGTTTTAGAATAGGAAATATTGGTGAAGTGTATCAAAGAGACATCGAAGGCTTACTTCAAGCCATGTATGAAGCAAAATACTGGTAATCTTTACTATTTTTAAATAAAAATTTCCCGGAAAGTAAAGCAAAAGCCTATTTATAATTGACCAGTCGATTTTGCTTTTTTCATCATTATAAATTTTAGGCTGATAAGTTCGGTGTAGAACTAAAGTGAGACATCAATGCCCTTCCACTACCATTTCAATACAATCATGTAGCCAAAATTCAATGTTAAAGTCGACCAAGCTATCATCGTTGTCATAACGCGTCCTTTGTACTTTTAAGCAAGGCGTGCCGCTATTTTTTTCAAGTAATTCAGCCGCATAATCGGGGAGTACAGTGACGCTGATGTTGCACTTTTCATGAGAAACATCAACCTGATAATGTCGTTTCATAACATCAGTAATTGATCCATTTAAGATTTGCTTTTCGAGAAGGTTGAAACGCGCTGCAAGACAGTGAATTTCTTCAACTAGTACACCTCTTCCATCTAAATATCGAGCACGGGTCAGTTTGTAAATTGGCTTATCACCAAAATGAGTAAATGCTATGCTGTGCTCATTGGAAGGGGTCATCAGTTCAATAACCTTAGTAGAGGGCGTGAATCCTTGAGATTCAGATAAAGCGTTAAAATTCACTTTGCGTGCTGGATGCCATTTCAGTTTTTCAGGGGTTACAAACCACCCTCTGCGCTTTTGACTGTAGATCACCCCTTCAGATTCTAACCTAGCGAGTGCTTCTCTAACTGTGATCCTCGTAGAATTGAACTGCTCTTGTAAACTGCGCTCCGAAGGAAGTTTAGAACCAGCTTTTAAACGTCCCTCGTTGACCAGATTTTGAATATGATTTCGGATGACTTGATACAACAACATAAGCAACTTATTTAACAAACTATTTAAATGACTCAATTCTACTAGCTTACTGCAGTTTTATGACAAACAGAATCTAGTGATAATTTGAATTAAACGAATTTGTTATCTAAGTTCTAAAAATTAAACTGACATACTGAAGTGAAATATTCCAGTTATCACATTCGACTCTGACTTATTACACAAACATCAATAAAGGCTTGCTTAAATAGGGACTAATAATTTTGATTTTGCTGTAGCCTTAGGACAATTAGCAAAAAATACAAAACAGCAGAAAAACAGAGCATTTATTTAAAGTCGGGGCATCAAACTATCCCAAATCTGAATCCACTCCTTTCAGAAGTGCGCCATGCACTACCTGGTCAAAAAAAGCGTTTCGGTGGCGACAGAGGTTGGGTAAAACATCCTATCTGCCCACTTTATAAAATGTGGAAAAGACATACTTATTTAGAACAAGTAGAACGTTTTTCTTCTCTAAAAAATCCGCCAATCTTTTTGGCTGTGGCAGAATTTGCTCAGTTTAACCCTAAATATATGGAAATGATAAAAGTATCTAAGAGTAAAATAGCCCACGATATCTTTGTACTCATCTCAGCTGTCACAGGGCAAATTCAACTTGATACGCTTAAGCACTTTCTATCAACTTTGAATCTAGGAGAAAAGCCATTCGAGATTGGCAGGAAAAGCGCCGAGCTAATGTACAACTACCTCACTCATGGCGTTTAACCTGAACTAGACAAATACTATTTAGATTATAAATTGTGTGATAAGTTTATTATTGAGACCTGTACAGTAAATTATTAATTTCTCGTATATACCGACAAAATTGGAAATTTATTTTCGCCAAAATTCAAAGTAATAGACTGTGTTTCATTACCACTAAATTGCTGTTTAAAGTTTACCGGTGAATATCTTGAACCGTCTGCAAACAACGCCATAATGTGTTTTGCTTGTAATTCTCTTCGGCCGGTCGATTGATTAGTAATGGTTAAAATCCCCCAACGCTCTCCATTGTCGTTACTCATCAAAACAAAATGGTCAATGGCAAATTCACTCTCGTCTGGAAATAAATTAGCGTCGTTTTCAAAGGCAAATTTAACTTGGCTGACATCAACTCTATCTAAAGACAAAACATCATTTTTTGCGACTAAACCAGAACTCGCAACAAACAACAATATTGAAAAAGCGTATTTATACATATCCTATTGCACCTCAAATCAAATAGTTTTTATAGTCAATTAAACATGAACCCTTACTTAATTTAAATTAATACATGATAAATACAAAGCGCTAATACTTGTTCAGTGAAGTATCCGCTTTAGCGGCTGAACTACTGAGCTTACTTAGGTAACTGTCCCAAGGTCACGCATGTTTATTTAAATCTTCAGCATACTCCTTTCGGCGAATAGCATTTCGCACCATGTATGCCCCAAAGATTCTAACTGGCTCAACATGAAATTGTGCAAGAGGCTGATTAACTAACCCACAATCTCGCCACTTATCAGCTTTGTTCAAAATTAAACTCGCCAAAATATTGCCACCGAAGTAGCTTTGTACTACCCCATTACCAGAGTATCCGCTGCCATAGTAAATATTTTTCTGAGTTTTTAATTCTCCAAAAAAAGGCAGTCCACTGACACTTCTATCAGACGGTCCTGTCCAACTTCGTTCGATTTCTAAGCCGCTATGTTGAAAAAAATATTGCCAGTAATACTTCATCACTTCTAAATATCGGCTTGGCTGATCAAATCTATTTGAAACATGATTTGCAAAGCTAAAATAGTTACCGCCTTTGCCAAGCATTAGCCTGCCTGATGTCGTAGTTCGATAATAATTTACGAAAATTCGGCTATCTATAACCGGAGCGCCATGGTTAAGTTCCATTGCATTAATGGCAGCTGGATTGGCTTTACTGATAAGCATATCACTTGAAACCAATACCACAGAACGAGCAAATTGTGACTCAAGCTTAGGGAGCCAAGCATTCACTGCAAACACCAATTTTATGCTTTTGATCATGCCTCGGTCAGTTTTTATATTCAAAGTTTCATCACCCTGATAGTAAATATATTTTGTTCGATCATATATTTTCACACCGAGTTGTTTGGCTACTTTAAATAAACCTCGGACTAATTTGGCAGGCTGAACACTACCAGCATGAGGCGAAAAAATTGCAGATAAATTCGCTTTTGAACCAGTCATTTCAAGCTTATCTTGTGTAACACTTTCCCATGCATTGAGTTGATGTGTTTCAAGTAAATCGAACACAGGTTTAAAGACATTTTGCTGTGAGGCGTTCGACGCCGTATAAAACGTTCCATCAACTCGACAATCACAGTCAATACCGTACTTTTCAGTGAACGCTTTAATATCATGTACTGATTGTTCAGAGGCTTTGACCAAATACATCGCGCGCTCTAAACCAACTTGCTTAATTAAACTGCAAAACTTAGTCGACAAGGTGAGCATGGCACCGCCGTTTCTGCCTGAGGCCCCTTGTCCGCACAAGTCCTTTTCGATAATCACAACATCAAGTTCGGGCTTTATGAGCTTCAGATTAATCGCTGTCCATAGCCCCGTAAAACCACCACCGATAATACAAACATCTGTGGTCATATCATGAGTCAAGTGTGAGGCAGATATTTCATTTGCCTCTGTCATCGCCTCATCGAACCAAAAAGGCACATAGCACATTAAGGTCTTTCTCCTCTTGCTATTCTGACTTCTGTAGCATGCAAAATCGGCTCAATATCAGCGAGCGAGTCAATAACATAATGGGCACCCGCCGAAGCCAATTGCGCATAAGCTTTTCGAGTAAGCGACACCTGTGATGCTTCACTCTCATTTGCCCATTCCTGCTCGCTCAAGCCAATGGCATTACCTGTAACGGCGATGTCTACTGTCCACATCCCTGCATTTAACCCTTCACTAATACCATGAACTGAATCATTTACCTTTACGCAAACGCTTACTCTAGAAATACCTAGTTTTTGCACATTTTCTAAAGCCATCCAAAGTCCGGGGCGTGAACCAGCTTCGCACTCATCACTTGCAATAACACAATCAGGCTTATAACCATATTCTGCCGCTGCAAGCACTAAGACATCCATCACAGGTTTTGGATACCCTGAGCAACTGCCAATTTTGACGTTATCAGATTACAATCTATGTATCACAAGTAAAACGCCTTCGATTGGTGATGCAAGATCAGCTACTTTAGCCTGCTGTAAAGGCATAAATGTATTGTAAATTTGGTCGACATCTTCTTTAGTAGGTAAACGACCAAATTGATTTTGCCAACGTACTCAAATTGAGGTTGTATTTAACAAAGTATGAATATGGTCCCACTTACCCATTCCCATTGCGCCACGTGCCTCTTGAAGACTAATGTCAAAATCAAACCCTTGCTTGAAAGCTTCAACAAAAATACTCGTAGGTGCGATTGAGCCATAATCCACAACTGTACCCGCCCAATCTAAAATTAGCGCTTCAATATGTTTCATATTCGTGTTCCTGTTCTTTAGTTTTGATATGCTGGTTGTAGAGAATAACCAGGCTTAAAATGTTTAAGTTTGAAACTGAAATACAGTAACGAGCTCACCACCAGCACACTGGCAATAGCTGCTACCCAGTAACAAGCCATAATAAAAAAGTTCAACCAGCTTAATTCTGGTGACGCAAAAGTTTTTTAGAGTAAAATGCCAACCGACCCGACATAACCAGCTGAGTCAGCCAGATAAAGCAGAAAGCCAGCGTTAGCCGTCGAACCAACAGCGGAGATCATGCGGTCAAATAGAAAACAATTATAAGGGATGTAACTTATGTATAGTCCTGCGCTAAGAAGTACCATCCACGCTTTAGCATCCACAGATTCTGCTCAAACGCCCATGTACTTGTTGCCATTAAAGCCGTGCCTAGTAAGATAAAACCTTGATTGGCAAAAAATGCAATACGGTTATTTTTAATCAATACCCAGGCCGCTAATGCAATCAAGACAATTAAAGCTACTCGAACGCCTGCGTAAGCAAAAATTGCAGGTTCTTGTCCATAGCCAAGAGCGTGCCAAATTTCTGAAGAAAAATCATCTCGAAAATCTCGAAACCCTTTGAAAAGTAAAAAACTTTGTACAAGCAAGATGTTCCCGATTCCATATGCTTTAAAAAACACCCACCGATGTGCGCCGTTCATCGGGGTATTTTTTGTCTGGCTTCCTGATCCGATGCTGTAAACGCCGGTAAGCTGTTTAAACACAACACAGAGATAACCAAAAGAGGTAAAAAAATGGCGCTGGTTACTGCTGGCATCCACATTTCTGATACCTGTATTCCCACCATAAGCCATTTAGCCACGGTACGAACTAAGCCCGATGCAAGGATAAATGTTACACTCAATACTGCACCAGGCAACTCTGTTGTTTTACGTCCTTCTAAATAACTAAAAACCAGCCCCCAAATCATGCCAAGTGATAAGCCATAAAAAAATAACCAGATCACATTGATTGGTGAAGGAGAGATAGCAAAGAAGATCAGGGCAAGTTCGGCACTCAGTATCATCCATAGAATGATTTTTGCTCGGTTTGCGTATTGCATCTCAGCAATGACTTTTACACCGATAAGTTTAGCCACTAAGTAGCCAAATACTTGCAATAAAGTCAAAGCTATTTTGAAACTGACAAGCCAGTGCTCTTGATCCACCTCGGTATAACTATTAACCGAAAAGGGCTTTCTAAATGCATACATACAGAAATACGTCATAAACGCACTACAGGCAGCAAATGCTACAAAAGCGAGCCCTTGAGCCGGTTTTAATCATTTTTAGGCACCTGCCAAAGCGATAAAGAGTTCATAAGTAAACCTTGAAAATTACGAGGCCAGTCTTTGACCTCATAAAACAACGTAAAAATTAAGCGTTCAACTTAACGTTAAAACTGGTAGTTAAAGCCAACCATTGCGCGCATACCATAGTACTCAATTTTCAGAGGCCGACCCTTTTCGTCCATGTAGTATTCAAGCGCTTCATTGGTGAGATTATTAAGCTCAAGATAAATCAAAGCTTGATCGTTGATTTGATAAGAAGTTGTTTAATCAACACTGATATTAGCGCCATAATAACTGTCACTTAGTGCCGATTTGCCATGCTCTTCGATATAAGCACCTTTATGATTCACAGCGATACGAGCTGCAAATTCAGTATCGTCATAGTAAAGAGTAAAGTTATATGATTCTTTTGCTTGCCTTGGGATAGCAACCTTGCCTGCCCGCTCTGGAATGGTCATTTCTGAATCCATAAATGTGGCATTGGTCATAACACCAAAGTTTTCTAACTGTGGAGAAATAAATCCAAGATCACGGTTAAACGCAAACTCTACCCCTGCAAGCCACGCGCTGTCGCCATTTACTGGGCAAACAATGTTAACGCCATCACGGCCATTGTAATTGCCAATCGAACGTTTTTCGAAAATTGGATCTTGAATGTCTTTGTAAAACACACCCGCAGACACTAAACCTACTCTGTCAAAGTAGTGCTCTAACATTACATCTAAGTTGTTAGAATAAGTTGGCTCTAGCGCAGGGTTACCTGAATCAAGCTTGTTGTCTGCTTCTAGATAAGTTGCCCCCGGAGTCAATGAGCCAAAGTCTGGACGAGCAAAGCTTTTTGTTAATGCAACACGATAATTCGTCGATTCATCAGCACGATAGGTAAGATGTAATGCTGGCAGGACAGAAAGATACTCATTACTCTGCGTGGTTTCTACAGTTTGTTGTTGATCGGCTAAGTAGGTGTAGCCGGATACACTTGTCTTAGTTTGCGTCAGTCGAAGTCCTGTGAGTATTTCTAACTGCGCACTCATTTGATAGGTTGCCATACCGTAAGCAGAAGTTTGGGTTTCTTCTACATCAAAATTTCGACCGAGTGCGCCCCCATTACTTATGAATGCTGATTCACCATCAACCAACCTGAATTCCTCGCGGTTTGTATTCCAAAATGCCATTGCATCTTCTGTTGTGGCCACTTGAGAAAGCTGTGCTTGGTAATTGAAATTAGCTTCTGATAGGTAATCGCTTAGACCTGGTTGATCAGCAAGTGTGAAATCAGCAAGTGTTGGTGCTGTACCAAACTCATCACTATTCCACTCGTAAAACTCATCTGCAAAATCTGTATTACGTGCTTTATCTCTGTACTTTGCGCCGAATTGATAAGTTAGCTCAGGATCTATTTGCCATTCAAAATCAAGGTTAGCAACCAACCTATCTTTCTCTTTAACATATACTTTATAGAGTTCAACCCAAGATAAGCCAGCTTGAGTTGCATCCAATGCGAAACCGTTTGCAAAATCGTTGTTGATAGCATTCCAAGGATCTGCGCCCCCATCCACTAAGTTATAAGCATAGCTTTTTCCATTTTGCGCTTCTTGCAAACCAACATAACCAACGTTTTTCTGATCAAAACGCATAACAAA
>Ga0114932_10003584_pt1 | contig 15065 bp, 13 predicted proteins | sample 2SBtaG_2_FD_87286 | JGI IMG/M metagenome (GOLD analysis project Ga0114932, IMG submission 87286) | Deep subsurface microbial communities from Kolumbo volcano to uncover new lineages of life (NeLLi) - 2SBTROV12_ACTIVE470 metaG | ecosystem: Environmental > Aquatic > Marine > Volcanic ...
ACTACATGGCGGACAAGTCCTGCCCGGTGGAATAGGAAAACCACCGATGGCAGAGGGGGGAAAACAGGGGCGGCGGGAAACTGCCGCCCCGGCCATTGAACTCAAAGGCATATCCAAGGCATTCGGCCCGGTTCAGGCCAACCGGGATATTTCGATATCCGTAAACAAGGGCGCCATTCACGGCATCGTCGGCGAAAACGGCGCGGGGAAATCCACCCTGATGTCGATCCTGTACGGGTTCTACAAGGCCGACGCGGGCGATATATTCGTCAACGGCACCCTTACGGTGATCCCCGACAGTCAGGCGGCCATTGCGGCGGGCATCGGCATGGTTCACCAGCATTTCAAGCTGGTGGAAAACTTCAGCGTGCTGGAAAACGTCATTCTTGGGGCCGAAGACGGCGCGATGCTGAAGCCTTCGCTGGCCAAGGCCCGGTCGCATCTGCTTGATCTGGCGCGTGAATACGAACTCGAAGTGGACCCGGACGAGCTGATCGAGAACCTATCGGTGGGGCATCAGCAACGGGTCGAAATTCTGAAAGCGCTCTACCGGCACGCGGACATCCTGATCCTGGACGAGCCGACGGGCGTTCTGACCCCCAGCGAGGCGGATCACCTGTTCCGCATCCTGCGCAATCTGCGCGATCAGGGGAAAACCATCATCCTGATCACGCACAAGCTACGCGAAATCATGGACGCAACCGACACCGTAAGCGTCATGCGACAGGGTGAAATGACCGCGACCGTCAAAACTGCCGACACCAGCCCGCCGGAACTGGCAGAACTGATGGTCGGGCGGAAGGTGCTGCTCAGGGTTGACAAAAAACCCGCGACCCCCGGCGATGTCCGCTTGCGGGTTCGCGATCTGAAGGTCCGGGACGACGCGGGCGTCGAGCGGATCAAGGGTATCTCGTTCGACGTGAGGGCGGGTGAAATTCTGGGGATTGCCGGGGTGGCTGGCAATGGCCAGTCGGAATTGCTGGAAGTTCTGGGCGGCATCACCCCGGCAAGCGGATTTGTCGAAGTTCACGGCAACGAGATCGATTTGAGCGGCCGATCCTCGGACGGCCAGTCGCGGCGCGCGCGTGGCATCGCCCATGTCCCCGAGGACCGGCAGACGCTGGGCCTCATCATGGATTTCATGGCTTGGGAAAACGCCTGTTTCGGCTATCATCACGACCCGCAATTTCAGCAAAACACGCTATTGATGGATAACGCCGCCATTCTGCGCGACACCGAGGCGAAAATGAAGAATTTCGACATTCGGCCCCCAAATTCCGGTTTGCAGGCGCAGAACTTTTCCGGTGGAAACCAGCAAAAGATCGTTCTGGCGCGCGAGATCGAGCGAAACCCCGATATCCTGCTGGTCGGGCAACCGACGCGCGGCGTCGACATCGGCGCGATCGAGTTCATTCACCAGCAAATCGTCGAACTGCGCGACGCGGGCAAGGCGATCCTGCTGGTCAGCGTCGAACTGGATGAAATCCTATCGCTTTCCGACCGGGTTGCTGTAATGTTTGACGGCCGCTTGATGGGCGAACGGACCACCTCTGAAACCGACGTAAAAGAACTGGGCCTCCTGATGGCAGGTGTTGTCGGGGAGGCTGCTTGATGGACAAGATGCCTCGCTGGGCCGACGTCGTTCTGGTGCCGCTGATCAATCTGACACTGGCGTTCATCGCGGCGGGTCTTGTGGTGCTTGCGATCGGTCAGAACCCGTTTGATATGGTGTTTTTCGTGATCAAGGGCGCGCTCGGATCCACGACGGGCATCGGTTACACGCTTTACTATGCCACCAACTTCATTTTCACCGGGCTGGCCTTTTCGGTCGCCATGCACGCGCGGCACTTCAACATCGGGGCCGAGGGCCAGGCCATTGCCGGCGGCGTCGGGGCGGCCATCGTGTTGCTGGCGGTACCGTGGCCACACTGGACCCTGGCCCTGCCCGCCGCGATCCTGGGCGCGTCGGTTTTCGGTGCGGGCTGGGCGGCGATACCGGCCTATCTGCAAGCCCGGCGCGGCAGCCATGTCGTCATCACCACGATCATGTTCAATTTCATTGCGGCTGCGATCATCGGGTTTCTTCTGAACGGTGTTCTGAAAGACCCGAACACGCAAAACGCCGAGACGCGACACTTTGGCCAAGGCGCGCATCTGCCAACCTTCGAAGAGATATTCGCGCCCTTCGGCGACGGTCTTTTCAAATCGGCACCGGTAAATGTCAGCTTTTTCCTGGCGCTGATCATGGCGTTTCTGGTGTGGGTCCTGATCTGGCGCACGCGTCTTGGCTACCAGATACGCGCGTTTGGCAGCTCGCACACCGCGTCGGCCTATGCGGGCATTTCGGCGTTTCGCGTCACCATTTATTCGATGCTGATTTCGGGCGCGCTGGCAGGCATGTTGTCGCTCAACGTGGTCATGGGCGAACAGGAACGCCTGATCAAGGAATTCGTCGAGGGCGCGGGCTTCATGGGGATCGCCGTGGGCCTGATGGGGCGCAACCATCCGTTCGGGATCGTGCTGGCGGCCATTCTGTTCGGAATCCTCAATCAGGGCGGATTTGAGTTGCTTTGGGAAATGCCGGGTATCAGTCGCGAAATGGTGCTGGTCATTCAGGCGTTGATCATCATCTTCACCGGCGCCTTGGTGCACATGACCCGCGACCCGCTGGAACGGTTCTTCATCCGTATGCGAAAAAAGAGGGCGTGATGGACTTCCTTCAGATCATCCTGACGCTGGACATGTCGATCCGTCTGTCGGTCGTTTTGCTATTTGCCTGTCTTGCGGGTTTGTTTTCCGAACGCTCGGGCGTCGTGGATATTGGCCTTGAAGGCAAAATGCTGATCGCATCCTTTGCCGCCGCCGTGGTTGCTTTTGAAACCGGGTCGGCGTGGCTTGGCCTAGCGGCGGGCATGGCCGCGTCGCTGGTTTTTGCGATGATTCACGCCGTCGCCGTGATCATCTACCGTGGCGATCAGATCATTTCGGGCGTCGCGATCAACTTTCTGGCCTCGGGACTGACCGTGGTGATCGGGCACGCGCTTTACAGCAAGGGCGGGCAGACGCCAACCCTGGTCGGCAACGCCCGGTTCAGCGAGGTTACCCTGCCATTCGCCGATGCGCTTGCCGATGTACCGGTTGTCGGACCGATCTATTCCGAACTGATTTCGGGGCACAAGCCGCTGGTATACATCGCTTTTCTTCTGGTGCCTCTGGTCTGGTGGGTGCTCTACCGCTCCCGATTCGGCCTCAGGCTGCGCGCGGTCGGCGAGAACCCCGCCTCGGTCGATACGGCGGGCATTTCCGTGATTGGCATGCGATTTCGGTCATTGATCATCACCGGGCTGCTTTGCGGCATGGCGGGCGCGTATCTTTCAACCGCGCAAGCAGCGGGCTTTGGTCGCGAAATGTCGGCGGGACGCGGCTATATCGCGCTTGCCGCGCTGATCTTTGCCAACTGGCGACCGGTGCACGCGATGGGTGCCTGTTTTCTGTTCGGACTGCTGGAGGCGATTTCCAACCTTTACCCGAACATCGACGTCGGGCTGTTTGTCATTCCGGTCCAGTTCACGCAGGCCCTGCCCTATATTCTGACGGTGGTTATTCTGGCCGGATTTGTCGGCAAGGCGATTCCGCCGCGAGCCATCGGCCAACCCTATGTCAAAGAGCGATAGTTCAGGTTTTTCGACGCACATGGCGCACGAATTGCAGACCCGCATCGGGAATATCGCGCCAGTCGTCCCAATTTGTCGCAGCGCGGACCTTGAATGAATCGACCCAAAAGAGGTAAGGCAATCGCACTTCAACGTCTGGCGTGACCCATGCAAATCTATCTTCCCATTGCCGAGGTGTCGGTAAACGCCTATCTGCTGTTGGGTCTCGGCGGCTTGGTCGGCATTCTGTCGGGAATGTTCGGCGTTGGTGGCGGATTTCTGATGACGCCGCTGTTGTTCTTCATTGGCATCCCCCCTGCGGTCGCGGTTGCAACCCAGGCCACCCAGATTGTCGCCTCCTCTTTTTCCGGCGTGTTGGCGCATTTCAAACGCAAGACCGTCGATCTGCAAATGGGTTTCGTACTTTTGATTGGCGGTATGGTCGGTTCAGCGATCGGGGTGCAGATTTTCAAGGCGCTCAAGGAAATCGGTCAGGTCGAATTGCTGGTGACGCTGTGTTATGTCGTGTTTCTGGGCATTATCGGCGGTCTGATGTTCCTGGAAAGCCTGCGCGCAATCACCCGGTCGCGAAAACCGAACGCGCGATCCGCGCCGCGATATCAGCACAATTGGGTGCATGGCCTGCCCTTCAAAATCAAATTCCGCGCGTCGGGCCTGTACATCAGTGCGATACCGCCACTGCTGATCGGGGCTGCGGTTGGTATTCTTGCCGCGATCATGGGCGTTGGTGGCGGGTTCATCATGGTACCGGCGATGATCTATCTGCTGGGAATGCCGACCAAGGTGGTGATTGGCACGTCGCTGTTTCAGATCATATTCGTCACCGGTTTCACGACATTGCTTCACGCGACGACCAATTTCACCGTCGACCTGATGCTTGCCGTCCTCTTGATGATTGGCGGTGTGATCGGCGCGCAGATCGGCACGCGGATCGGCTACAGGATGAAAGCCGAGCAGTTGCGCATTCTGTTGGCGGCGATGGTCGTGGTGGTCTCCGGCAAGCTGGGGGTGGATCTGTTGCAGGAACCGCTGGAGCTTTATTCGCTGAGCTCGGGTGGCCCTTGATGATCCGCCTTTTTCTGACCTTCATTGTCACGCTCGCGCCAATTTTCGCGACGGCTGACGAGCAGGTCGTTGCCGGTCTCAGCCAGAACCGGGTCGCGATCACATCGAATTTCGATGGGACCGGCATTCTGATTTTCGGGGCGGTCAAACGGGTGTCGCCGCCACCGGACGACTGGCCGCTGCAAGTGATCATTACGGTTTCCGGTCCGCGGACGCCGGTTGTGGTTCGGCGCAAGGAAAAATGGCTGGGCATCTGGGTCAACACCGACTCCGTCAACGTCGATCTGGCCCCCAGCTTTTATGCCGTCGCCACGACCGCGCCGCTGAATCAGGTGTTGAGCGAGGTCGAGAATCTGCGCCACAAGATCAGCGTGGACCATCTGATCCGATCGGTCGGCGTCGTGGAATCGGTGCCCGACGCGGGTAAGTTTTCCGAGGCAATCGTGCGCATTCGTCAGCAAAATGGCCTTTACACCGAATCTGCGGGCATCGTCGATCTGACCGACGAAACCTTGTTCCGAACGCAGATTTCGTTGCCGGCAAATCTGGTCGAGGGCAATTACCTGACCCGGATTTTCCTGACGCGCGACCGTAGGATTGTCGATGCATTCACGACGAATATTTTTGTGCGCAAGGTCGGGCTGGAACGCTGGATCTTCAACCTCGCCCACCAGCAACCATTGATCTATGGCATTCTGTCGCTGGCGATCGCCATCCTGGCCGGCTGGGCGGCCTCGGCGATTTTCCGGTTGTTGCGCCTGAACTGACCGCGCCGCTAAAACGCCTGAAACGTCATCGTGGTCAATGACCGGCTGATCCCGGAAATGTCCAGAATCCTGTCGTTGACGAACTTGCCGATATCTTCTTCCGAGGGAATGTACAATTTGGCCAGCAGGTCGAAATCACCGCTGGTGGAATAGAGCTCCGACACGATTTCACGGCCGTAAATGGCGTCGGCAACCTCGTAAGTTCGGCCGGGTTTGCACCGGATCTGCACAAAGACACATTTCATATCCCGTTTTCCCCCACGGTTGCCAGCTTGGATGGTCGCGATACTAGGCCTGCGGGTTATCGGCTTCAAGCGCGGGAAGGGCCGGATCGTCCCTTGCGAGGTCTCCGACGCCCAGCGCGGATTCCGGTTTTCCCAGCCGATACCGCGTCACCCAGATCAATCGGTGTTGCGCCCGGGTGATCGCCACATAGGCCAGACGTTTCCAGAGCGCGATGCCGGCCTCTTCGCGCCCGGATTGCGCGGCGGCGTATAAATCCGGCGCAAAGACCTGAACGCTGGGCCATTGCGATCCCTGTGCCTTGTGGATGGTGACCGCCGCACCGTGAACAAACGCAGCACCCATGCGCGCGGCGGTGGGAATAATCGGTTCTTCCTGATCCGGCGCTTCGATCTTGATGATGCTGGCGACGCTGACCTGTGGCTGTTCCGCGCCAAAAACGTGCAGGCGCGAAAATCCCGGCTTGCGCCCTGCACCCAGATAGATGACCTGCGCCCCCTTGATCAGACCGCGCGCCTCCAGATCGACGCGCTTTTTGCGATGCCTGAGCGGAAGCTCGATGCCGTCGCACATTAGCGGTTCGCCGGGCAACAGCCCGGTTTGGGGCGCGCCATGGGCCGCGCGGAACGCGTTTATCAGGCGAACGCGCGTTGCATTGCGCCAGACCAGAACCGGCGAGCGCGCCATCATGTCCGCGTCAACCCGAGGCGCGATGACGACCCGGTCGTCCCTGGCGGCCGCCGCGGTCACCATTCGTTCGAAGGCCGGGAAATCCAAATTTTCATCGCTCAGCGCATGGGCGAGATCGAGGATCGGATTGTCGTCGGCCTGCCGGTGAATCCGGCTGAGCCGGGTCACATCGGCAGGGCTGATCGCGTCGAATGCCATCGCGCCGGACTGGCCGACCGGGGCAAGCTGTGCCGGATCACCAAACAGCACGAGGGTCGAGAATATCGATTGCAGGTCGTCGAACTGCCGGTCATCCAGCATGGAACTTTCGTCGACAAATCCGATATCCAGCGGGTCTTCGCGCCGGGCCCAGCCGATGATGAAATCCGAGCCGCGCAATCCGGCGGCGGCAAGCGCGCCGGGAATGGACTTGAAGTTCCCGTAAAACGCCTGCGCCCGGTCCAGCGCGATGTCGGTCAGGCCATCGATCTCGGGGCGCGTCTCTTTGCCGACCAGCCACGCCGCGATATTTTCGTAATCCGGATCATAAAGCGGCGTGTAAAGAATGCGGTGGATCGTGGTTGCCGGAACGCCGTGGGCGCGCAGAACACTGGAAGCCTTGTTGGTGGGTGCCAGAACCGCAAGGCTGCGATCGTCGGGTTCGCGCTGGCCTTCGTAATCGCCCGATATCAGCCCGATGCCGGCATCGGTCAACTGCGTGACCAGATGCGCCAGCAACATGGTTTTCCCGGAACCCGCCTTGCCCAGAACGCCGATCATCGCCGGCGAGGTCGCATTTTTCGGCAGGACCTGCTGGTTCAGAAGGTCGATGCCGGATTTTTGCAATTCGGCGGTGATGCGATCAAAGGCTTCGGCCTGATCCTCGGAAAATTGCATGAATTCGCGCCCTGATGTTTCAGCAAATCTAACTTGCGCGCATGCCGGTTGCCAGCGTGATCGGGTCTGATGTTACATCGCGGCCCCGGCACAAAACGATTGGTTGAACCACCTCTCGGGCGTCTGTGCGGACACCTGCGCGTTGCGGCACAGATCGGCAATCGGCGCTGCGGCAAAATCCCAGAGCCCGACGCTGATCGCTGCGCCCTCGCGGCATTTCGTGCCCACGATTTCGGGCGGCCAGCCAAGCCGGCGGTAAACCCGCACCATGCGCGCATCAAAAACGCCAACCGCGTGGGCCAGATGAAACCGCCGCCCCAGCGCCGCCCCCGCCAGCATCAACGACGCCGATATCCGCGCCGGACCCTCGCCATCGTGCGACAGACAGAACCGGGTGCTTTCCCAAATCAGCGGACTGGTGATTTCAACGCCATCGATCAGGTCGAGAAAATGCTCGTTCACCATCACCCGCCCCGTGGTCGGCAGGAATCGCATCGATCCGCCATGCGTCCCGTCCGGGTTCTGGTGGATCACGTAAAGTGGGTTCAGCCCGTCATATTCATCGGTTTCAAACCCGTCGGCGCTGACCTGCACGTCCCAGTGCAGACGGCTCGAAAACTGCTGTGCCCGGTCGCGAAACATGCTGTCGCGCAAACTGGGATAGGCCACCAACTGGTCGCCATAAAGGTAACGGATCAAATGAATTCCCTCGTACTGAAATGCCGAGGGGCATAGTCGATCGGGGGTTAAGAAGTCGCGAAGGCGCGGCGGGATAAATTGTTGGCAACACGCAAGCGCTCAAACAATGATCTGACCGCGTGCCATCGCCAGTGCCACCGCATGGGTTGTGTTGGCGGCACCAAGTTTGAACCGCGCGCTTTCGATATAGACGCGCAATGTATGTTCCGAGATCGACAGGTTGTCGGCGGCGTGCGCGCGGCTGTTGCCCATCCCGATCAGGGTCAACGCGTCCAGTTCGCGCGGCGACAGCGGTCGCCCCGGCATCCTGTCGGTGCCGTGCTCGATCTCCAGCGCTTTCTGGTTCAGGTAATGCGCAATCAGAAGCAGGTCGCTGACATTCGCCGAGGTGAATTTGACCCAATCCTCGTCGGAACAATGGTGATTGACCGTGAACAGTGCAAACTGACCGTTCGGCCCCCGGATCGGGATGGAGAATCCCTGATTGCCGACACCGGCATCCGACGCCTCCAGCATGAAGGATCGGACAGCCTTGCCGGACCAGTCGAGCTGTTTCCAGTCCACCGGATGAAACCGCTGAAAACACCCCAGCACCACCGGATCGATGCGCCCGTAATCCTGACCCAGATAGTGATCGACCCAGTCCGCCGAGTAGGTCAGCGCCGCATAGGGCTGCCCGGCGCTGTTGATCGAGTGATAGACGAAATGTTCGACATGATAGATGGATTGCAGACCTTCGACGAGGTGCTGAAAATCATCGAATGTTATCACTTGCTCCAGGCGCTCCAGGAACGCCACGATTTTGTTTTGCATACTCACGGGCCGGGAGGGGTGCCGGATCCAGTTGCTTCAGTTCCGCCGCAGCGATCAGAATTGAATCGTCCAGTTGCTCCGCCAGGCCCATCAGGCCATTCTGCTGAGCAAATTTCCTTAGATCGGTCAGAACATCAATCATCCATTCCTGCGACATGGCAAACCTCATTGCGATTGGTTAACAAAACGTTAATTCAATCTTAGCACGAGTCATTGTTGTAAAAAATTCGCAGATTCATATTCCCCATAAATGGCGAGGGCACAGCTCGTAACCCGCTAATATATAACCCCGCAACGCCCTTAGGTTGCAGATCAGCGCAAGATTTGCGCCCCGAATCGGCATTGTTTCGAAACTGGAAACAAATTGTTTCCGGCGCTCGTCACCGCGACTGGCTCGCCTCCAGCGTGTCTTCGAATGTTCGCAGTCCAAGTTCGGGCGCACTGACCAAAACCGCCATGTTGCCCGGTTTGTGCTCGTTTCGGCGCATTTTCACGTGGGCATCGGGTATCTGGTCCCACGGGAAGACCTCGGACATGCAGGGATCGAGCCGGCGCTCCAGCATCAACTGGTTTGCCGACGCCGCTTGTTTGAGGTTGGCAAAATGGCTGCCCTGAATGCGTTTCTGGTGCATCCAGACATATCGCGCGTCCATGGTAAGGTTGTATCCGGTCGTGCCGGCGCAGATCACCACCATGCCGCCCTTTTTGCACACGAAGGTCGAAACCGGGAACGTGGCCTGCCCCGGATGTTCGAACACCATGTCCACATTGTTGCCCTTGCCGGTGACGTCCCAGATCGCCTTGCCGAATTTCCGGACCTCTGCGAACCATGCCTTGTATTGGGGCGTGTTCACTTCGGGCAAGACGCCCCAGCAATCGAAATCCTTGCGGTTGATCACACCCTTGGCACCTAGCGAAAGCACGAAATCGCGCTTTTCCTCGTCCGAGATCACGCCGATGGCGTTGGCACCCGCGGTATTGATCAACTGGATCGCAAAGGATCCCAGACCGCCGGATGCGCCCCAGACCAGCACGTTCTGGCCGGGTTTCAGCGTGTGCGGACGATGCCCGAACAGCATGCGATAGGCGGTTGCCAGTGTCAGGGTGTAACAGGCGCTTTCCTCCCAGCTCAGGTGCCGGGGGCGGCGCATCAATTGCTGGGCCTGAACCCGGGTAAATTGCGCAAAAGATCCGTCCGGCGTTTCGTATCCCCAAATCCGCTGGCTGTCCGAAAACATCGGGTCGCCACCGTTGCATTCCTCGTCATCGCCATCGTCCTGATTGCAGTGCACCACCACTTCTTCGCCGACCTTCCAGCGTTTGACCTTGTCGCCAACCGCCCAGATAATGCCCGAGGCGTCCGAACCGGCAACGTGATAGTCGGCCTTGTGAACATCAAAAGGGCTGATCGGAATGCCAAGACCGGCCCAGACGCCGTTGTAATTCACACCCGCCGCCATCACGAAGATCAGCACCTCGTGACTGTCCAGACGCGGCGTTTGCACCACTTCGACCTGAAAGGACTTGTCCGGCTCGCCGTGGCGATCGCGCCGGATGGCCCACGCATACATGGTCTTTGGCACGTATCCCATTGGCGGAATTTCCCCGATCTCGTAGATATCCTTTTCGGGTGCATCATAGGGCGCGATTTCGGTCATCTCGTCCAGGGGGGCCATTTCGCAATCTCCGTGCTTCGATTCTGCAGTGCAGAATGCTGCGGTGCAGAATCATCGTCAAGTTTTGTTTCGCGGCTGTGTGTCATTTATCCGGGATTGGGGCAATAGCAACATCGCGGCGAAAACGCGCAGTTTTGCGAAACATTCATGTTGAACGAAGGCCGGACCTGAAATTAAATTGCGTTGGCCGCAATCATCATTGCCGCAAATGCGCGACCGATGCAGCGTAGTACCGAACCAGATCCCAGTCAGGGTCGACGACCTGCAGGCCAGTTTCCGTCTCAATCAGGATGTGCCGCGATTCCAGAATGCGCAGGCCAACTTCGACCGCGTAATCCTGATCGTCGTGCGGCAGATGAACATGGGCACCGCTTGCGTTGAATTCGGCCAGCAGCGCATGGCACCGCGCCTTGATTTCCAGCCGCGTTGCCGGCGCGTCATTCTCTGCCAGCGCGCACGCCACCAGAGGCACCGGCAAGACCGGGATCACCTTCGCCACGCGGCCCATCAGATGATCGCCCAGATTTTCGGTCAGTTTCTGTTGCGAACGCACCCGCGATTTCGCCGAGAATTCACGCAGGGAAACCGGTTGCCCGAAACTGACGCAGGCATAGCCATGGCGATAATATTGCCGTGTAATCCTGAGCCATATTTGCCGCCAGACAAAACCCAAAAACACACCCACCCTGAATTCGAAATGCCGGGTTCCGTCGGGATCGACCTTGGTCAACACCCGGTCTTCCAGCACGCGATCGTAGTTGAGCCCGACCGGCACAAACACCACATCGGGTCCGGCCTTGGCGTCAAATCCGTCCACGATGTAGGAAAGCAGCCCCAGCTTGGCCTTGCCGGGTCGTCCGTCCAGGCTGAGGCCGCCTTCGGGGAAGATCGCCTGCGTCACGCCACCCTCGGTCGCCATCTGCACATAGCGCGCCAAAACCTTGCGGTATAACGGATTGCGTGATTTGCGGCGGATGAAATACGCCCCCATCGAGCGGAGCAACTGCTGCAATGGCCAAACCCGCGCCCATTCGCCGACCGCATAGGATAGCGCCGAGCGTTCGGCGGCCAGATAGGTGACCAGCACATAATCCATGTTGCTGCGGTGGTTCATCACGAAAACCACGGTCGCTTTCGGGTCCACCGCCTTCAGCGCCGCATCGTCGATGAAACCGACCCGAACCCGATAAAGCGCCTGCGAGATCAGTCGGGACAACCGGATCGCCAGACCGTAATAGGCAAATACCGAAAACCACGGCACGATTTCGCGCGCGTAGCCTTGGACCTTTTGTGCCGCCACGTCGGGCGGCATATTCTCGGCAACGGAATATTCGCGGATGGCCTCGGCGACCTTGGGGTCGTGCGTCAGCCGGTCGATCATCACCCGCCTTCGCGTCAGCTTGAACGGCTGAATCTGCAATTGCAGGTGATCGTTCAACTGGCGGATCGCCCGGTTGAACCGGCGGCGCAGAAACCAGCGCACCGACGGAACCAGCAGGCGATCCAACAGGGCGATCGCAGCGAACCCCGCGAGCAGAACCACCAGCCATACGGGTATTTGGACCATCGCGAACATGCCGCCAGACTATAGCAATGCCGATGATCGTAAAGTCGGCATTGCGCAAGGGTACTTGCCCTTCATGCTGCACTGCGGCAATATGCAACGCGACATGAAATTGCGCTTTTCCTGCAAGCTATGTAATTTTGTTGCTGATCCGATGTACACACCCATAGACCGGGGCCCGACATGACCGACGACAAGACCCGCCCCTGGCTGTTCCGTACCTATGCCGGGCATTCCACCGCGCGCGACAGCAACGCGCTCTACCGCACCAATCTGGCCAAGGGGCAGACCGGCCTTTCGGTGGCGTTCGACCTGCCGACCCAGACCGGATACGACAGCGATCACGTGCTGGCGCGGGGCGAAGTCGGCAAAGTGGGCGTTCCGGTGGCGCATCTGGGCGACATGCGGGCGCTGTTTGACGGCATCCCGCTGGAACAAATGAACACTTCGATGACAATCAACGCAACCGCACCGTGGCTGCTGGCGCTGTATATCGCGGCGGCCGCCGAGCAGGGTGCGGACATCACCAAACTGCAAGGCACGGTTCAGAACGACATCATCAAGGAATACCTTTCGCGCGGCACCTATGTCTGCCCGCCGAAACCCAGCCTGCGCCTGATCACGGACGTCGCCGCCTATACCTACGAGAATGTGCCGAAGTGGAACCCGATGAACGTGTGTTCCTATCATCTGCAAGAGGCGGGTGCGACGCCAGAGCAGGAACTCGCCTTTGCCCTGGCCACGGCAACAGCGGTTCTGGATGATGTGAAGGACAAGGTTTCAGCGGCGGATTTTCCGCAGGTGGTCGGGCGTATCTCGTTCTTTGTCAACGCGGGCATCCGTTTCGTGACCGAAATGTGCAAGATGCGGGCCTTTGTCGATCTTTGGGACGAGATTTGCGAAACCCGATACGGCGTGACCGACCCCAGGATGCGGCGATTTCGGTACGGGGTTCAGGTCAACTCGCTTGGCCTGACCGAGCAGCAGCCGGAAAACAACGTCTATCGCATTCTGCTGGAAATGCTGGCGGTCACGCTTTCCAAGAATGCGCGCGCCCGCGCGGTGCAACTGCCCGCCTGGAACGAAGCGCTGGGCCTGCCGCGCCCGTGGGATCAGCAATGGAGCCTGCGGATGCAGCAGATCCTGGCCTACGAAACCGATCTGCTGGAATTTGATGACCTTTTTGACGAAAACCCGGCGGTGGACCGCAAAGTCCGGGCGCTGAAGGCCGGTGCCCGCGAGGAACTGGCGACGATCGATGCGATGGGCGGTGCGGTCGCGGCGATCGAATACATGAAGGGACGGCTGGTCGATAGCAACGCGGCGCGTCTTGGGCGGATCGAAACCGGCGAAACCACGGTAATCGGGGTGAACCGGTTCACCGATGGTGCCAACAGCCCGCTGACCGGCGGCGACGGCAGCATCATGATGGTCGATCCGGCCGCAGAGACCGATCAGATCGAACGCCTGACCGACTGGCGCGACGCACGCAATGCGCAAGCGGTGCGCGCGGCACTGTCCGCCCTCAGCGCGGCTGCCACGAGCGGCGCGAACATCATGCCACCTTCGATCGACGCGGCAAAAGCCGGCGTAACCACCGGCGAGTGGGGCGAGGTGATGCGCAAGGCTTTCGGCGAATATCGCGCACCGACCGGTGTTTCCCGGGCGATGAGCAACCGCACCGACGGCCTGGACGACCTGCGCGAAGCCGTCGATGCGGTTTCGGCCAGGCTGGGCCGCCGATTGAAATTTCTGGTCGGTAAGCCGGGTCTGGACGGCCATTCAAACGGGGCCGAACAAATCGCGGTACGGGCGCGCGATTGCGGGATGGACATCTCTTACGACGGCATTCGCCTGACCCCGCAACAGATCGTCGATGCGGCGCTGGAAGGCGCGGCGCATGTGGTGGGCCTGTCGGTGCTGTCGGGCTCGCATATACCGCTGGTCAAAGAGGTTCTGGAGCGAATGCAGGCTGCAGGTCTTGGCCACGTGCCGGTCGTCGTCGGCGGCATCATCCCGGACGAAGACGCGGTGACCCTGAAAGGGCTCGGCGTGGCCGAGGTCTACACGCCGAAGGATTTCGAGGTGAACCGGATCATGACGGACATCGTGGCGCTGGCCGACCGCGAAGCGCAGGCGGCGCAATAGGCACCGGATTTCCGGTGCTTCGCACGCAGAGGTTTTCGCCAAAAAGAGGCCCCCGCCGCTTTCAGTGCCACATATCCGGCAGTCCCGCCTTTTTGCGGGCCATGAATTCGATCAGCGCTTCGTCGATCGCCGGGTCAAGCGGCGGGGCCTCGTATTGGCGCAGATCGCGCTTCCACTTTTCGTTGGCGCGTTGCATTGCGTCCTTGCTGCCGCGGTCGCTCCAGTTTTCGAACGACTGATTGTCCGACAGCGCGCTTTCGTAAAATGCCGTCCGAAAGTTGCGAAGCGTATGATTTGCCCCGAAGAAATGGTTGCCCGGCCCGATTTCGGCGAAGGCGTCCATCGCGAAACCGTTTTCGTCAAGATCAAGCCCCCGCAGCAGCACGTGCATCGCGCCGAGATAATCGGCGTCCATCACCAGTTTTTCGTAGCTCATCGTCAGCGCGGATTCGAGCCATCCCGCTGCCTGCAACACGAAATTCGCGCCGCTCAGAATGGCCGCGTTAAGCGAGGTCACCGTCTCCATCATCGCCTGACCGTCTGGCAGTTTGGACGCACTGAACCCGCCGCTGCAACGAAATGGCAGGCCGACCCTGCGCGCAAGCTGCCCGGCAAGATACGAGGCCAGCACCGGTTCGGGCGTTCCGAAGGTGGGCGAGCCCGATCTCAGATCGACCGAGGTGACGAAATTTCCGAAAATCGCGGGCGAGCCGGGCCGGGCGAGCTGGCCCAGCGCGACGCCGACCAGAACTTCGGCATAGGCTTGCGTGACGGCGGCGGGCATGGTCACGGGCGCGGTGGCCCCTCCCAGAACGAAGGGCACGACGACCGGGCATTGATTGGCGGCGGC
>Ga0114932_10003587_pt1 | contig 15059 bp, 18 predicted proteins | sample 2SBtaG_2_FD_87286 | JGI IMG/M metagenome (GOLD analysis project Ga0114932, IMG submission 87286) | Deep subsurface microbial communities from Kolumbo volcano to uncover new lineages of life (NeLLi) - 2SBTROV12_ACTIVE470 metaG | ecosystem: Environmental > Aquatic > Marine > Volcanic ...
CGGCAAGCGGCACCCGGCGGTGTTGTGGGCCCACGGCGGTTTTCGGGGACTCGACGACACCATCTGGCGACCCGGCGCTCCCCCGACCGAAGACGTAGGGGTGGGGCCATTTGTCGACAAGGGCATCGTCGTCATGGCGCCATCGTGGCGCGGAGAGCACGACAATCCGGGCCAGTTTGGAATGTTCTGGGGCGAAGTCGAGGACCTGTTGGCGGCCCGAGAGCACCTGAAGAGCCTGCCCTATGTCGACCCGGAGCGGGTGTATCTGGGGGGACACAATGCAGGCGCCACGCTGGTTCTATTGGCCGCAACCACTGGTGAGGGGCACCGAGCTGCGTTCTCGAGTGGGGGTGTGGCTGACATGGAGGCGCTTCATGAGCGCTTCAGCAAGGGCTGGGGCAACACGCCCTACCCGCCACAGGACAAACGTGAAAATCAGCTCAGATCTGCGGCGCGATTTGCAGATGGAATCACCCGTCCAACCTTCTATTTCGAGGGCGAACTGTCGACGTACCATGTCGGCACCGAGAGCATGCAGGCCTCTGCTACGGCGTCGCGGACTCCCTTTGAGGCACACCTCATCGCTCGGGCGGACCACTGGTCCCACGTCAAGGCATTGAACACCCTGATCGCCGAGAAGATCGTCGCCGACACCGGTCCCACCGCGCAGATCGGCTTCACCGACGCGGAATTGGCCATGATCGCCCGGACCCAGTGGGTTGACCGAGAGGCAGAGATCAAGGCCAAGGTTGGCACGTGGGTGGCATCGCGCTTGCGAGAGGGCTTCCTCACCAATGACGAGATCGAGACTCGCGCGATCACTGGCTTTGAGGAGTACTACCCCTACGAAGCCCTGATGCAGATCTCTCGCGATGTCGTTGCCGAGGCGTTTCGCAAGCAGCGACTGGAACAAGCCGCATGGCCCGCCGTGACCGATGTCGACCGGCTGGACAAGGCCTTTGAGGCGCTCGGCAACCAAGGCTTTGTCACCCGTCAGAACTGGGATGACTGCACCCGCTGCGCATGGGCCAGCATCAGCCATGCCCAAGACGACTGGATCGAGAGCGGCAATCCCTACAGCGGTGAGGTGTTCTATACGCAGCCCGACCTGACCTATGTGGCGAGCGATGGCGCGCTCTACCTGTCTTTTGGAGGCGATGTCGGGGGCGACGAGGCGACGGCAGAGGCTGGGCGCAAGATCGCAGCTGCCCTGCGTGCAGAGGGACTCAACGTGGAATGGGACGGCAACCCAGGGACACGGATTGTGGTTCGCATGGATTGGCAGAAGCGAAGGTGACGGCTGGCGCGTTACCGAGGCGCCTCGGAGGTCCCTGACCATGCGCATTGCTGCTCTTTCCGCCCTTTTGCTGCTGACTGTCGCCTGTGGCGATGGCTTTGGCGAAGTCCAGAAAATGGACACCATCGCCGGCTATGAAGAGTTCCTGGCGAACAACAATCCGGACCGAAACACCCTGCTTCAGGCCACGACCCGCCTCGAAGAGCTGTACCTCGAGAAGGCCAAGGCCGACGGCACCCTCGAGAGCTACGACGCCTACCTCGAGAAGTTCCCCGAGGGCCGTCTGCGCGAAAAGGCCGTCGGCGAGCGCGAGGAGTTCCTGTTTGACTGGGCCAAGCGCGAAGACACCACCGCCAGCTGGAAGCAGTGGTTGGACGAATACCCCCGGGGCGACAAAGACCGCAAAGCCACAGCCCGCATGGGCATCGAAGTGGCCACCTACCGGGACAAGATCGTGCTTGGAGCGACCGTCTTCGAAGAGATCAACATGGCCGAGGACCCACAGGGCGAGAAGGACGGCTGGGCCTGGCGCATCGACGTGACCAACAACACCGACACCGCCATTCGCAAGCTCGACATCACGATGGTGTTCCTGGGCGCTGACGGCGGTGCTGTCGAGCGCAAGAAGTGGCCAGTGGTCACCGAGAACTGGGGCATTCCCATGCCCGACGAGTTCTACGGACAGCTCGAAGTCGGCCAGACCCGTACCTGGGAATGGACCGAGGCGCGCAAGCGTCTGCCCAAGGACTACGATCCGTCCAAGACCACCGCCAAGATGTCGTCGATCTACTTCGTGAAGTAGGCGCTACGGCGCTGGATAGCGGTACTTCTTGACCTCGTCGATCATGGCGTCGACCCCAGCAAGTGGGGTGGTCGGCAGCACGCCGTGTCCGAGGTTGAACACATGGCCTCGCGGCCCGGCTGCTTCGATTGTGGCGCGCACCCGAGCACGAATCTGATCGGTGGGCGCGTATAGGGCGAGCGGATCGAGGTTGCCCTGAACCGGCGCATCACCGAGGGCTTTGCGCGCGATGCGCATGTCTGTGCGCCAGTCGATGCCAAACGCGTCGGCTCCGGTTTGCTTCACGAGGTGAAGGTACGGCGCCATGTCCTTGCTGAAGAAGATGCGCGGGGCACCCTTGACGCGTGCCAGAGCCCGCTGTGTGGCCGGCAGCGCAAATGCCTTGAAGTCCTCTTGCGACAGCGTGCCTGCCCAGGTGTCGAAGATCTGGACGGCAACGGCACCGGCGTCGATCTGGGCCTGCAGGTAGTCCCCGACCACATCGGCCAGCAGGTTGAGGATGTGACGGGCCTGGTCCGGAGCCTCGTAGAGCATGCGCTTGGGGTACTCCCAGTTCTTTGAGCTTCCGCCCTCGACCAGGTAGCAAAACAGCGTAAACGGGGCGCCGGCAAAGCCCAGGATCGGCGTGTCGGGCCGAACTTCGCGGAAGAGCTTGATCGCCTTGGGCACGACCGGCAGCGCGTCGGCGACATCGGGACGACGCAGGCTGGCCACATCGCTGGTCGTGCGCACGGGATCGGGAACAACAGGCCCCTTGCCCTTGACCAGATGGAAGTCTCGACCAATCGCCTGCAGCACCGGCAGGATGTCTGAGAAGATGATGGCCGCGTCGACACCAAACCGGTCCACGGGCTGACACGTCACCTCGACGCACAGATCCGGTGAGTTGCACAGGTCAACAAAGCTGACCTTCTCGCGCACGGCCCGGTATTCGGCCATGTAGCGCCCAGCCTGGCGCATAAACCACACCGGTGGACGTTCGACTTGTTCCCCGCGCAGCGCGCGAGCGATGAGAGAGTTACGGTCCGCAGCCATGCGCGGTCTCCTTCTTGCCAGCCTTCTATCGGCGATCAGCCCCAGAGCTTTCGCGCTTTCTGAGCCGATGGCAGGCTACCAGTTGGACTTGGCCGGCGCTGTGGGTCTGGACACCACGCCGCTCGATGTGCCCCTCGGCGGCGCCTTTGGCGCGTCGTGGTGGTTCGGCAAATACGACGAAACCTACGCTCTAGGGCGCTGGAACAGTCTGGGCGTCGTCGGGCGATTGGAAACGGTCGGCGACGATCTCCGAATCACCCCGATGCTCGAGTTTCGCAAGGGCTACGACCTGCTCGTGCTCAAGCCTTGGTTCTCGATCGCGGCAGGCACCGAGCTCGGCGCGGCCCGACTCGCTCCCGAGCTGCGTATCGGCACCGGGGTCAAGCTTCGGCGCAGCCGATTTATGGGCGTCAGTGGTCGCCTGGACGGCGGCGTCGCACTGCTCGACGGCGAACCCGTCGGGCGCTTCGGCATCCTGTTGGGTTTCGACTGGGCCGCTCCCTTCAAGAGCCCCCAATGAGCAGCACCGCGTTGGACGAGACCAAGGCACAGCGCATCATCTACGTGGTGTCGGCCGTGTTGTGTGCCGCGGTCGCATTCCTGATCCTGGGCCCTCGCCCCGAGGGCCTCGCCGGCAGCGTCGACGTCTCGATGTTGCCGATGGTCAACGCCACCCTCAACTCGGTGACCGCCACGCTGCTGTTGATTGGCTTCGCGTTGATTCGGGCTGGGCAGGTCGTGTGGCACAAGCGCGTGATGATCACCGCGTTCACCACCAGCACCGCATTCTTGACGACCTACATCGTCTATCACTGGTTCAAGAGCGGTCCCGCCATCTACGAAGGGGCGTTCCGCGAGCTGTACCTGTTCATCTTGCTGACGCACATCGTTCTCGCGACGATCATCCTGCCCCTGGCACTGACCACCTTGATGCGCGGCCTGACCGGTGCTTTCGACAAACATCGCGCAATCGCCAAGTACACCTTGGGTGTGTGGCTGTACGTCTCGATTACGGGCGTGCTCATCTACTGGATGGCCCACGGATGATCGACCTGGGGGATTTCACCCGCGGTCGCCCATTGCAGAGCACCTTCCCACGCTTTCCTTGTGCAACCACATGCTGCATTTCGCATTGGCTGGAGTTTTATACGATGGCCGGCCGCACAGACTGCGTTGGAAAGCCCAATGCAGCCTGTTTCCTTTCGGAGGAACCGAAATGGTGAGAGCCCAGCTCCACATCGGACTCACACTCGCAGCGCTCTCGCTGTCGACCGCCTGCAGTGGCCTCGACAAAGGCGAACGCGGCGAAGTCCTATTCGTAAACAACTGCGCCACCTGTCACAGCCAGACCGGCGAGGGCAATCAGCTGATTCAAGCCCCAGCCATCGCCGGCCTGCCCCAGTGGTACGTCGAGCGTCAGGTCAGCAATTTCCGCGACGGCAAGCGCGGTGCCCACTTCGACGATGTCGCCGGATTGCGCATGCGGCCCATGTCGCGCACGCTCACCGACGACAAAGAAGTCGCCTTGGTCAGCGCCTACGTCTCGAAGCTCAAGCCCCACAAGGGTGCTGCGACGCTCGAGGGCGATGCCGCTGCGGGTGAAGCCAAGTTCGCCGTCTGCAAGGCCTGTCATGGCGTCAACGGTGAAGGCTCCGAGCTCATGGGCGGCCCGCCGCTCACCGGCGCCGACGACTGGTACATGCTCACTCAGCTGAAGAACTTCAAGTCAGGCATCCGCGGCAGCGCCGAAGGCGACAAGATGGGTGCCACGATGGTCGCGACGGGCATCCCGTCCCTCGCCACCGAAGACGACATGAAGAACGTCATCGCCTTCATCCGCACGCTCGAGTAGGGGGGGAACGATGTCCGAACACGCACATCCCGACGATACGCCCGACCAGGTTGGCTACAAGACCTTCGCGGTCACCATGATTGGAGCCGTGCTCTTCATGGGCGTCGTCTTCGTCGTCATCCTGCCCAACGGCGAGGCATCCGAGTCTGGGGTGGACATGACCAGCCCGACACTCAGCGGTGACCACGTCAGCTGGAACGGAGGTGAAGAATGATCACCATCGACTGGTTGATCCCCCAAGGGTCAACATATGCAGCCGACATCGACCAAGTCATCGGCGTCATTGGCCTCATCGTGGGCTTCTGGTGGCTCGTCACCCAGGGAATGTTCACATACCTGCTGTGGGAATACCGAGAAAAAGCCGGGGTAAAAGCCGCTTATTACACGGGCCACGAGCACGATCTGCACAAGTGGGTCGCCTACCCGCACTACCTCATCATTCTGTGCGACGTGGTCGTCATCTACTTCGCCGTCAGTGTCTGGTACAACGTCAAACAGGTCATTCCCGAGAACGAGGACCAAGAGATTGTGCGCGTTGTCGCGCAACAATGGGCCTGGAGCTTCCAGCACCCCGGTGCCGACGGCGAGCTTGGAACAGACGACGACATCTTTACGGTTGACGAGCTGCACGTGCAGAGCAACCGCACCATGATCTTCAACCTTGAATCCCGCGACGTCATGCACAGCTTCTCTGTGCCTGTGTGGCGCATCAAGCAGGACGTCATCCCAGGCCGCATCATCACCGGTTGGGTGACTCCGACCCTCGAAGGCGAGTTTGACCTGCAGTGTGCCGAGATGTGTGGTGTCGGCCACGGCATCATGGGCGCCAAGGTCTTCGTCGAATCTCCCGAACAACACGCGAACTGGATTGCTGCAAACAGCGGTCCGGTCGCTAGCCGCTAGGGGAGCCGCAATGTCTGCACCCGCATCTGATCCTCACGGCCACGGCCACGGTCACGACGACCACGGTCACGGCCACCACGAGCCGACGTTCATCGAGAAGTTCGTCTTCCCGACGGACCACAAGTACATCGGCATGCAGTACATGTTCACCGGCATGGCGATGGCCCTGTTCGGTGGCTTCTTTGTGTACGCATTCCGCATGCAGCTGGCCTTCCCCGGCATCAACGTGCCGCTGTACGGCCACGTCTCGCCGCTCGAATACAACGCGCTGGTCACCAACCACGGCACCATCATGATCTTCTGGGTCGCGATGCCGGTGCTCATTGCCGCGTTCGGCAACTTCCTGATTCCGTTGATGATCGGCGCTGACGACATGGTGTTCCCACGTCTCAATCGCCTGTCCTACCAAATCTTCTTGGTCAGCTGCCTGGTGCTCATCACTTCGTGGTTCGTTCCAGGTGGCGGCTTCGGCGGCGCTTGGACGGCCTACCCGCCGCTGTCATCGAACTCTGAATACAGCCTGACGCCCCTGGGTTCCACACTGTGGGTCGTCGCGGTGGCGCTCGAGTTTGCCGCCTTCCTCTTAGGCGGCATCAACTTCATCACCACGGCCATGAACAGCCGCGCTCCGGGCATGCGTGCCATGGACGTTCCGATGATCGTCTGGATGATCTGCATCGCCAGCATCTTGTTCATGGTCTCGGTCGGTCCGCTGATTGCCGGCGCCATCATGCTGATCTTCGACCAGCAGCTGAACACGGGCTTCTTTGACCCACGCCAGGGCGGAGACCCCGTGCTCTGGCAGCACCTGTTCTGGTTCTTCGGACACCCCGAGGTGTACGTCGTGCTGCTGCCCGCAACGGGCTTTGTGGCCGAGGTCATCACGGTCTTCAGCCGCAAGAAGCTGTTCGGCTACCAGACCATCCTGTACACGACCATCGGTACCGGCGTGCTGTCCTTCTTCGTCTGGGCACACCACCAGTTCATCTCGGGCATCGACCCGCGCATGGCCAACGTGTTCACCGTCACCACCGTGCTCATCTCGATTCCCATCGCCGAGATGATGTTCCTGTACATCGCCACGCTGTACGGCGGCTCGATCCGCTACACCACACCGATGCTGTGGGCGCTCGGGTTCATCGCGACCTTCCTCATCGGCGGCGTCACGGGCATCTTCCTCGGGGCCTCAGGCGCCGACATCTACTTCCACGACACGTACTTCGTGCTGGCTCACTTCCACTACACGTTCTTCCCGATCGCGTTCATCGGCACGTTCACAGGGCTGACCTTCTGGTTCCCCAAGATGTTCGGCCGCATGTTGAACGAGACCCTGGGCAAGATTCACTTCTGGGGCACCTTCATCTCGTTCAACTGCATCTTCATGCCGTTGTTCGTCTTGGGTGCTGCAGGCCAGCATCGCCGTATCTACAACTACAACCACTTCCCCGAGCTCGCGACGCCTGACATGCAGTCGCTGCGAGTGATGGCGACCGTGTCGTTGTTGGTGCTCATCTCGTTCCAGGTCGTGTTCCTGTTCAACTTCTTCTACAGCATGTTCCGGGGACCCATCGCGCCTCGCAACCCGTGGAAGTCCGGAACACTCGAGTGGACCACCCCGACTGTCTGCCCCGGGCACGGCAACTGGCCTCCGGACCAGATGCCGACTGTGTACCGTGGCCCCTACGAATACTCGGTACCCGGGCGCGAGCTCGACTACTGGCCACAAAACGAACCCAACTAGGAGCTGACCATGGGATTCCGACCCATCGCAACAACGCGCAGCGCCACAGGCGTTCCGACCGGCAAGCTGGCGGTCTGGTGGCTGCTTGCCTCCGAAGTCGTCATCTTCGGCGGCGTGCTGATGTCCTACCTGATGCACCGCATCAACCACGTGGATTGGACGTACGAGGCCGCACACACTGATGTGCGCATCGGCACGTTCAATACACTGGTCCTGCTGACCTCGAGCCTGACCGCCGTCATCGCTCACCACTACGCCGAGAAAGGCGATGGGGTCAAAGCCAGCAACTACCTGTTGCTGACCATTGGCGGCGCCGTCACCTTTGCCAGCATCAAGTTCGGCATCGAGTGGCCCACCGAGATTGCCCACGGCTTCACCATCACGTCCAGCCCCTTCTGGTCCTTCTACTACGTCGCCGCCGGCGTCCATGCTGCGCACGTCATCGTCGGCGCCATCATCATGGGCTTTGTCGCCTATGACGCACGGCAGGGCCGCGATCTGCACCGCGTCGAGAACGTCGGCCTGTACTGGCACTTCGTCGACTTGGTCTGGATCTTCCTCTTCCCGCTCCTCTACATCGCGAAGTAGGTGAACGAAATGTCTGAAGCTACTGCAAGTCCAGAAGCGCACGGTGACCACGGTCACGGCGACCACGGTGATGACCACATCCAGCACTACGTCAAGATCTGGGCCATCCTCTGCGTCCTGCTGTTCGTCAGTGTGGCGGGACCGGAAGTCGCCGAGTTCATGCCCGAGGGCAACCTACGGTTCGCGTTCGTGCTGTTTACGGCCTTTGGCATCGCATGCGTCAAGGCCGGTATGGTCATCCACTACTTTATGCATCTGACCAGCGAGCCCCGGTTTGTGCACTACTTCCTGATCACCAGCGTCGTGTTCATGGGGTTGTTTTTCGCCGGCAGTGCCGTCGACATCAGCAACCACTCGGGCCGAAACTGGGTGAACTATAGCGCTGAAGAGGCCATTGCCCGCAACGTCGAGCGCGCCAAAATTCGCGACGCTGGCGGTCACGGCGCTGGACACGATGACGCCGGACATGGCGGAGATGCCGGACATGGCCACGATGACGCCGGACATGGGGACGATGCAGGCCATGGCGCGGACGCTGGACACGGCGACGACGCCGGCCACGAGACCGAAAAAGCGCCCGACGGCGAACACCACTGATGATCGCGGGGGCACGTATGGGGACAGATGAGGCACCAGATCTCAGACTGATTCACCCCGCGCCTCCTCCCGAAGAGCGCAAGATTCTGCCCAACGCCGTGTTGGGCACCATCCTGTTCATCATGACCGAGGTCATGATGTTTGGTGGCTTCATCAGCGCCCACAGCATCGCCCGCACGTCGGTGCCCATCTGGCCTCCCCCCGGACAGCCACTGCTGCCTGTGGCCGCCACGGCGCTGAACACCGCGGCCCTCATCGCAAGCGGCCTGCTCATGTTCTACGCCGGTCGAAAATTCACCGAGTCTCCGGACAGCGCAAAGCGTCCAATGATGGCCAGCGTCATCCTCGGCGCGCTCTTCGTCGGCTTGCAGGGCTCCGAATGGGCCCAGCTCATCGCTGCCGGGCTGACCATGTCGACCAGCGTACACGCGGCCTTCTTCTACCTGATTGTGGGCGCTCATGGGCTGCATGCAATCGGCGGTCTCTGTGCGGTGCTGTGGCTCTACTACCACCTCACCCAGGGCACCCTGGACAAGGACAGCTTCCGCGCTGGCCGCATCTTCTGGTACTTCGTGGTCGGTTTGTGGCCGATCATCTATTGGCAGGTTTATTGGTAGGCATGGTCGGGACTGCCGCCAACCTTGTGCTCTTCGCCTGTGCCGTGTGTGGCTATGCCACCCCCGAGCAAGAGGGCGCTCTGCTGCGTAGCACGCTATTCCTGACCATCGGCCCGCTGCTGATGATTGGCGGCGTGGCTTGGTACGTCTTCGGACACTACAAGAACGGCAAAGACGGCGAATTCAAAAAGCCGGACTCGAAGCGCTCGCCTACCCCTTAGGCCAGCCACACCTGCCCACACGCGCCGCTTCAGCCGCGAATGATCCGTCCAGCGGTGAGGCATAGCGCCGAGGCCATGCCCCCCAGCGTGCCGGCGAACAAGCGCCTCCACAGCGGCCACGTGTCCGGCTCCATGTACACCACGCCCAAGATTGCACCGCTGACGGTAAAGACAATCCAGGTGCCGATAATCAGGTTCGGCCCACCGGGCAGGGCCCAGGGCTCGCTGCCCCAGTCGTTGCGCTGTTCGGTTGGCGGGACCTCGGGCTCGTCGGCCATCAGCGCGCCGCTTTGACCTCGGCCATGGTGACGATGCCACCCAGACTGTTGCCCAGGCTGTTGCGCTCGAATGTGGCGACCGCTGCGATGTCGTAGTCCGACAGGGTGGCGCCGAGGGGGGCCATCGCACTGTTGTACTTGACGCCCAGGACTTCAATCTCGCCGGTCAGGCCGTTGATGATGATGTCGAGGTGCTTGGATTTGTCGGCAAAGAACTCGCCGTTGTTGGCCAATGGGGGGAACATGCCCTCGATGCCCTGGCCTTCGCCTTGGTGGCAGGCAGCGCAGGTCTTGGCAAACACCGTCTCGCCGTGCGCCATGAGGTGCTCCATGTCTTCGATCTCTTGGACGGGCTCGTCGGTGCCCTCGGACGCAGCCGCCGGGGGTGCTGTGTAGGGCACATCGACAGCCGGAGAGGCGCAGTAGAGATAGCCAGTCTTGTGGCTGCGAAGCCACGAAGCGCACGGCTCGGCAGTGTTCCGAAACGCGTAGCGCTCGGCGACCGGCTTGGGGTCGATGTCATTGCGCATCTGGATGCAGCCGGCCAGCGTGGCGCCCGCAAGTGCAAGCACGACGAAGGGAGTGACTACGTTGGAGACGGGATTGTGGGACACGATTCCTCCGAGGACCTAGATGAGGTCCGCGATCATGGAGAGGAAGAGAAGCATCAGGTACATCGTCGAAGCCTTGAAGACCTTCCAGTCTTCTTCTGGTTTCTGTACCTGTATAGAACGAATGACGCGCCAGGTGAACCAACCACCGAGCAGCAGCGCGGGAACCGCGTACAACCAGCCCAGGTAGCCGAGATAGACCGGCAACATCGTGAACGGAACAAGGACGACCGTGTAGGCCAATGAGCGCCAGCGGGTGGGCTGGTCGCCAACGACGAGGTTCATCATCGGGAAGCCCGCTTTGGCGTAGTCGTTGCGGCGGAAGATGGCGATCGCCCAAAAGTGCGGTGGCGTCCACAGGAACACGATGCCGAACAGCAGCCACGCACCCAGCGAGATGTGGCCATCCATGGCTGCAGAAGCAATCAGAGGCGCTGTCGCACCTGCAGCACCGCCAATGACGATGTTCTGGGGCGTGCGCGGCTTGAGCCAGATGGTGTAGACGCCCACGTAGAAGGCGATGGTGCCAAATCCGACTGCGGCGGCCAGCGGTCCGCCGACGGCATTGAGCAGCGCGGTGGAGATGAAGGTCAGACCAATGCCGTAGGCCAGCACCACCCGTGGCATCAGGATGGCCGAAGGCAACGCTCGCCGGCGTGTGCGGGCCATCTTGGCGTCTTCGTCACGCTCGACGTAGGCGTTCAAAGCCGAGGACGCGGCGCCCGCCAGTGCGGTGGCAAACAGGACCCAGAAGGCCTTGCCCGCGCTGGGCCAGCCAACCTGTCCCAGAGCCAGTGCTGGAACGGCGGTAAACACGACCAACGCCATGACCTTGGGGCGTGCGATGTCAACGTAGATGCGCAGGCTGTCAGCCCATGACAGTTCGTGCAGATTCGGCAATGCGTCGGGTGCAACGCTCATCGGACCGGCTCCATCGTGGCTGCAGGTGCGGAAGCGTGCAGAGGTGACTTCCAGACCTCAAGATTGAGCCAAGTAGCTGCCAGCACGATGCCGGCAGCACCCGCTGCGTGCATGACTGTGACTTCAACTGGAATGAGCATGAGCACGTTGGCGATGCCCAGCGCGATCTGCGCCACGACCAAGCCGAAGACCAACATCGAGGCTTTGCCCGTGCGACCGCGTCCCATGGTCGAGAGGAGTGCGGTCAGGGCGGCTGCACCAACGGTGTAGGCGACGATGCGATGCATGACCTGCAGGCCCACCAGCCCCTGGAAGGTGGGGAACCAGCCCGCACCATTGCATGACGGCCAAGTGCCACAGGCGAGCCCCGCCATGCTGGAGGAGACCAGTCCGCCGAGAGTCAGCTGAGCGAGCACCGCAACCGCAAGCAGGCCGGCGGCAGCACGCTGAGCGGGCTGAATCGGGGCACGCTCGATGGGCGAATCGACCTCGTAGATCGAGGCGGTGAGCACGAAAAGCACAAGCGAAAACGCGTTGCCGCACAACAGATGGCTGGTGACGGTCCACTCGGCCAGCAAGTGCAGCACGGTCATTCCACCCAGCACCACCTGGACGCCAAGCACGGCCAGACCAAACAGCCAGACGCGCTTCACATTGGCCGGCATGCCCCATCGCCAGGCGAACACGCCAATCATCACGTACCAGAGGCTGACAAAGCTGGCGAGCACGCGGTGCCCGAACTCGAGGAACACGCCAAAGTCGAGAACGGGCAAGACCTGGCCGAAGCATAGGGGCCAGTCTGGGCAAGCCAGCCCGGCTCCATTGGCCCGCACGGTCGATCCGAACACCAGCAGTGCCACGGTCAGGGGGACCAGTGCGGCGGACATGCGGAAGAGGGTTCGAGACGTACTCATAGAGGTTGCGATCTAGCCTTCGGGGCGCCTCTTCTCAAACGGATCGGGGGCATTAGATCGTTGCACACCGACGGGGAGAGGATCTACGGGGGAAAACCGCCGCGATTCCTATTCTGCAGTGTCTGCCGCTGCGCCTTCGTAGCCCGGCGGCGGCACCTGGAAGGCTTCGGAATCAGGCAGTGGTCTCTCGCAGATGTAGTGACCGTAGAGTGGCGCGTAGTAGTCCGGAGAGAGCCCGGTCTCGGGAATCTCGTCGTGTGCGTAGGAACCCGCATCGGCGGGCGTGCCCAGACACCACTCGCCGCCACCTTCTGGACGCACCAGTGCCAGCTGTTGGTAGTCGTCGACGTCATTCACATCGGGCAACACACCACCACAGGGCGAGATGTCGGTCAGTGAGAGCGACGCATCGTCCTGCCAACCCCATGCGCTTCCGTCATGGTCGATGCCGAGGAACGCGGCGTATGTCTCGTGGCCAGCCTCTTCGACCAAGGTCTGCAGCTCGCTCACCTCGTTCAGGGAATTGAACGTCGCGAGCCAGGCACCGGCGGAATCATTCTCGTCCCAGTAGCCCCAGAACTCGCACGAGCTCGAGGCCTCGAAGGGGAAGCTGGCCGGCGTCGGGTCGAGCACGGCGATGTACTCGCTTTCTCCTCCTACGAAGCCAACAAACGTCGTATCTCCAATCGTCATATCCTGGGGACAGATCGCGCCCACCATGCCGGTCACTTGATCGTCGTTGTCGTCGCAGTCCCGCGCATTGCGGCTGACGAAGCCGGCATCAAGATCGGGCTGACAGCGCAGTTGACGTGGATGAGCATCGTCCTCGATTCCCCAGCCATCGCCATCGTCGTCAAAGAAGTAGGGCTTCTCGACACAGCGCCCGTTCGCGCCGACTTGGATCACCCAATTGGACCCGCAGCCAGTCGCGATCAGTAGGGCGGTCGGAACCGCGAGTAAACGAGCTGCGTGCAAGCTATCTCCGCCGGGTTGGCTCGCACTGTACCGCAACCTCCAATCGTCTGCCCGGATCCATTACACTTCGCCGCTTCCACGGAGGACCTGATGCCAACACTGGCATGGCTGCTCACTGCCGCCGCACTTGCGGGTGACCTAACGATTCCCTACGAGCGCTATGAGCTCGACAACGGACTCGATGTCATCCTCGCCCCGGACCACTCGACACCCATCGTGCACACCAACATCTGGTACCACGTGGGGTCGAAGGACGAGACCAAGGGCCTGACCGGCTTTGCGCACTTGTTCGAGCACCTGATGTTCCAGGGCTCGCCAAACAATCCGGGTGAGTACTTCACACCTCTGCAAGAGGTGGGAGCCAAGATCAACGGCACCACGTCCTTTGACCGCACCAACTACTTCGAGACCGTGCCCGCACAGCACCTTCCCCTCGCACTGTTCCTTGAGTCGGACCGCATGGGTTGGCTGCTCGAGGTCCTCGACGAGACCATGCTCAAGAACCAGCAAGAGGTGGTCCGAAACGAGCGACGTCAACGGTACGAGAACCCTCCCTATGGCGAGGCGCGCAAGACCTACTACCAGGCGCTGTGGCCCGAGGGACACCCGTACCAGCACCTGACCATCGGGTCCCATGAAGACCTCGACAACGCCAAGCTCGACGACGTCAAGGCGTTCTTCCGCAAGTGGTATGTGCCAAACAACGCAGTCCTCGTGGTCGCCGGCGACTTTGACGAGGCCACTGCCAAGAACCTCATCGAAGCACAGTTCGGCGGCATTCCACGTGGCGAAGATCCTGCCCGCGTCGAGGTGCCCGATCCCGGTCCCCTCGCCGAGAACATCGAGCTGCGAGAGTACGACGACGTGCCCCACCAAAAGGTCTGGATGGCCTGGCGCGCTCCGGCTTTCTACAAGCCTGGCGACGCCGAGCTCGACCTGCTCTCGTCCGTCCTCACCGACGGCAAGGACAGCCGCCTGCAGAAGGTGCTGGTCCAAGAAAAGCAGATCGCCCAAGACGTCAGCGCCTGGCAAGCCTCGGCCTACCACGGCTCGACCTATGTGATCAGCGCCACAGCGGCCAAAGGTCACACCACCGACGAGCTGGTGACGGCCATCGACGAAATCCTCGGAGGTGTCTGGGAGACAGCCCCGCCCACCGAAGAGGAGCTGCAGGGCGCCCGCAGTAACTACGAAAAGATGTTCTACGGCAGCATCAAGACCATCAGCGGCAAGGCCAACCTGCTGAACAGCTACACCTTCTATATGAACGAGCCGGACTCACTGCAGACCGACCTCGACCGCTACCTCAAGGCCACGAGCGCTGACGTGACCACCGTCGGAAAGCAGACGCTGTCGCAGCCGCGTGTCGTGTTGCACATCTGGCCCGAAGGAGACAAGCCATGATCGCCTCCATGCTGTTGCTGGCCGCTTGCACAAGCGGTGATGCCCCCGTCGAAGACCTGCCCGAGACCCCCGAGCCCCAGCCGGTGGTGCTGAATGTGCCGGACGAGTCCGGAAAGCGCGTCAAGCCAGATCCGCTGCCCGTGCCCAACTTCAAGATGCCCAAGACCGAGCGCCGCACACTCTCCAACGGTCTCGAGGTGGTGGTCGCCACCAACAACGAGGTGCCGCTGTGGAGCATGCAGTTGCTGTTCAACGTCGGCGGCTTCGCAGATCCAGAGGGCAAAGAGGGCCTCGCGGCCGTCA
>Ga0114932_10003588_pt1 | contig 15059 bp, 12 predicted proteins | sample 2SBtaG_2_FD_87286 | JGI IMG/M metagenome (GOLD analysis project Ga0114932, IMG submission 87286) | Deep subsurface microbial communities from Kolumbo volcano to uncover new lineages of life (NeLLi) - 2SBTROV12_ACTIVE470 metaG | ecosystem: Environmental > Aquatic > Marine > Volcanic ...
CCTATAGAAAAAGACATTAAAGAAGCTAAAGATAAAATTAAAGATATTTACAAATCCGATCAAAATTATTTAAAAAACAAATCTTTTAAAGATAAAGTTGAATGGGTAAATCATACCAAATCCTCTGAACCTTTAAAAATGAACTTAAATAAATACATAAAAACTCAGGCCAAGAAATTAGGAAAAAAAGATTTGGCAAAAAAAATAGTAAAATCTTTTAAGGACAAAAATATTACCTTACAAAAAAGTGACAAAAGAATTAGTCAAACCAAAAATGCAACTAAAGAAATCCCCACAAAAAAAATAGCTATATCGAATCGACACCATACACATCATGCATCTGATGTTGCACAGCACCACACTATAAAAACAACCTTGGACTTAGTGATAAACCACCACCATAACAAAAAACCATTCTCTTCTAAAGTAAAGTCTCCAACGAACAAAACAAGTATTACACATTAGAATTCAACAGCAATATTTATCTTCTAGTCGTATCCGTGATTCAATCATTTTCATAATGTGTAGTATAAAAAAGTACTAATATCATCTTAAAAATCAAGAAAAAAACAGAAGTTAATAACAGAAAGAAAATTACACCAGTATTGAAAAATATGGAAAATTCTTAAAACAGAAAACTAAATTATTTTCACTCCACAAAAAGAAAAATTAGTGCAAAATAAAATTTATTAATATTAATATATAATTAAAAATATTGGTTATCATTGCAATGACAAAAATACAATACACAAAAGAGGTGATTGATTTTTTAGAAGCATCTTACGGAGAAGATATGCTTTCACCAGGAGGAAAAACAATAGACATACTACTTAAAAATAAGAACTTCAAAGATAAAAAAATATTGGATATAGGTAGTGGATTAGGAGGAGTAAACATTAATATAGCAAAAAAAACAAATTGTAAGATTATAGGAGTAGATATAGAAGATTTGGTAATAAATATAGCAAAAAAAAAGCTAAAAAAGCAAGATTTAATAGGAGAGATAGAATATATTAAATGTGGAGATATAAAAGAATTAAAGGAAGATAAATTTGATCTAGTTTTTTCAAAAGAATGTATTCTACATATAAAAAATAAAAAATATTTATTTGATAACATCCTAAAGAAACTCAAAAAAGGTGGAGAAGTCATAATAATAGATTGGTTTCATAAAAATAAGAATTACTCAAAAGAAATGCAAAGGTTTTTAGAGCATGATGGCTTAGAAATAAATTTAATAAAAGTAGAAGAATATATTAAATTATTAAAAATTGTAGGATTTCAAGATGTAAAATATGAAGATTTAACAGAATTAACATGTGAAGAAACAAAAAACGTGCTAAATAAAACCAAAAAGGAGATAGCATTAAAATTGAAAAAACGATTTGGAGAAGAATATTACAATACACATTGTATCCCGTCTTGGCAGCAACAGATAACATTAATGAGCCAAAAAGAAATAATAGTAGGCAAAATATCAGCTAAAAAACAATGATAAATATAGATAATTTTATAGTTTTATTTTTTTTGTTAATCACATTATTTGTAGGAATAGTAGCAGGTAAAAATATAAAAAATGTTACGGATTATGCATTAGCTAATCACAGATATGGATTTATACCACTAACCTTAACATTCTTAGCAACAATGGTGGGAGGTGATGATACAACAGGTGATTTAGCAGAATTTTTTGAAAATGGTATTATCTATGCAATTCCATATTTAGCTTTTATTATTTCAATAATATTAGTTGGTATTTATATTGCTCCTAAAATTGATAAAAGATTTCATGGAATGATATCAATAAGTGATATGGTTGGATATTTTTATGGCAAGAAAATATCTGTAACCACCGCAATCATTGGCTGTTTCGCAACAATGGGATATGCAACTGCACAGAACATAGCTCTAGCACACTTATTATCAGATATTACAGGTATGACATACATGAACTCCGTGTTTTTAGGGGGAGGTGTTGTTGTGTTATATACAATATTTGGTGGAATTAGATCAGTTGTTATAACTGATGTATTACAATTTTGTATTTTGATAATAATAGTGCCAATTGTATGTAATGTAGCAATTACAGAGGTGGGAGGAATAATTAATTTGATAGAAAAGGTTCCAGCCTCCCACTATAATATAGTTAATAGAGATGATATTAACCAATATATTGCTTTATTTATAATATGGGTAATTCCCGTTAATTACTTTTTGCCAGCATTAATGCAAAGATTTCTCATGGCAAGAAGTCCAAAAGATATCAGAAGAATATGCTTTATTTATGCTGCTATACTACTAGCATTGCTATTGATTATGATGTCGCTATCATTATCAGCGGTAGTTTTATACCCTAGTATTAACGGAAAAGAGATAATACCACATATAATAAACACATTACTGCCCATAGGAATTAAAGGTATAGCTATATCGGGTATGATAGCAGTAATTATGTCTACTATAGATTCTAATTTAAATACTTCCGGCATAATACTAACTCACAATATAATTGGGAAAAAAAATAATGAGCTATTATATATGAGAATAAATACTGCGATAATAGGAATTATATCACTATTATTCGCGTTAAACGATTATAATATAATAGATGTATTAGTATTTGTTCAAGTAATATTGTCGATTGGTATAGGCATTCCTCTAGCCGCAGCATTATTGGGTTTTAAAGTTAAAAAACGAGATTTTTGGGTCTGTTTGTTATTTGGTGGTTGTTGTTATGTAATTACGGCTTTAATTTATGGTCCATTAAGCTATATAACCTCTTTCTTTACACTGATAACAGGTCTAATAGCTTTTCTTGTTTCATATTTTTTACATAATAAAATACAATTGGTAACGAAAGTTAGGTTAACTCACGCATTAATGAAAATTTATGTTAGTTGTAAAGCTAATATAGTAACAAATCTACCTAATCCTATAAAGTTTGCTAATGACTCTATGATGAGACATGGGGCTAATTATTTAATGTTTGGAATATTTAGTGCGATAAACTATATAGTACCATATTTTATGTGGCCACAAGGGATAAAAGAACATTATGCATTGCTTTTATTTATGAGAATATTTGCAGGAATACTATGCATTGGATTGTTATTAAAACAGTACTGGAACATGAGATATCAAAAATATTTTGCTATTTATTGGTTTTTTACATTACTTTATACATTAGTAATAATGCCCACAGCAATGTTTTTAGTTAATAATGGGTTATTTGAGTGGCTCTTGAATATATCATTAGGTATTTTTATACTATCAATGTTAGTAGAATGGCGAGTATTTTTATTATTGTTAATCACTGGTGTGTGTATAGGAAGTTATATAGCAATAAATTTGTTAAAAGCAGAGTTAGTGGTGAATAATACATCCAATATATTTATGGGCGTATATTTAGTGATATTTTCAGTAATAGTGGGATTAACATTTTCTAGAAAAAGAGAGTTATCGATAATTGAAAAAATAAATTATTTATCAACATTAGGAAGCTCTATAGCCCATGAAATGAGAACACCTTTGGCTACTATAAATGCTAATTTAGAAATTTTACGTGGAAAGGTTAAAAATAAAGACATGACTAATATTATAGACAGAATATTTTTAACAACACATAGAGCTAACAATATAATAAATATATTACTTCATAATCTCAAAAAAGAAATAAAAATCAAAAAAAACAAAGAGTCTATAAATAAATTCGTTCAAGAGACAGTGAAAGACTTTTCTATGTTAGAAGAAGAAAGTAAATGGGTGACCATAGAATATAGTCAAAAAGATACTTTAATAAATATAGATAAATTCTATGCTAAGTATGTAATATTTAATTTATTAAAAAACGCTTTTTATCAAAGAAGAAAATATGATAAAGGAGATATAAAAATAATAATAAATAATAAATCCATTATTATAAAGGATACTATTATAGGAATAAGTAATGATGAATTAAGAAAAATATATGACAACACATTTACAGGAGAGCATGAAGGAACTGGATTAGGTCTTTCATTTAGTAAAATAGCAATGGAGAGTATGGGTGGTACAATAGAATGTGAATCACATTATTTACATTATACTAAATTTACTTTAAGGTTTTTGTAATAATTAGAATTAGTTTTCATCCTTTTAAATGAAAAACAGTATGCCACTTTTCAAATGCCCAACAAAAATAGCTTTAATTGATGATGATGAATTGTTTTTAATTTCTATGGGTGAATATTTAGCCAGTAAGTTTGAAAAAATTAATATAAAAAAGTACCTATCTCCTAACCATATCATCAATGATATTAAAATGAATAGGAAGTTAGAAGATTGTGTGTCTAGTAAATCACAAAGTTACAAAGACACCGAGGGACAATTAATTTTGGAATATGATCTAAGAAATACATTTGAGGCAGCACAAGAAAAAGTAAAGGATAATATTACTGTTTTAGTAGTAGATTATTCTATGCCTAGTATGAATGGGATATCATTTTTAGAGAAAGTTGGAGATGTTCAAGCTTATAAGATATTACTTACGGGAATTGCAGATGAAAGAAAAGCAATTGACGCTTTTAATAAAGGAATTATAGATTGTTATCTCAAAAAAGATGAAAAAAATGTATTTTCCATGTTGTATAAAAAAATAATAGATGGACAAGATCTTATATTTACTAAAATTACTGATACTCTAGCGTACGCTATATCAAAAACAGAAAAAAACACCCTTTTAGGTAATGAAGGATATAATAAAATAATAAAAGGATTAATAGAGCAATATGGAATAGTATATTACTATTTAATAGATGAGATAGGAAGTTGTTATATGGAATCGGAAGATGAAGAATACGTTTTTTATATAACTGAAGATGAAAAAAACAAAGCTTTTGTAGAATATTTGGAAGATCTTATATTAGATAGTGATGAAAAGAATAAGGAAGTAAAATACTTACCTAAAACAATTAAAGAAAATGAAACTTTAATATTTGATAAAATGGTATATGAAGGAAGATTTGTCATTGATGATTTATTAAAATATAAAATAAATACCCAAGTATACACAACAACAAATAAAAAATATTACTATTTTTTTTCTAAAAATAACTTAGATTCAATAAACAAAAAATTATACACAAAAAAGATTGATCCTAAGTTTTTTTAATAAAGTTATCTATTAATCCCTCTGCATAAGCTAATTGAAGTTCATAACTATCTGGATTTTTTAAGATATATAAATAAAGGTTGTATAAACAATCTTGCAAACAATCTTTTGGAATAGTATTTTTCTTTCTTCTATCTAAAATGTTACTAAGTATTTTAAGCGTTTTAGAATAACTATCAGTTTTTACAAGTGTTACTTTGTTTTTGTTGGAAATAATTGAATCGAAAATTGGTATATTTAATGCCTTAGCTATTTTGACTATATAGTCATATCTATTCGACCTTTTTTGTAAAACATTATCAACAGAATATTTGCTAATATTTGATAAATTAGCTACACTTTCTGCAGTAGCTCCAGTCTGTTTCATTGTGCTTTTAAATATTTCTATAATGTCCATATAATAAGATATAGATAAATTATAATTAAATTTAACCTACATTGTATTGCATAAAAAGTAATTTTATTCAATGTTATTGAATATTTAATATTGTATGATCTAAGGATTGATAAAATGCAAGCTGCTGGAAAATTATAATACGATTACATAAATAATAATTATATCTAATACCTCAGATAATATCATTAAAGTACAATAAATTTAAAAAAAGTAACACAATTACTTTACAATTAATATTGTAGTATATACAATCGCAATGTAACAAGCGTTATGCAAATGGTTATTTTTAAATTTATAAGTAATTTTAATAGATTTAGTTTTTAGAAAACAAATATAGGTAAGAAAACCTATCTGAAATTTGAAGAAGTATAGCTGAAGTTAACTGAAGGATCTAATAAAATTAATATGGGATTATTATAAATAATGAGGTCTAAATGAGAATTCAAATACAAAAACATATGACAGCGCATCAAGAAAACGCCATAATAAGTGGAGTTATAACATCGAAGCCGCATATTATATATGATCAAAAAGATAGATCAATGGGACTTGGATGGATGCATATCAAAGAGGATAGTGGAATAAAATGCGAAATCATTATAAGTGGAGATAAATTATCCAAATACTGTAAAAAACACAAGAAAGAGCTGAATATTGGCAAAAGAGTAAAGCTAAAAGGACTGTTATGTGAAGGTGAGGGAATTGATTATATGCATTTAGATAATCATGGAGAAATCACAATATGCGAAGAAGAATTAATAAAAAATTAAAAACAATAAGTCCTCATTAAAAAGATCAAATAAAGATCAGACAGAATAAATACCTCAACAATAGGTTGATATCATGCAGCGCCTATGATTACATAAATAAACTCAAAAGCCTAACTCGCAATGAGGTACATATTATAAATGGAGGTTATATGACAGAATTTAAAGTTAACACTGATAAAACGACATGCGTTAGCGATTGTAGTCAAGCAGAAGCAAAACTCAGCGGTGGTGAATTTGTCATTACATGGGATAATAAAAATGCCATATATGCAAAAATATATAACAGTGCTGTTGGTTCTTTAGGTAGTGAATTTATTATTAAGAATAAGACTGATGAGGGTATTGGGTTTGATGCGCCAATAATATCAGGTTTGAATAATGGTGGTTTTGTTATTACTTATTCTACGTCGGGTGGTTCTGAAGTGCCTGCAAAAATATATGACAGTGGTGGTAATGTTTTAGGTGATGAATTAGATCTTAAAGATCCTTACCAATCAGATCCTTACAATCCAGGTCCTTACCACTCAATATTAGGATTGGATAGTGGTGGTTTTGTTTGTACTAGAAGAGATATAAAAGAAGATGAGCGTGGTATAGTTGTACAAAAATATGACAATACTGGTAATCTTGGGATAGGTAACTTTTTGAAGTGTCATTATTCTCAGGATCAGCATGAGGGTAAACAAATAGCAGAACTTAGTAATGGAGGGTTTGTTGCTGTTTGTGATGGGAGAGATGGTATAGTTGTACAAATATATGATAGTAGTGGTGGCACTGGGGAAAGTGATTTAATTAAACCAGATGGTGGGGCAGATAATACATCAGTAACAGGACTTAGTAATGGTGGGTTTGTTGTTGCTTGGAGAGGTAGTTCTTTTGACGGATTTGGTATTTATGCAATAAAATATGATAGCAATAATAATACCGATGGAACCATATTTAAGGTTAATACTGAAGCTAATACTGAAGGAGATTACCCATCAATAGCAGGGCTAAGTAATGGTGGGTTTATAGTTATTTGGGACAATATAGAGCAATCTGTATATGGAAAAACATATGACAATAATGCTAAAGCTCTAGGAACTCAATTTAAGGTCGATACTAATTATCCAAGTGGTATTTATTCTTATTACCGTCCATCAGTAGCAGCTCTAAATAATAATGATTTTGTTGTTACATGGACAAATGGAGGACAATTAGATTATTCTGATGTATATGCAAACATATATAGCGTTCAACATTGTAATATAGTAGCAAATGATCAAGCACTAACAACGCTACAGTATATCTCTGCAAAACTAAGTTTAGAGGTATATGGAGATGGTGGATCTTTACCATCTGGATGGACAACACTGATTAACTCGAGTGATAAAGATGTACCAGACGCTGCTAAAGTAGGGAATTACTATGGCAAAGTATATAAAGATCCTAACAATAATATTATTATTGCTCATAGAGGTACACAAGTTACCTATGGAGACCTATGTAATGATTACTTTATGTGGCTAAATTCAGTACCAGGTGAATATAATAGTGCAGTTGCCTTTATTGATTACGTAGTTAATCACTATTTATGTGACAATGGCATACTAGATGCTAAAATATCAATTACGGGTCATTCTTTAGGTGCAGCATTAGCAGAACTTACAGCAGCAAAATTTCACTTTCCCGCTATTACTTTTGAAAGTCCTGGCACATATGAGATAATGAAAAACAACAATCATGCTATTGATTTAGGTGACGTATGTTCTTTTACCCTTGAAACGTATACATATATGTTTATTGATTCTGATTTTCAATATGTGGATAATAATGTAATAAGTTATTTATCTGCACCTAACATAGTGAATAGTATGTCAACCCATGCAGGAGAAATAATCAGGGTTTATCCTGAGTTTGTATCTCAACCAGATAAAAAGCCTCTTTATCAACAAACAGACTTTTATGGTCAACCATCTTGGCAATTTTATACAGCTTCCTACTCAATTAAATCTCAACATTCAATGTTAGGTATGTTAGCCATATTTAACGATAATAATATAAATCCAAGTATACAAGCCACATATTCAGAGTGGCCATCAGGGACATTGTTTGGTTATAATGGTTATGATAATTATAACGCCATTGCATGTAATCCACATTACTGGCTTAGTAATACACCCTATTTAGTCAAAGCTGAAGGAATAAACGGTATGTGGTGGAGGTTTCAATATGAAGCTATAAGGTTATTTAATAAACTCACAATTAATGATACGCCATGTAAAGAAAATAAGGTTACTATCAATGCAGATAATAGTGGAAACTTAATTTGGGGATCTGTATATGCTGGAGCTACTATAAAGTCAGGCACAGGAAATGATGAATTTTTATTATATGGTTTAAATAATGAGATCACTGACACAGGTGGTACTAATATATATAGGATAATTGGTAACTATGAAGTTGATACTAGTAAATGTAAAAAGGGTAAAGGTAATGATATAGAAGAATGTATAAAAATTGCTAATATAGGAAAAGTTATAATTGATGATACAGATCAAAATGGAGAAATATATTTTGGTAATCAAAAGCTAAGTGGAGAAGCAATTAAATGCAACACAGATTTTTGTAATAGTAGTAAGATAGGAGAAATATATGCTCTTTTAACACAAGAAAATAATGGGTACTTAATGGCTTACACTAATGACATAACTTATATTTTTAGAAGTAGTGTAGATTTTAGTAAGAATACTATAGATGACCTAAATGATTATGTAGCTATAAAATCCTTTAGCTGGAATGATTTCAGTATTACACAAAAAAATGAGGAGGTAGAATTTCTTTTTTCAACTAAAGATTGGGAGCTATTAGATTGTAGTAAAGTAACTACTAAGTGTATAGCGATTTCCTTTAATGAAGGAACAAGATTTCAAGCTGTTAAAGATCAAGATGCCATTTTTGTAATGAATTATGAAAGTCATTTTAATAAGGTAATAATATTACCTAAACAAACAAGCGTTTCATCTAAAATATTTTCGTTGTTATCTAAAGCATATTCTTCAGATGATAGTGGGTTAAAAATAAGTGGATTAAAAACAGGAGATCAAATTGATCTAAGCCAACTTAATACAAAGACGTGCAGTATAAAACGTGGTGTACAAGAAGGAGTAATAAATATAGATGACGGCAAAATAGAATTTGGGATAAATAAGGATTATCCATTAACAATTACTGATCCAGATCAACATGGTGTTATGACTACAAAGATAGATCCTAATCTCTATTATGAAAACTCACCTTCTCCAAATCCAGATAGTGGAAGTAATTGGCATTGGTATGATACGCTAGGCGTAGTAGTAGGAAGTACTGTTGGAACTGGGATTTTAGCAGCATTAGGTAGAGTTGCATATATAAAATATTATCAAAATAATCCTTTAACAATAAATGGTGATTTAAATGATGGTTTATTACTTGATGTAGATATTAATTAATCAGATTATTATTAATTTGCATAATGGAGGTAGTTGCTTTTATACTTTCAAATCATCGCAGCTTAAAATATCTAGGCTGCGGCATTTCTATATATAAAGGTACTTTCTCTTGCATTTTTAAAGACATTCCAAAAGAAAGAATGCCATATTTTAACATTCTCGTTTAATTTTATTTTGATAAATATAAAAAAGTAAGTATAGTGAAATCCTCTAATAAAGATTGATGTTTAATCAAGCTTTTTTAAATTTTTAGTATTGGAGGTCATTTAAGAGTTGAAAAATAATTATCCGATTTTAAATCTCAAAAACATCTGCAAAAGATATCAAGGAGAAGATATAATCAAAAATGTTAATTTCTCAGTAAATAATGGTGAGTTTATAGCTATACTCGGACCATCTGGATGTGGCAAAACAACACTTCTAAGATTAATAGGAGGCTTTGAAACACCTGATTCTGGAAACATTTCTATTAATAAACTAGAAGTTAATAATATTTCACCATCGAACAGAAAAGTTAACACGGTTTTTCAAAGCTACGCTTTATTCCCTCATATGAATGTTTTTGATAACATTGCATTTGGTTTAGTAGTTGAAGGTAAATCTAAAGCTTATATTAAAAAGGAAATTTATAAAATTGCAGAAAAAATTGGATTAGAAAAATTACTACTGAGAACTCCTGATCAATTATCTGGTGGACAAAAACAAAGAGTTGCGATCGCAAGAGCTATAATCAAGAAACCACATATATTGTTGCTTGATGAACCCTTAAGTGCACTTGATAAAAAATTACGCCAAAAGATGCAAGTTGAGCTTAAAAAATTGCAAAAAAATCTAGGCATCACCTTTATATTTGTAACTCATGACCAAGAAGAAGCGTTATCTGTAGCGGACAAAGTTATAGTAATGAGCGAAGGAAAAATTGAACAAATTGGTACTCCAAGAGATGTATACGAAACACCAAGCAATTTATTTGTTGCCGAGTTTGTTGGCGAAATAAATATATTTGACGCCAAAATAACTAAAATTTCTAACAAAAAAATCACCCTTCATGTAGAAAATGAAATTACTTATACAACAGAAAGTAATGATAAATTCAAAATAGGAGATAAAGTAAAATTGCTATTTAGGCCAGAAGATTTAAGAACTGAGACCATAAAGGATTCCAAAACCTTAAAAAACGTATTTATTGGAAAAATTGAAGATACTACCTATAAAGGTGCCACACTTGAGTCATCAATTATTCTTAAGAGTGGAAAAAGAATAAAAGCCAGCGAATTTTTTGATGAGGATGATGAAGATTTTGATTATAAGATTGGAGAAAATATCACCATTAATTGGATAGACGGTTGGGAGGTAATTTTGAAAGATGAAGAACAATAATCTTTTTAGAAAAGTAGTCATTACAAATACTATATTATGGCTTTTCATTACCGCAATAGCTCCAAACATTCTAATAATTTTAATTAGCTTTACAAAAAGAGATCCAGAGCAATTAATAAATTTCAGCTTTACCTTAGAAAATTTCACCCAAGCGTTTTCACCACTTTTCTTAAAAGTCTATTTCAAGTCACTAAAAATTGGGATAATTAGTGTGATAATATGCTTAATATTCGGGTACACTTATGCATTTTTAATGTACAGAGAAAAAAATAAATTTATTAAATATTTTTTACTTATTGCAATAATAATTCCATTTTGGACCAGCTCATTAATCAGAACATATTCAATAATTTTTATTTTAAAATTAAATGGTTTTTTAAATCAAATATTATTAGCCACTGAATTAATAAACTCACCACTTAATATGCTTTATAGCGAAGGCGCTGTGATATTTGGTTTTGTTTATACTTTAATACCATTTATGATCATACCCATCTTTTTATCTTTAAGAAAAATAGACTATTCATTAATTGAATCAGCAAAAGATTTAGGGGCTTCTTCTGCTAATATCTTTTTAAAAATTATACTGCCCTTAAGTAGCAATGGAGTTATATCAGGTTGCTTAATGGTATTACTTTCATCATTTGGAATGTTTTATTTATCTGATTTGTTAGGTGGCTCAAAAAACGTTATGATAGGTAATTTAATTAAAGATCAAATACTATTAAACAACAATTGGAATTTAGGTAGTGCCATTAGTATTATACTTTATTTGATAGTTATTTTTGGAATTATATTTCAAAAAGAAAACTATAAAATTAATTTTTATACAAATAAGTAATGGCAAAAAAATTGAAACTAATATACCTGAGTATCTTTCTTTTAATACTTTATTTTCCAATCACCACATTAGTGGTAAATTCATTTAATTATTCTACACATTCCATTAGGTGGGAAGGTTTTACATTTAAATGGTATATTAAACTTTTTGATAATTTTGCCTTAATAGAAGCCATGAAAAACTCTCTAGTTTTAGGGTTTTTATCAGCAACCTGCACATCCATCATTGCAATCATTGCATCATTTAGTTTTTATAAATATAAATATTTAGGTCGCAAAACAATTTATTTTTTTATTCAAATAATGATTATGTTTCCGGATATTATCCTAGGAGTGAGTTTATTATTTTTATTTATTTTATTTAATTTTGAACTAGGCTTTTATACACTATTAATTTCTCATATAGTATTAGCTTTACCTTTTTCGATAATTACAATATTTTCTGGATTTAGAGGATTAAATAAAAATATTATTGAAGTAGGAAGAGATTTAGGAGCAAGTGATTATGATATTTTTAGAAAATTAATCATTCCGATAATATTACCAAATATAATAGCTGCTTTTTTAATAGCTTTTACATTATCACTAGATGATGTATTAGTTAGCTACTTTGTCAGTGGACCACAATATGAAATTTTACCACTAACAATATTTTCTTTAGCTAGAATGGGGATTAAACCGGAGGTCAATGCAATATGTACCTTAATGTTGCTTATTTCTATTATTTTTATACTTTTATCGCAAATTTTATTGAGAAAAAAACATGATTAAAATTGTCTTATTTATACTATTACTTTTCAATTTCAATTTAGTTTTTGCCAATAAACTATATATATATGGATGGTTTAATAGTATTCCCGATCACGTCATAGAAAAATTCACAAAAGAAACTGGCATTAATATTGTATTTTCTACCTATGAAAATAATGAAATTATGTATGCAAAACTAAGATTACTCGGTAAACAGCCTAGCTATGACATCGTATTCCCTTCTACATATTTTATTCAAAAAATGATTAGAGAAAATTTACTTGAGGAACTTGATAAAACAAAAGTCCCAAATATCAAAAATATAAATGAAGACACACTAAATCTGAATTTTGATCCAAAAAATAAATTCAGCATACCATATGTTATGTATTTTACAGGCATTATGTATAATAGTAAATTTGTAAAAGATAAAATTGATAGCTGGGCAGATTTATTTGATCCTAAGTATAAAGGTAAAATTTTATTATTAGATGATGTTAGAGAAGTTTTTTACATAGCACTAAATTTATTGGGATATGATGTTAATACTATAAATGAGGAGGAAATAAAAAATGCATATATAAAATTAAAATCTATTCTCCCTAATGTTAATCTTTTTTCAGCTGAATCTACAAAAAAATACTTCTTAAGCGGAGATGTAATAATCGGTATGAATTGGAATTCTGACGCATATGAAGCAACCCTAGAAAATAAAGATTTAAAACTTATATACCCAAAAGAGGGGGCTATTTTTTCTATGGATAATTTTGTTATTTTAAAAAATGCTAAAAATAAACAAAATGCTTATCAATTTATAAATTTTATTTATAGAGCAGATGTCTCAAAAGAGATCATTAAACACAATGGGTTAAGCATACCTAATTTAGCCGCCAAGAAATTATTAAAACCTGAATTACAAAATAATAAGGTGATATTTCCTGATAGTAAAGTGATCAAGAATAGCACATTACATGATGATTTAGGAGACAATATAAATATTTATACCAAATATTGGAATATGTTAAAAGTTGAAGATTAAAAAACATTGGTTATAATGCAGGTTAAAGTAATAATTAAAAAGTAATTTTATGGCTAAGAAAAATACAGTTTTAGTAAAATTAGTAAGTAGTGAAGGAAGCGGATATTTTTTCGTAAAAAAGAGAAACCCTAAGCAACTCAAAGAAAAGTTAAGTTTTAGAAAGTATGATGCTGTTTTAAGAAAACACGTAATATTTAATGAGAAAAAGTTAACTAGTTAATTATTTAATAATGTGTCTTTAGTATCTTTAAAGAATATAACTAAGAGCTATTCTCTTGATAAAAACAATTATCAAATACTAAAAGATATTAATTTAGAGATACAACAAGGAGAATTATTATCTGTTGTTGGCCCATCTGGTTCTGGCAAAAGCACATTGTTAAAGATCATAGGGTTACTTGATGCCCCTGATAGTGGTTCAATTAAAATAAACAAAATGGACTGTAGCAAAATTAGTGAAAACAAACAAACCATTTTAAGGAGAGATTTTATTGGTTTTATATTTCAATCCTATAATTTATTACCTGATTTTACAGCGCTAGAAAATGTAGTTTTACCTCAGAATATTATGGGAAATGCCACAAAAAAAGCAATTTCTAAAGCTAAGAAATTATTTAATGAGTTGAAAATAGATAATAAATATCATAACTATCCAAATCAATTATCAGGTGGGGAGCAGCAAAGGGTTGCAATCGCAAGAAGCCTAATCAATAAACCAAAATTAATTTTAGCAGATGAACCAACTGGAAATTTAGACGCTGAAAATACAAACAATATCGCAAAAATATTGGAAAAAATATCAAAAGAGCATAAAATCACTACTATCATCGTCACTCATGATATGAATATTGCAAAAAATGCTGATAAAACCTATTGTTTAAATGATGGTAAATTAGAGATTCAAAAATGAAATTATGGATATTACAGGTAGCGAAATTATTAGGGACAAAGTAGGTGCGGAAGATTTAAACGAAGTAAATATTAGGCCTGGAAAATTAGAAGAATTTATTGGGCAAGAAAAAATAATTCAAAATCTAAAAGTATTTATAGGTGCTGCAAAATTTAGAAATGAAGCTTTAGATCATGTATTATTTCATGGCCCACCTGGTCTTGGAAAAACAACATTAGCCCAAATTATAGCTAAAGAAGTAAATTCTAATATCAAAATCACCTCAGGTCCCATGCTCAGCAAAACTAGAGATCTGGCTGCAGTCTTAACAAATCTTGAGGAAAACGACATATTATTTATTGATGAAATTCATAG
>Ga0114932_10003589_pt1 | contig 15057 bp, 12 predicted proteins | sample 2SBtaG_2_FD_87286 | JGI IMG/M metagenome (GOLD analysis project Ga0114932, IMG submission 87286) | Deep subsurface microbial communities from Kolumbo volcano to uncover new lineages of life (NeLLi) - 2SBTROV12_ACTIVE470 metaG | ecosystem: Environmental > Aquatic > Marine > Volcanic ...
ACCCCGCAGTGAGTTCGCCAGACCGGGGCCATGGCAATCCGCAGAGGAGGGAGCGAAGCGACCGACGATTGCGGCAAGTTACGACGCAGTCACGCCGCCGTCTGCCACAAATTCGCTGCCGGTGCTGTAGCTGGAGTCGTCTGACGCGAGGTAGAGCGCGAGGCTCGCAACCTCACCTGCCTCGGCGGCGCGTTGGAGGGGAAGCGTGGCTTCCATCCGCTCGTGGCGGCGCTGATCGCCGCTGGTCACTTCGACCATCATCTCGGTGTCGATCATCCCCGGGTGGATGGAGTTGACCCGGATGTTGTGGCGGGCAAGCTCGAGGGCCGCCGTCTTGGTCATGCCGGTGACGGCGAATTTGGTGGCGCCGTACCCGATGCCGCCGACATTGCCGACGAGCCCTGCGACAGAGCTGATGTTGACGATCGACCCCGACTCCTGGGCGATCATCGTCGGAGCGACCGACTGCATTCCGAGGAACACCCCGATCAGGTTGATGTCGATCAGGCGCCGCAGGTCGTCGAGGGTGTGGTCGATCAGTTTCGCCCGGTGAAAGATCCCGGCGTTGTTCACCAGGACGTCGATTCGTCCGTGCTCGGCCACGGTGGCCTCGACGACGCGCGTCCATCCGTCCTCGGTGCTCACGTCGTGATGATGGAAGGTGCCGCCGATGTCGTCGGCGACGGCCTGCCCTTCGCTGCTCAGTACGTCGGTGAGCACCACCGCCGCGCCCTCTGCCGCGAACAGGCGTGCCTCCGCCTCGCCCTGCCCGCGCGCCGCACCGGTGATGATCGCAACCTTGTCGTCCAGCCGTCCCATGGGGCCTCTTCTTAGCCCAGGCGTCAGGGCAGGCGCTGGTCGAGCTGGATCGGGTTGCCGTCGTGGTCCTTGAGGATCGCTGTGAGCACTCGGCCGGAGCCCTCCGCTTCGCCGTACGCGGCCGCATCGGCCTCGGTGGGCCGCAGGATCGCCCGGAAGCCGCGCTCGATGGCTCGATCGAAGATCGCCTCCAGATCGTCGACCCAGAACGACACGTGATGGGTGCCGATCTGGAAGATGCGCGGCGGCTTGCCGAACGGTTCCTGGTCGAGTTGTTGGTCGAGCACCACGAAGAACTCGTCTGGACCGTCGTGCTGTCGTAGGTACGCGGCGCGCCGGCGGTAGGAGCCCGCTGCGGGATCGAATGCACCTTCCTCGGCATCGAGCGAGACCCGCAACCCGAGCACATCGCGGTAGAACTCGAGCGCCGCATCCATGTCGGTGACACCGACTGCGATGTGCGAGACCGCCCGAATGGCCACGGTCAGCCGTCCGCCCGCTCCAGGACGACGACGGGGATCACCCGATTCGTCGCCTGCAGGTACTCCCCAAATCGGGGCATCACGGCGATGCGCTCGTCGAAGAGGCGGGTCCGCTCGGGCTCGTCGGCAATCGAGGCCACTGCGGCGAACGACTCGTCTCCCAGTTCGACCGTCACGTCTCGATGCGCGACGAGGTTGATGTACCAGTCGGGGTGCCGGTCCGAACCTGCACGCGATGCGATCACGACGATGCGGTCGCCGTCCATCGTGTAGGTGAGCGGTGAGGTCCGTTCGAGACCGCTCTTGGCCCCGATGGTGGTGAGCAGGATCATCGGGTTTCCTTCGAAGCGACCCCCGCACTCTCCGCCGTTGTTTCTGAATTCATCGATCACGCCGCCATTGAGTCCGAGCCAGTCGATCGTCTCGGGATCGGCGTTCCCCAGTGGTCTGTCCATCACCCGGAAGGTACTCGCCACGACCCCAGAAGGAGCTCGAGCGCTGTCTCCACCATCTCCTCGAGTGAGAGCGCTCCCCCTGGGTTGTAGGTGCGACACAGGGTGTTGAGCGCGCCGAACATCACCGTCGAAGCAATCACCGGGTTCACGTTGTGCAGCTCACCGGCTGCGCTCGCCTCGTCGATGATCGCCCGCACCACGAGCTCGTGGTCGTGGAGCATCTTCGCGCTTCGTTCGTGCGCGGCCAGGAGGTCGACGTTGCCGACGATGAGTCGGCCGGCGGGCCGCTCCACGACAACCGCGACATGGGCGCGCGCGAACGACGCCAGGCGTTCGATGGGGCTCGCATCGCCCAACCCGCCGATGATCTCGTCCGCCCGCTCTCGGATGTGGCCGAGGATGTCCTCGAGCACGAGAGCGAGAAGGTCGTCGCGACTGTCGACGTAGTAGTACAGCGCACCCTTCGACAGTCCGACCCGACGGCCGACGAGCTCGAGCGTCGTACCGGCGATGCCCGCTTCGGCGAGCTGTTCCTCAGCCGCGGAGACGATGAGGCCCTTGCGCTGCTCGCGCCGGATCTCCGCAGGCGTCGGCTCGGTCGAATCGGTGCTCACAGCGCCCCAACCGTACCCACCGCGCGAAGTTCTTGACTTTTTCGACCATTGGTCGAATACTCAACCACTATGCGAAGTCAGCTTCTCTCCCCTTCACCTGCGGACGAGCTCTCGCTCGGCGACGAGTACCGGCAGATGGCCGAGGACGGCCCACCCCAGGCCGCGACCGCGGCCAGCACCATGCGAACCGACGTCTACATCGACCGCGAACGGCACCTCGCCGAGCTCGCCGCCATCGCGTCGAAGCCGGCGGCTACAGCGCTCTCCGGCGACATCGCCACGCCTGGCGACTTCGTCACGGTGGAGATCGCAGGGAAGCCGCTCATCGTCACGCGCGCGAGCGACGGTGGCGTCCACGCGATGCACAACTCGTGCGCACACCGCGGTGCCACCGTCGAATCGAGGGAACGAGGGTCCGCACGAGTGCTGTCATGCAAGTTCCACGCCTGGTCATACAACCTGGACGGTGAGCTCCGCGCAGTCGCGGACAAGGGGGTCTTCTCCGCGACTCCGTGCACGCGGGGCCTGCGGCCGGTCCAGTGCGAGGAGCGCCACGGAATCATCTGGGTGACCGCCGATCCGAGCGCACCGATGCTGTCCGTTCGCGACTGGCTGGGCAGCGAGCTCGACGATCTGCTCGCCTCACTTCAGCTCGACACCATGATTCCCCACGCCGTGACGGACCTGGAGGTGTCCGCCAACTGGAAACTCCTCACCGACGGCTTTCTGGAGCTGTACCACCTGAAATATCTGCATCGGCAGACGATCGCGCCCTACTTCCCCGCCAACCTCACCCGCCCCTTGCGCTTCGGTCAGCACCTCGGCAACGCGATTCCGAAGAACCGGATGCTGCAGGACCTCGCCAATCAACCCCGCGACGAGTGGCAGGTCTACCGCGGCACGACGATGCCGATCGTGCTGATGCCGGGCACGGTGATCGAATGGCAGGCCGGGCACGTGGAGGTCTTCTCGCTACGCCCCGATCCCACCGATCCCGGACGAACGCAGGTGCGTCTGTGGCTCGCAGTTCCGGCCGATCGAGCGGACGAGAGCGACCTCTGGGATCGCAACTGGGAACGGGTGGTCGAGACGGTCACCGACGAGGACTTCGCCGTCGCAGAGGACGTGCAACGCAATGCCCAGGCGGGCGTCGCCGACGAGCTCCTGATCGGCGCCAACGAGGAGCTGCTCCTCGAGCACATGGCGGCCGTGGACCAGCTCGTCTCGGAGCGGTGCTGACGCCTGGGGCCTACGCTGCCCGCCATGCGATTCGGCGTCTTCTACGAACTCCAGCTGCCCAAGCCCTGGGACGAGACCGCGGAGCAGCGGCTCGTCGACGAGGCGATCGAACAGGTCGTGCTGGCCGACCAACTCGGCATCGAGCACGCGTGGGCGGTCGAGCACCACTTCCTCGACGAGTACTCGCACTGCTCGGCATCTGATGTCTTTCTGACTGCGTTGGCAGCCAAGACCGAGAACATTCGGGTCGGGTTCGGTATCCGCCAGGTGATTCCCCACTACAACCCTCCCGCACGGACCGCTGAGACGGTCGGCATGCTCGACCTCGTGTCGCACGGCCGCGTGGAGTTCGGGATCGGCGAGTCGGCGACCCGGATGGAGCTGCGGGGCTTCAACATCTCGGCGAAGAAGAAGCGCGACCTCGCGCTCGAGGCGGCCGAGCAGATCGCCAACATGATGGTGATGGACCCGTACCCCGGGTTCGAAGGCGAGGGGTTCTCGATGCCCTGTCGCAACGTGCTTCCGAAGCCGATTCAGAAGCCGCATCCGCCGATGTGGATGGCCTGCACCAACCGTTCGACCATCGAGGTCGCGGCGCGCAACGGTCTCGGCGCTCTGGCGTTCTCGTTCGTCGATCCCGACGAAGCGCAGACGTGGGCGACCACCTACTACGACATCATCCGCAGCGAAGAGTGCAAGCCGCTGACCCACGTGGTCAACGCCAACATCGCCATGGTGGCGCCCTTCTCGCTGCACGACGACCGCGACTTGGCGGTCGAGCGTGGGATCCATGGTTTCCGCTTCTTCAACTATGCGATGGGTGCGCTCGTCACCAAGGACAACGTTCCGGGGCGGACCACGCTCTGGCAGGACTACATGGCCCAGGCGACGGAGAAGAAGCTGACCCGCGCCGCGCCCGGGATCGGCACGCCCGAGGACTTCGGCGACATGGTCCGGGCCTACGAGGACGCGGGCGTCGACCAGGTGATCTTCCTCCAGCAGGGCGGCCGGAACGAGCACGAGCACATCTGCGAGTCGCTTCAGCTGTTCGGCGACCGGGTGCTCCCGGAGTTCCGGGCCCGCCGCGACGAGCGGGAAGCGCGCAAAGAAGAGGAGCTGGCGCCGTACAAGACCGCGGCTCTGCGCCGGAAGGACTGGATGATCGAGCTGGCCGACGAGGAGATCCCCGTCGTCGGCGCATCTGTGAAGAAGGCCGAGATCTACAACTAGCGGCGCGGCGGCTTCCCGGTTCGGACGAAGTCGCGCGCCTCGGCGACGTTGCGCGCGACGAACCGTTCGAGGCGAGGCCCTGCGGCGTAGCGGGCCGCTGCAGCGAGGGGCAACGACGAGTCGGTGAACTCGGTCTCCTCGCGGGCTGCGTGCGACAGCTTGATCACGTGGGCGGTGACGATCATCGAGCTCGAACGGTCGGCGAGCGACGCGCGGGCGAGCGCGTCCGCCACCTCTGTTCGGTCGCCGGCGAGCGCGTGAGCGACGGCGTCGTCGGCACGGCCGTCGAGCACGGCTGCTGCGACGTCGCCGGAACGGGGCTCTGGTTCGAACGGCACGGTTGGATGGAGGCCCCACCGCTCGGCGCGCCCGGTGTCGTGGGCGAGGAAGACCGCGTGGAGCGCGATCCGCGCCGCCTCGGGAGACGGGTGGGCCCGCCACGCCCAGCGGGCGGCGCGGGCGGTCGTGAGCCCGTGGGTGATGTCGAGCCATCCGAAGTCGGCACCAGCGTCGAAGTCGAGCGCCGGGTCGTAGCGGAGAAGGCGCTCGCTGACCGCCAGCGTCACCGTGTCGAGCAGTCCCTCGATGCCAGCGCCGGCGGCGACTGCCGCGGCCGCCTCTGAGATCGCGGCCTCGGGCGAATCGAGAATGGCGTCGCGCAGCTCGTTGGCTCTGTCGGCCCAACCGGTCTCACGGCGGTCCGGGGCAGCGGCGAGCGCTTCGAGGTCGACCTCTTCGATCGCACGAACCGCCTTGCGCATGTACGGCAAGAGGTCCTCGCGTGTGCCGAGGACCGGGGTCAGCACCTGCCAGGGCAACAGGTCGGCGGCTCGATCCCAGCCGACACGCTCGAGGAGCTCGAAGGTCTTCTGCATGTAGATCACGCCGTGCCCGTAGCCGACGTGGTGGCGGGAGGTGACCTCGATCATGCGTCGACGCATCTCGTCGAGGGTCGCACCCGACCGGAGCAGGTGAAGGGTTGCCGCCTGGGCGCCGGTGAAGTCTTCGGTCTCGATCGCCTCTTCGAGGTCGACGGTGGCGTCGGGATCGGGGAGCGACCAGGCGCGCCGGTCCCGCGAGTCCTCCGACATGCCCGAGAGGCCCTGGACGAGCGGGAGGGCCTTCTCGTCGCCCTCGAACATGTCGGAGATCGCAAGGCAGTCGGCGGCCATCGCGGTCCCGTGGCCGACGCCCCAGTCGATGCGAGGGCTGCTCGCTGCGATCCCGGCCCAGATGATGTCCTCAGGAGTCGCTTGCGCGTGCAGGAGGCGAACAGTGTCGCGGGCCATCTGCCCCACGTAGTCGCGGTCGAAGCCCCGGGCGAGGCTGGGCCACAGAGCGTCGCGCTTCGCTTCGTCGGTCGGTTCGGTGACGGTGACCAGGATGCGGTCGCCGCGGACCTCGACCGCGTGGCACGGCACGTCTTCCTCACCGATCACGCACCGCCCGTCGCTCGCCCTGAACTTCCAGTTGTGCCACTGACACGTGACCGTCTCGCCGTCGAACGCACCGGTTGTGAGGCCATAGCCCTGGTGCGGGCAGGCGTTGTCGATCGCGTGCACCCCACTCGCCGAACGAATGAGCGCGATCCGCCTCTCCGCCACACGGGCCAACTTCATCTCACCGACCGCCAGCTCACCGAGCGGCCCGACATCCTCTGTGGTCTCACGGCTCATGCAGATGAGTGTTCGCGCACCTCAGATATTTGTCAAGCACTTCCTTGCGTTAATTCACCCGTGTGGCGGCTACAGCTTGAGCAGCTCGGCGAGGTTGCCGCCGTAGAAGGCTGCTTCGTCTGTGGCGGAGAGGTCGGCGCCGGCCTTCGCCACGAAGTCCACATACGGATCGGCGTGACCCTCGGGGTGAGGGAAGTCGCCGCCGAACATCAGCATCGGACCCATCTGCTCGATGATTCCCGCCGGACGCTCGGCTGCGAACGAGCTGACCCGAACGCTGCGCCGCAGGTACTCACTCGGCTTCATCGACAGGTCCTGCAGCGCGTGTCCGCTGATGCGCTGGTGCGTGGCGTGCGCCGAATCGAGCTTGTATGCGAGGTCGGGCAACCACCGCGAGAGCAGCTCGACCACCGCAAAACGCAGGTCCGGGTGCCGTTCGAGCACGCCGTTGAGAATCAGATCCGACAGAGCGAGCTGCGCGTCTACGCCGTGAAGCGGAAAGCTCAGCATCGGCATGTAGTCGATGTCGTCGTTGTCCACCCACCCACGGTCGATCATCCCGGTGAGGCTGGTCCCACCGACGTGAAACGTCGGCGTCACGCCGTGGGCGACGAACATGTCCCACGCCCTCGCGAGGTCCGGGTGAGACAGCCGCTTGCCGTCGACCAGGCCCGTGCTGACCATCGCCATTCCGACGTCGGCCGCGGCAAGCGAGGCCAGCTCTTCATCGAGCCAGTCGAGATCACCGCGCAGCGTCAGGTGTCCCACCGGGTGCAGGCGCCCCCGCCCCTCGGCCCGAACCTCGGCCGCCCACCGGTTCCACGCCCGCATGTTGGCGCGCAGCGCGTCGAGGTCGTCGCCGAGCCACAGCTCCCAGTTGATCCCCCACTGCGGGAAGCACACGGAGCCGGCGATCCCCCACCCCTCGACGTGGGTTCGCCGCACCGAAGGGTTCCAGTGTGACTCGGGGAGATCGCGCTCGTAGTCGTAGGTGGCGGGCCGACCGGCGCGGTGATCGTCGATCAGCTGCCCGATGCTCTCGTACCGGCCGGGCTCGGAGATCCAGGTGAGCATCAACAGGCGGTCGCGCCACGTCAGCCACGGGTGACCGAGATCGTCGGTCTCGATCGTGAGCGCGTTGTGCCGCTGATCGGGGTCGATGTGATCACGCCAGAGATCCGGCCGTTCGAAGAGATGCGAATCGGCGTCGTAGATCTCCATGCGCGCGAGGCTACGTCGCCCGCCGAGCTCGGGCCCTCAGTTCAGTAACCCCTGGTCAGCGAGGCTGTCGATCGTCGCCTGGTCGAAGCCCCACTCCACCAACGCGTCGGCGCCGCCCTCGCCCGGCCGGGGCGCTGGGCGGGCCACCTCCGAAGCCGTGCGGCTGAAACGCGGCGCAGGTGCAGGCTGCTGGGTCCCCTCGACCTCGACGAACGCGTCGCGGTCGCGATTCTGCGGCGAGTCGTGCGCCTCGACGAGGTCGAGGACAGGGTGGACGTTGTCGTCGGGCCCGTCGAAGAACTCCGTCCACTCATCTCGGGTCCGAGACGCGAACAGCTGCTCCATCCGACGCCGGTACTCGGGCCACAACTCGCGGTCGCCCGGATCGACGAGACCCGAGAAGTCGATCCCGGTCTTGTGCACGAAGGCCCGAAGGAACTTGGCCTGCAGCAGCGCGATCGAGACGAACTTGTCGTCCTTGCACCGGTACGAGCCGTAGCGCCAGTCGCCGCCGTCGACGACATTGGCGCCGCGCTCGTTCACCCACGTCCCGCCGTCGTGGTTGCCGAAGACATACGACATCAGGTTGAGCGCGCCGTCGGCGATCGCGGCGTCGACCACCTGTCCCTCGCCGGATCGCTGCGCTTCGTACAGCGCGGCGATCATGCCCATGGCGAGATACATGCCCCCGCCTCCGAGGTCGCCGGCGAGGATCAGCGGAGGTGGCGGCGGGCGATCCGGGTCGCCGATCGCCCAGAGCGCGCCGGATGCCGAGATGAAGTTGGCGTCGAATCCTGCGCGCTGGGCGTTCGGACCCTCCTGACCCCACCCGGTCATGCGCCCGTACACGAGGCGGGGGTTGCGCTCGAGGCACACGTCTGGCCCGAGGCCGAGCCGCTCGGCCACACCAGGGCGGAATCCTTCGATCAGACCGTCGGCCTCCTCCACCAGCTGCAGGACGTGTTCGACGTGCTGTTCGTTCTTGAGGTCGAAACGCACCGAGCGGCGGTTTCGGTACATGTACCGGTAGCGGTGGTCGGGGTAGCCGAGGTTCTGCTCGACGGGCCGGTCCACCAGCAGCACGTCGGCGCCCATGTCAGACAGCTGCATCGCGGCGAACGGTCCAGGACCGATGCAGAACAGCTCGACGATCTTCACCCCACTGAGCGGCCCCATCTCAGCCCTCCAGGGAGGCGTAGCAACCGCGGAGAATGGCGTGGGCGCGGTCGTCGCCGACCGTGCCTTCGCCCATCCGGTTCATCACGTAGGCCATGGTGAGGCCGGCGTCCACGTCGTTGACCACGAGCGAACCGCCCCAGCCGCCCCAGTAACAGACCCGCTCGTTCGGCGAGATCGGGGCCCGCGGGGAGTTGAGGCCGTAGCCGACGCCGAAGGTGACGCCGATTCCGAGGACGAGATCTCGCCCGGCGGCCTGGACGTCGAAGATGCGGTCGATCGTCTCCTGCGACAGCAGGTCGACCCCGAAGGCTGATCCGCCACCCGAGACCGGGCTCTGTGCGAGCGCAACACTTCGAGCATTTCCGTGCCCGCCCGCTGCCGGGATCTCGGCTCGCCGCCACTCGACGGTGTGGGATTCCTCGGCGTGCAGACGGGGGTTGGATGCCCGGTAGGGAATCGACTCCTTGTCGACCTCAGCCCCCGGCGCGGTGAAGTCCACAGGCGGTACGGGGATCACCGGGGCCACGCGGTCGTCATGCTCTGGGCCCGTGCCGATGTGGAAGTCCGCGCCGAGCGGTTCGGCGATCTCTTCGGCGAAGAAGGTTCCGACCGAGCGACCGTCGACGCGCCGGACGACCTCGCCCACCAGGTTGCCCTGGGTGATGGCGTGGTACCCGGACTTCCACCCGGGCTCCCACCACGGCGCTTGAGCCGCGAGGAGCGAACACACCTTGTCCCAGTCGTAGAGATCGTCGGACTCGATCCGCGTATCCCACGCCGGAAGCCCCGCTGTGTGGGCCAAGATGTGCCTGACCAGCACGTTTTCCTTGCCGGCCTCCGCGAACTCCGGCCAGTAGCGCGCCACGGGCTCGTCCACATTGACGAGTCCCCGGCTCACCAGGACGAGCAGAGACAGGCAGCTCATCGTCTTGGTGGTGGAGTACACGTTGATGATCGTGTCCTCTTCCCACGGCGTGGTGCCCTCTTCGTCGAGCGTTCCGCCCCAGAGGTCGACGACGAGCTCGCCGCCGTGGACCACCGCGCAGCTCGCCCCCACATCGCCCTGCTCGGCGAAGTTCGAGGCGAACGCGTCCTTCACCGCGCCGAACCCCTCGGCGCACATTCCGCTGATGTCGACCATGGTCACTCCTCTCCCGTGGGTGCCGCCGAGGGTAGTTTCCCACCCTTCTGCCAGCTTGTGCGGTGACTGGAGTGACCGTGTGAGCTGGCAGAAGGGGGTCAGCCGGCGGCGGTGATCGCTTCCCAGACCCGCTGGCCCGTGGTGGGGATGTCGATGTGGGTGATGCCGAGGTGCGCGACGGCGTCGATCACCGCGTTCTGAACCGCCGGGGTCGCGCCGATCGTTCCCGACTCCCCGATGCCCTTGGCTCCGAGCGGGTTGCGCGGCGTCGGCGTCTCCTGCTCGATGCGCTCGAAGCTCGGAAGCTCCGCCGCCGAGACGAGCGCGTAGTCCATGAAGTTGGGCGTGAGCGGGTTGCCGTCCTCGTCGTAGACGAACTCCTCCACGAGGGCCTGCGCGATCCCCGACGCCACACCGCCGTGGACCTGGCCGTCGACGAGCAACGGGTTGACCAAGGTCCCCGCGTCGTCGCACGCCACGTGACGGAGCACCGTCACCTCGCCGACCTCGCGATCCACCTCCACCACCGACAGGTGCACACCGAAGGGGAAGGTCGGCCCGCCCGGCTCGAAGTCGGCCTCGGCATGAAGGGGTTCGAGGCCTGCCGAACCCACATGCGCCGCGATCGCCGCCCAGTCGGTCGCCACCGCAGGGGTTCCGGCGACGGAGAACGACCCGGCATCGGTGTCGAGCACGATGTCGTCGGGGTTGGCCTCGAGCACATCGGCGGCGAGCTGCTTGGCCCGCTCGACGAGGGATTCGCTCGCTCGCAGTACCGCACTCCCACCGACCTGGAGCGACTTCGAACCGCCTGTCCCGCCACCGCGCGGCACCTCGGCGGTGTCGCCGTGGCGCACCTCGATCCGTTCGAACGGGATGCCGGTCATGTCGGCTGCCACCTGCGCGAACGCCGTGTGGTGTCCCTGTCCGTGCGATGAAGAGCCGGTCAGAACGACGGCGCTCCCGTCGTCGCGCACCTCGATGCCGCCATACTCCCCGTTCGCCATGGGGTTGGCGATCTCGACGTATGCAGCCCAGCCGAGGCCGAGTAGGCGTGCCGATGGGTCCTGGCGGCGGCGCTCCTGCTCGGCGCGCAACTCCGCGTAGTCAACCGCCTCCATCACCGCGTCGAGCGCGGCCGCGTACTCGCCGGTGTCCATCGGGGCGCCGGTGGCCGTGGTGTATGGGAACGCCTCCGGCCGGACGAAGTTGCGACGGCGGACCTCTGCGGGATCCATGCCGATCTCGGCGGCGAACACGTCCACCATCCGCTCGATGGCGTGCGCGGCCTCGGGGCGGCCTGCGCCGCGATAGGCCCCCATGGGCATCGTGTTGGTGACGACGGAGTTCGCCGAGAACGCGGCCGCCGGGATGTCGTAGACACCGCAGGTCATGGTCGCCGTGATGAACGGCAGCACCGCACCCATGTTGGGGTAGGCGCCGGCGTCTTGTGTGCTGTGAACGCGGTACGCGGTGATCCGACCGTCGCGCGTTCCGCCGATGGTTGCCTCGAAGTCGCAGCCGCGACCGTGGACCATTCCGAGCATGTTCTCCGTGCGCATCTCGGCCCAACGCACCGGTCGGCCCAGACGGCGCGCCACCAGCGCGGTCACGATGTCCTCGGGGTATCCGCCGTTCTTCGCGCCGAAGCCACCGCCGACATCGGGGCAGATCACCCGAACCCGATCCGCCTCCAGACCGAGGGCGCCCGCAAGCGTGTCTCGGGTGCCGTGCGCGTTCTGTGTGCTCGCCCATTGTGTGAGCTGCTCACGCCCCTCGTCGTCGGTGCCCCACCGCGACACGGTGGAGCGAGGTTCGAGCGAGCATGGCGCGAGCCGCTGGTTGCGGAACGACAGCGACGCGGTCACCTCACAGTCGCCGAAGAGATCGTCTTCGGTCGAGGGCGGGACGGCGAACGTGACGTTGGTGCCGACGTCGGGAAACAGCAAGACATCGCCGGCCAGCGCATCGCGTGTGTGGACCACGGTGGGCAGGTCGTCGTACTCGACGATCACGAGCTCCGCTGCGTCGAGACCGGCCTGCCTCGTGTCGGACACAACGGCAACGACCGGCTCGCCCACATAGCGGACCCGATCCGACGCCAACCACGTTCGGGTCATCTCCTGGTTGAGCATGGGCATCACCGGAGGAACCGCCGGGAGGTCGAGGTCGGCAGCGGCGAGGACAGCGATCACGCCCGGGGCGGCTGCAGCATCCGAGGTGTCGATGCTCTCGATCAGGGCGTGGGGCACGACCGATCGCACGAAACACAGGTGAACGGCGTCCGCGGGCGCGAGATCGTCGACGTACTTGCCCCCAACCGTGAGCAGCGCCGGATCCTCGACCCTCACGACGCGCGTTCCCAGGATGCTCATCTCTTCTCCTCGTCGCTCTTTTGGTCTGCCACAGCGACCGGGGCAGTATGCCGCGAGATCGGACTCGCACCGAGCACTACGTTCTGAACTCGATGAACGCCGCAGCGCTCCCTGCCCCTCTGCCCGACGACTACGCCGAGCGGGTCTACGCAGGCGTCCTCGGCAAGATCATCGGTGTCTATCTCGGCCGACCCTTCGAGAACTGGACCAACGAGGCGATCGAGAGCTCCCTCGGCGACATCGAGTACTACGTCAACGAGCAGGTCGAAGAGGTGCTCCGGGCGCGCCACGGCCGTCCTGACCTGCGGGTTCCGCTGATCGTCACCGACGACGACATCAGCGGCACGTTCACGTTCGTGCGGTCCCTCGAGGACAACGGATACGACCTCGACCTCAGCCCGAAGGCCATCGGTCGGTCGTGGCTCAACTACCTCATCGAGGATCGGACCGTGCTGTGGTGGGGCGGCCTCGGCAACTCGACCGAACACACGGCCTTCATCCGGCTGAAGAATGGGCTCGACGCCCCGACATCGGGAGCGATGGAGACGAACGGCCAGATCGTTGCCGAGCAGATCGGGGGCCAGATCTTCATCGACGGCTGGGCGATGCTCTTCCCCGGCGAGCCTGACCGCGCCGCGGACTTCGCGCGGCGCGCCGCCAGCGTCAGCCACGACGGTGCAGGCGTGGAGGGAGCGCAGGTCGTCGCCGCCCTCGAAGCCCTGGCCTTCGTCGAAGACGATGTCGACGCACTGCTCGACGGTGCGCTCGAATTCGTGTCAGGCGATGGGGTGATCCATCACCTCATCAACGACGTGCGTGAGTGGCATGCCGGCGATCCCGACGACTGGCGTTCGACCTTCGGACGGATCCAGCAGCGCTACGGCTACGACACGTACGGTGGCAACTGCCACATGGTTCCCAACCACGGGTTGATCGTGATGTCGTTGCTCCACAGCGACGGGGACTTCTCCAAGGGTCAGACCATCGTCAACACCGCCGGCTGGGACACCGACTGCAATGCGGGCAACCTCGGCTGCCTGATGGGGATCCTGACGGGCGTGGACGGCATCGAGAGCGGCCCGGATTGGCGAGGCCCGGTTGCCGACCGGCTCTACCTCCCCACCGCCGACGGCGGCCGGGCGATCTCCGACGCTGCACGGGAGGCCGACGCGATCGTGCGGGTCGCCACCCGAGTACGTGGCCACCAACCGACGGAGGCGAAGGACGGCGCTCGCTTCCACTTCTCCTACCCCGGCTCGGTGCAGGGCTTCGAAGGCGACGGAGCCACCGTTTCCAACGCTGTCGGCAGCGACGGGGTGCGTCGGCTCGCGATCGATGCGTCGGCCAGGCGTTCGACGATCAGGACGGGCACATTCGTCGAGTCGAAAGAGACCGCGCAGTTCTTCGAGAAGGCCGGCTACGCGCTCATGGCGAGCCCGACGCTCGCGGCGGGCCAGACGGTGCGGGCAACGATCGCTGCTCCGATCACAGCGAGCGACGGTGCCAGGGCCGCGCTGACCGTGTGGGCGTACGACCGCGACGACGAACTGGATCCGGTCGTGGGCCCGTGGGTCGAGGTCGCGTCCGGCGGCTCGGCAGACCTCGAGTTCGAGGTGCCAGACACAGATGGACGGCCGGTGGCGTTCGTCGGGCTGACTCTCGAAGCCGCAACGCCAACGACCCTGCACCTCGATCACCTCACGTGGGACGGCGTCCCGACGCTGGGCCTCGGCCGCCAGGGCGGTGGCTCGATGTGGCATCGCGCGTGGGTGAACGGCGTCGACAGCTTCTGGCCGGGGCGGGGCGACGAGTCGTTCCGTCTGATGCAGAACTCCGGAACCGGGCTGTTGCTCCACGGGTGCCGCGAGTGGGGCGACTACGAGGTGCGGGCCGATGTGACCCCCCACCTCGTGACGAGCGCGGGCCTCGCTGCGCGGACACAGGGAATGCGGCGTCACTACTCGGTCGTGGTCGTGCCAGACCAGGGAGTCGAGTTGCGTGCCACCGTGGACGACGAACCGGAGGTGCTGGCCGCGGTCCGCACCGACGTCGTCCTCGGCACCACCTGGCAGCTCGGTCTGCGGGTCGAGGGGTCGACGATCACCGCTGTCGCGGAGTCACCTCACGGTGAGACGTTCGAGCTCACCGCGTCGGACGACCGGCTCGCCTCCGGCGGGATCGCCCTCGTCTGCCAAGAAGGCCGAACCGCCACCCGCCGTGTGGACCTCGCCGCGCTGCGTGCGGTGCCTGGCACCTAACGTTACGGTTCGTAACACAAAGTGCCAGGCACCTTCTCGTGGAGGGTCGGTCTGGTCCTTCATCGCTCGGGCGAGAAGGGTCTCGTCGTCCGCCACCGCCAGGTCGGAGTTCCACAGCTTGGAGCGGATGATGCACTTGGAGCAGTGGAAGAGCGCCTCGGCAACGTCGATGACCAGGGCCAGCTGAGGCACCCGCTCGCCGATCGCCATGGACTCGAGCAGCGATCCGTCGCGCACGATCCGCGCCCGCCCACGCACGCGCAACGTGGTCTTGGTGCCAGGGATCAGAAAGATCAGCCCGACGTGTGGATGCTGCAGCACGTTGACGAACGTGTCGGCCCGCTTGTTGCCCGGCCGATCCGGAATCG
>Ga0114932_10003590_pt1 | contig 15055 bp, 14 predicted proteins | sample 2SBtaG_2_FD_87286 | JGI IMG/M metagenome (GOLD analysis project Ga0114932, IMG submission 87286) | Deep subsurface microbial communities from Kolumbo volcano to uncover new lineages of life (NeLLi) - 2SBTROV12_ACTIVE470 metaG | ecosystem: Environmental > Aquatic > Marine > Volcanic ...
AGAAGCACAAACAACCAGTTGCCCCGCAGTGCGAAGGAAGTAATCCAATTGAATCTAGATCGCCAACATCAAACGTCACGTTATGGACTGAACCTGCAGTATCACGGGAGTCGTTACGACGATAAGGCCAATAGTTCACGGCTCGACAGCTACGGATTGATTCACGGCTATTTTGGGTACGAGTTGAACAGGTCCTGGACCATCAGAACAGAGGTAAATAATCTTCTGGGCAAAGTGTACACCACTGCAAAAAACTACAATGAACCAGGACGCGTTTGGTTTCTTCGCCTACAGTATCAGGCAGAGAAGTGAGCTTCTCCAGTTAGTGTCACTCGCGCGCCTGATCCAGAGTCTCACAAAGTTCTCTCAGGCCAAGGATGATTCGTGGAGAGTGTCTGTGTAGCAGATCAGCATTTACAGAGAAAAGATGTCCGCGGGCGACCGCGGTTATGTGACCCCAGGCCTCCCAGTTTTTTAGCCACTTAGGCGCACCGTCTGGTGTGCCACCAACAACGATGACCTCCGGATTTCGTTTGATGACTGACTCTAGAGATACCACCGGGGCTATATCCGGAAGGTCCGAAAATAGATTTGTTGCGCCGCAACTGCGCAACATCTGGCTGACAATGTGGTTGCCGTTAAGGGTAATGATCGGATCATGCCAGACCTGATAAAAAACGGTGAGGTTTTGTCTATGGCTGAATTCCTGCTTAATGCCATTGGCTTTGATCAATAGCTCCTGACTTCGTGCCACTCCTTCGTGAGCGTTTCCGACCACCTTGCCGATCTGCTGTATTGTGCTTGCCAAGCTTTCAAGCGTGCCGGGTTCTGCACGGTAAACAAGCAGTCCGAGTTTCTCAAGGCGGCTCAGTTGATTTGCCGGGTTGCCACTTGCCCAGGCTAGTATAAGGTCGGGTTGGAGTGCGAGTATGGTCTCAAAATCAAACCGGTCGTGTGCACCGATGCGCTGAATATTGCGTGCGGCTGCAGGATAGTCGCTGTGCTCAACTGTACCGACCAGACGATTACCACCGCCAACGTGATAGATAATTTCCGTCAGTGCTGGAGCAAGGCTGATTATCCGATGGACAGGGCCTGACAGCGTAATGGTATTTCCAGCGTCATCAATTATCGAGATTGGTTCAGCCTTCAATTGACTGCTAGCCATCAGAACCATGACTACGATCAGTCTGACCGACCAGCGCAATACGGTGGACACTAGATAGTTGTGTGGAGGTGCGACTAGATCCAGTGTGCAGTACCTGTCATAACCCGACTGGCAAGGCGCATCATAAATTTTATAGGTAGGGGTAGTTCGGAGGCACCGGCCCGATGTGCGGTTTCCCCATGCTGTTTTTCATCCTCTTTCATGGCACCGACGACAGCTCGGCTAGCGAGATCATTTTTCGGTAGACGGTCCAGGTGAGAGTGAAGGTGGCCTTCAACCTGTTTTTCAGTTTCTCTAAGAAATCCCAGATTAATTCGGTCTCCGGCAAAGCCGGCAGCAAGACCGATCGTAAATGAACCCAGATACCAGGCTGGATTCAATAGGCTTTTTCGTCCGCCAAGGGAATTGATGCGATTCTCACACCAGCGTAGATGGTCTTGCTCCTCCAGTGCAGCCAGGCTCAAGGTTTTTCGCACCTTATCTGAACGGGATGTCAGGGCCTGGCTCTGGTACAGGGCCTGCGCACAAATTTCACCAACGTGGTTAACCCGCATGAGTCTCGCCGATAGATTTCTCTCCGTTGGGGTTAAATCCGCTTCGGAAATTCCAACCGCGGGATCTGGCCGGTTCGTACCGGCCTGGCGGCCAAACAAAACGGTTAGCGTCTCGTCGGCAGCACAGATCAGACGGTCTAGAGAAGAAAAGGTGCGTTCAGCCAAGGGTCTGGGTTCGGGTTGCTTGGGTCTGGTGATGCTAGTTTAAAGCCTACGACAATTTTAGGGGGATAGCTCATACAATCAAGCGACGCCTGACCAGCACTACGGCAATCCAGGCGCCAAAGAATCCACAAAACGCCAGAACACCGGCATGCAGCCAGGGATCTATCACAGGTTGGCCTACGACTAGCGGCCTGATCAGGGCCACTGCGTGCGTGAGGGGCAAAAACTGAACGAACGTCTGCATGGGAGCGGGGAGACTGGCCGTAGGATAAAAGACGCCGCACAGAATGAACATGGGCGTCATGACCAATGTGAGATAGAACGTAAAGAACTCATACCCCTTGGCCAGTGCGGTCATAATGAGAGCGGGTGCTGCAAAGCAAAACCCGGTCAGGAATATTGCGGGCAAGGCCAGTATGGCCCTCCAGTCAGCAACAGCGCCCAGTACAGTGGCCACGACAAGGATTGCCGATCCACTGACCAGGCTTTTACTGGCACACCAGAGCAATTCCCCAATAACAATATCGTCAACGCGCGTGGGGGTTGCTAGAATAGCCTCGTAGGTTTGTTGGGGAACCATACGGGTATAAACCGACCACATAGCTTCCATGCTGGCAACGTTCATGGCCGACCAGGCGATAAACCCAGATGCTAGAAACGCAAAATAAGGGATACCTGCCATCTCTCCTATAAACCTGCCCAGGCCGTATCCCAATCCAATGAGAAGGATGAAGGGTTCGCCGAAGTGCATCAGTACACTCGCGCCGATCATCCTCCTCCAGACCAGAGCATTCCGTCGCCAGACCGCCAACGTTTCCAGTCGCGGTAAAGGTAGCTGCCAGTCCATCAGTGCCGCAATTCCCGCCCCGTCAGTCTGAGAAAAACATCTTCAAGCCCTGATTGGCGATGCAGGCAGGCGAGTTCAGGGAGGACAGCGGCAGTTTCTAAGAGTTCAGTGGTATCGTCACTATATAGATAGTAAGTATCACCTGCTTGTTCGAACCTGTTGCGCTTGTAGCCAAGATTGTCAAACAGTCGGTCGGGTAATTCGCCGCGGATCTCAAGAACTTCCTTTTGGCAGTGGATGCGGACCATCTCACCGGGCGCACCTTGGGCGAGGAGTTTGCCATGGTCAATAATTACAATTTCGTCACACAGGCGCTCTGCTTCTTCCATGTAATGGGTGGTGATTAATATGGTTTTACCGTTTCGTTTTAGCCGATGGATCAGGGACCAGATCATGTGCCGGGCCTGAGGATCAAGGCCCGTAGTCGGTTCGTCAAAAACCAGTAGATCAGGATCATTTATCAGTGCTCTTGCCAGGATCAGTCTGCGTTTCATACCGCCGGACAGGGTTGAAATACGATCCGTTGCCCGGTGATCGAGTTCAACGAGTTTGAGTAGCTTGGGAATGCGATGCTCCAGTACCGAGGACGTGATCCGAAAGTAAAGTCCATATATCCGCAGGTTTTCAGCCACTGTAAAATCTGGATCGAGATTATCAGCCTGGGGAACGATACCGGTACGTTGTCGTATTTCACGCAGATTACTGTCAATACTTTCACCAAAAATACTTAGAACCCCAGAAGTTCTCGGTGACTGTCCCAGGACCATGCGTAAGGTTGTCGTTTTGCCGGCACCATTAGGCCCTAACAGGCCAAAACAGTTGCCGCGCGGGACATCAAGGTCGAGTCCCGAGACAGCCTCCAGATCGCCGTATACTTTGCGTAGACCCCGGCACATGATTATCAGGTCGGCCGGTATCGGGGTCACCGAGGCTGAATCGCTTCGGTCTGGGAACGCTTTTAATTGTTCTTCAATGTTTGAAATTGGATCGGTACCAGTGGGGTAGATCGGCTATGGAGTCCAGTATCCAATCACAGTTGTTGGGAGAGGTGCCAGACCCATTGCCCGTGCGAACCTGAAGAGTTCTCAGGCCTGCACCCGTAGCGCCAGCGATGTCTGTCTGCGGACTGTCGCCGATCATGATTGTGTTTGACCTTGGGTAGCCTGCCCGTGCGAGAGCCGTTTCAAAGAAAGTTGTTTCGGGTTTGCCGATCAGTGTGATTGTTCTGGCGATTGTTGATTGCAGTGCGGCGACGATGGGCCCCAACCCGATTCGGGTTATGCCACCGTCTGGCCAGGTAGGATCCTTGTGCATAGCCACTGGTTCTGCACCAGCCTCGACCAGACGCCTGGCAATATCGATTTCTCCAAAATGGCTCCATTGTGCCTGTCCGACGATTACCGCATCGACGGGCTCTTCGTTTCGAGTGACTGTGTGGCCGTGGCTCTGAAAGAGTGAGTCAAGGCTTTCATCACCAATCAGGAAACAGCGTGCATGACCGTACCGGGAATTCACATATTCCACGGTGGCTTGTGAGACCGGAAAAATCTCTTCGCTACTGATTTTGTAGCCGATGCCAGTGAGTTTGTATTCAATATCTGAAGCAGACATTCTTGTAGTGTTGGTGACGAGCAAGAATCTGCTGCTCTGGGAGCGGAGAAACGATAGTGATTCCGGTCCGCCTTTAATCAGGTTCGGGCCATCACAAAGTACGCCGTCTATGTCGATAAAAAAATCAGGCTGCGGCATTAGTCGTCTACGGAGTTGAATTAGAGGTGGGCTAGTCTAACCCCAGAATCCCGAAAGTCGAACGTTAGGGTGGGTTTTGAATGGACCTTACGGTTCTTGGATCTGTTGTCAATTGCTGTGTATGAGTGCACAGTAAGATGGTATGGACATTCAGTCGGAGGAATTACAGCAAAGGTTTTTGGGATGGCAATGCCGCTTGCGCCAGATCGCCATGCGTCAGCGTGAGGGCCGGCCCAGTGAGGGTATGCAACCTCGTGTACTTCTAAGAGAAGATGGTGGTTATTCCACTTCTATTACTGTGCTTATCAATAGGCGGTCGGCGGAAAGCGATGCAAGCCAGTTTCGGTATCTGGTGCAAAAAACCCATGATCCGGCAGATCGGTTTGCCAGTGCTCTTGAGCTCCTCTCAGCGACCCACTACCAGAGGCCACACGAGTTCTCTGATGAATTAACTGCGTTGTTTCAGTCTGGCGGCCTCTTGGCTCGAGCGTTGCTGGCCAAGCGGGCCTGCACCCTGGTGTTTTCCCAGTTCAGTGCAGCTTACACCTTACCTTGTACGGTACGGCAGCTGGTCGACGATGCCCCTGCCTATCAAGCAACATACTGGCACAATCGGTTGTTCAATTCCCGAATGCCCAAGGATGTGATCGTTCTTGGGTTTAAGCCGGACTGGAATAAGGCGAGCAGTACTATTTGACCTGTATTATCAAGATAGATTCGTATTTTATTTTCTGCTTGCGCCAATGAGATCGGTGCGTGCGCGCTCGAGATGTTCGTGCATCGTTGCCATCGCGGTGTCGATATTGCGGCTTGCGATTGCGTTGTAGAGTTGTCGGTGTTGGGCGTTGTATTTGGCGATACGCTCAGAATTTAGTATCGTATCCTTCATTGAATCCCATTGTGAGTGAGTACGTGTTTCATTAATCAGCTGATAGAGCCACACCATCAATCGGTTGCGTGTGCATTCTGCCAGTGACAGGTGAAATTCGCTGTCAGCCAGCGTGAAACTCTCCGGATCGTTCTGTGTTGATTCCACTCGCGCGAGTGCTTTGTGAAGTCGTTCGATGTCAATTGCCGTGGCGTTGGCAATTGCCAGTCTCACCATCTGAGGTTCGATGCCGAAACGCACGTCGATCAGTTCAAGTGGGCTGGTGACATCGGCGATAGCAGTCTGTTCCGCGAATTCTCTATAAGTAACAAACGTGCCGCTGCCAATCTCTCTTGTGACCATTCCGAGTTCTTCAAGTCGTCGAAGTGCTTCGCGAATTGTTCCCCTGGAAACGTTAAACGTCTCGGCAAGATGCCGTTCCGCGGGTAGACGGTCACTGAATCCATAAACACCTGTGGAAATTGAGCGTCGTAGCTGTGCTGCAATACCCGCGGAGCCACCAACATCGGTCGCATCAGGGATGCGCGAGACCGTTTGAGGGGAGTGACTGGGTTGGGTAGCAGTTGGACTAGTCATGATTTGTTTTAAAAGGTACTAAGTTGGTATAAATCGGTACAAGCTTAGCCAGTATTGAATCGAAATACAAGAAAGTCGGGGTCGGGATAACGTGGTTGACACTGTCTTATTCCACAAGTTAATGTCTGAACGTTCTGGTCTATACGACACCCTTTAAAGGTCTTATATTGGTATAACCACAGAACACACCAGTCCAGCTGGACACTAAAGGAGAAAAAAATGACCGACCTAGAAGCCCATGTAGCACAGTCAGGACGCGACGATCTAGTCAAGCAGGTCAGCGAAAAAATTAAGGAAACCGGTGTCGACTATATCTATTACCAGTTTATTTCGGTCACTGGACGCATTGTCGGCAAGGGTATTCCGTCCGCGCATTGGGAGCGCCTCGCCGAAAAAGGTTTTCAGCTGGTTTATGGGTCAACCGCAAACCTATTTGTTGATCGCCATGGTGACTATATTGGTTATGGCCCTGAATCCTCTGAGCTTGTTGGTATTCCGGACCCTGAAACTTTTTGTCAATTACCCTGGGACAAACGGGTCGGCCGTGTATTTTGTACACTGTTTCGCAATCGCGAGGAGAGCGAGAATCCGGGTGGTGCATTAACTTCGGATTGCCGTGGCAATTTACGCCGTATTCACAATGCATTCCAGGATAAGCATGGACTGGATATGCGCTGTGGCACTGAGCCTGAGATGATGTGGTTGAAGCGCGGTGATGATGGTAAGCCGAACGGTGGTGTGACCAAACCCAATTGCTATCATATCGACCAGTTCGAAGAGCTTCGCCCCACTTTCATGAAGGTTATAGAGTATTCGCAACAAATGGGTCTCGATATTATCCAGGGCGATCACGAAGATGCACCCGGACAACTCGAGTTGAATACCCAGTTCGATGATGTGCTGCGTAATGCGGATCGGCTGACCACTTACCGCCAGATCTGTGCGCAGGTTGCTCGCGAGGATAACTTGATCGCCTGTTTCATGTCGAAACCATTCATGGGTGTATCGGCCTCGGGCTGTCACCATAATATGTCGCTATGGCGCGGCGGTGAAGATGTAGTCAATATGCTCGGGTTTGATTCCTTAGCCGGTATGGAAGGGGCTTTTAGCTACCGGGTTGGTGGTGAGAATACCTTCATGCCCGATCCATCGGTTGACGAGCGTGCCCCCGGCCCGATTGGATTGCAGTCTATCGGCGGTGTTATCAAACACCTCGGTGCGCTGACTTCGATTGGTTCTTCGACGGTTAATTCCTACCGCCGTCTGTGGGATACAGGTTTCTGGGCGCCAATCTTTGCTGACTGGGGTTATCAGAACCGTACCTGTGCATTGCGTGTATCTGCACCAGGCCGATTCGAGTACCGTTCGGTTGATTCGATGGTGAATCCTTACCTGATGGGTTCCGCGCTGCTGAAAGCTTTCGACGACGGTATCGACAACGATCTGGATCCTGGAGAAGCCGAAGAACGCAATATCTATGAGGCGATTGACGCGGGTAAGGACGTCAAGAAATTGCCGATGTCGTTGGGTGAGGCCTTGGAAGCATTGGACAATGATGAGGTCATTAAATCATCGATGCCTGGTGAAATGTACAGGGTATTCGAGCATTACAAACGCGACGAATGGGAACGTTTTATGCATACCACGACGGAATGGGATATGGAAACGTATTTGGATTGTTTACCTTAATACCTATTTAGTCCGTAGCGAGTTGATGCGCAGGACAGCGCTCACTCGGTCAGTTTGATAGATCAACTACATTTTGGAGGGATTGTCTATGTGTGGTATAGCCGGGCTGATTCATCGCGGTAAGAGTGCGGATGTCGGTAGCCAACTGACTTCCATGTTGCAGGCACTCAAGCACCGGGGTCCCGATTCAACTGGGTTTGCCCTCTATGGTAACCCTCGGGATGATGAATATGTGATGCGGTTCAAAGTCGCAGAACAGGAAGATATGCGGCATGGGTTTCTTATTCGTGACCAGGTTAAGGAAAGAAAAGCAGAAGTAGATAGACGTCTTGAGGAAACCGGCATACGTAAAACCGCGGAGCTAGAAGCAACTGAATATGCGTTCTGTTACCGATTTTCATTTGATGGTGACATGAAACATACCGCTGATTATGTCGAAGATATTGAGGGCGTCGAGATTCTTTCGATAGGAAATGCGCTTGAGTTGATCAAAGATCTTGGGGACGCAACAGTTGTATCCGAGCAGTATTCGCTAAGCGGGTTTGAAGGTACTCATGCAATTGGACATACCCGTATGGCGACGGAGTCGGATGTTGATATCCGATCCGCCCATCCTTACTGGGCCTATCCGTATAACGATATCTCCGTTGTCCACAATGGACAACTGACAAATTATTGGGGGTTTCGTCGTGAGATGGAGCGACGTAATCACCGATTCATGTCCAATTGTGATTCCGAACTGATCGCGGTTTATATCGCAGACCGACTGGATCGAGGCGACGAACTGGAAGAGGCAATGACTCGTTCTGTTGATGAACTGGATGGTGTTTTTACCTATGTCGTTGCCACTGAAGACAAGCTTGGTATGGCGAAAGATGTAATGGCAGCCAAGCCGATGGTGCTTTATGAAAGTGATGAATTTGTGGCTCTGGCATCAGAGGAGGTTGCAATTAGAAGCGTGTTTCCACATGAAATTGATACTTACGACCCCTACGAGGGAGAGGTAAAAGTATGGCAGAGCTAAAAACGACTGACTCGTCTCTGGAGATGGGAATGCACACTGAGCAGTTGTCGGGGCGCACACAGCAGGTCTTTTTCTCGTCGGAAGAGGGAGATAACTATACCTATCCCTGGGCAGATCAGGTGGACTTCGATAAGTCGACGGAGATTGATGCGGAAGGTCTCGAGGCCAAGGAGGTCAATCTCAGGATCAGAGACGCGATGGGGCAAGGATATGGGACGATTACTGTCCTGAATCCGGCAGCCAAGCATTCGCTGGGTGTTGGTATCTTGAGCCGATTGAATCTGCGATTTGAAGGTAGTCTGGGCTATTTTGGATGCGGTCTAGTCGATGGTCCGAATATCGTCGTCACAGGTAGGGTGGGTTGGTCTTGTGCCGAGAATATGATGGCCGGGACAATTCTCATCGAGAAGAATGCCGGATCCACATTCGGTGCAGCCATTCGTGGCGGTGACCTGGTTTGTAAAGGTGATGTCGGCAGCCGTACTGGTATAGATCAGAAGGGTGGAACGATTATTGTCGGAGGCCGTACAGGGGCTTTTTCTGGCTTTATGATGCAGCGGGGCCGTATGGTAATTCTGGGGGATGCAGGAAAGAATTTGGGCGATTCAATGTACGACGGCACGATCTATGTGGGTGGTGCGATTGAGGATCTGGGGGTAGATGCGGTAGAGGGTGAGATGACACCCCTTGACGCGCAGTGGCTAACCCAGAAACTTGGTCAGTATGGCCTGGAGGCGCCAAACGGCGTTGAGAAAATGACCAAGATAGTTTCGGGCAAACAGTTGTGGAATTACGACAATCTCGAGCCTTCAGAAAAGAAACTCGTGCTCTAATCGATTAAGGAAAGAACAATGTCAACCAATAGAAATACAGACGTTATCGGGCACAGTTTTATTTTTCCGCCTGAGGTGATTGACGATATACATATCAAGTCTGAGCTCGGCCGGTACCGCATGCGGGGGTTTTCGCTATTTAAGAAAATTCCAAGTTGGGATGATCTGACTTTCCTTCCCGGTACGCTGACCCGATTCGTGATCGAGGGTTACCGTGAAAAGTGCCTGACTAAAACCGTGATTGGGCCGAGGGCAAAGCGTCCGATCGAGCTGGATATTCCCATTTACATTACCGGTATGAGTTTCGGTGCACTGTCGTATGAAGCAAAGACGGCGTTGGCACGTGGTGCAACGATGGCCGGTAGTGCCACGTGTTCTGGAGAGGGGGGGATGATACCGGACGAGCGGCGTTACTCCGAAAAATGGTTCTATCAGTGCATTCAGTCGCGTTACGGTTTCAATCCACACCATCTACGATTGGCTGATGGTTGCGAATTTTTTATTGGCCAGGGCTGTAAGGTAGGTTTGGGTGGACATTTGATGGGCCAGAAGGTAACTGACCAAGTGGCTGAAATGCGATCCTTGCCTGCGGGTATCGATCAACGGTCTCCAGCTCGCCATCCCGATTGGTTGGGGCCTGATGATTTGTCGTTAAAAATCCAAGAAATTCGAGAAGCGACGAATGGGGAAATTCCCATTCAGCTCAAACTGGGTGCTGCACGTGTTTATGATGACGTGCGAATGGCTGCGAAATGTGATCCGGATGCGATCTACATCGATGGGATGGAAGGAGGCACCGGTGCGGGCCCGCACCTGGCGACCGAGGAGACGGGTGTACCCGGGATAGCAGCGATACGACAGGCCAGGAGAGCACTTGAGGACGTGGGTATGTCCGGTGATATCACGCTGGTGTATGCCGGTGGTATCCGAAACGGCGGAGATGTCGCAAAAGCACTCGCTCTGGGAGCCGATGCGGTCGCAATTGGTCACTCGTCTTTAATGGCACTTAACTGTAATAAAAACATTCCAGAAGCCGACTTTGAAAGTGAGATTGGTGTGGAGGCAGGTCATTGTTATCACTGTCATACAGGCCGGTGTCCAGTTGGGGTGGCAACCCAGGACCCGGAACTCAGAAAGCGGCTCAATCCAGATGATGCAGCCGAGCGTGTGTACAACTTTTTGCACACCCTCACGATAGAGTGTCAGATGCTGGCCAGGGCATGTGGAAAGACCAATGTACATTCTTTGGAGCCCGAAGATTTAGCCGCATTGACAATGGAAGCGTCAGCTTTAGCTCAGGTACCGCTGGCTGGTTCCCAGCACACAGTTGGCCGACCTGACATGACCCGGTTCTGAGGAGAAACTCATTATGGCAAATGAAAACGATATTGATCATTTCATCAATACGGATGGACTAGATACAGAACGGGAGCAGACCATTGGACAGCACATCGGCTATCGGTACGATGTGAATCTGGTGCCAGATTACAACCGGATAACACCCTTTCTTCAAAAGTACATGGATACCATGGGCTGGCAGGATCTAAACTGGCTCGAGGATGTGCATATGGGTTACGAGGATGGCCGACCGGCCGTTTTTGATCGTAACATCAATGGCTGGGTGTCGATTCCAGAAGATATTGAACTGTCTGATAATCAGCAGGATCGTGACATGATTGCTCGCGAACTGCTCATACGGTTTCAGATGTCGCCCCGTCACCCGATGGTGGATTTGCGTAAGGCCTACGCTAAGTTTTAGTTGTTAAGCGAGCAAGTGTCATGCCAACGGCCCTTGGGGATGCTGGGGGATACGCACGTTTTGTTGAGTACAGCAGAACCTAAGGCAACGCAGTTTTTTGCTAAGTTACGGTAACAATCATGCCGTATACTAAGTCCGTTTTTTGCCTTTAGTATCTCGCGATAGTTGGATGTTTTGAGGCATCTGGATATTCATCTAGGTCTCTTGAAGTAACGGTTACCAATTGGAGAATAATATGTCGATGCCTGGCAGTGATATTGAAATCGCCCGTGCAGCAACTACTGAATCGATCCAGGATATTGGTGAGAAGCTTGGAATCCCAGGCGAATCGTTACAGCCCTATGGGCACACCAAGGCCAAGATCAGTTACGATTTCATAAAGTCTCTTGAGTCTAGGTCTGATGGGAAACTCGTGCTCGTTACGGCTATCTCTCCAACACCTGCGGGTGAGGGCAAAACGACAACCAGCGTTGGACTGGGTGATGGTCTAAACAGGATTGGGAAAAATACAGCGATCTGCTTGCGTGAGCCCAGCCTGGGCCCATGTTTTGGGATGAAGGGAGGTGCGGCAGGCGGCGGTTATGCGCAGGTGGTGCCGATGGAGGATATCAATCTCCACTTCACCGGCGATTTTCATGCGATTGGTGCTGCGCATAATCTGTTGTCCGCATTGGTTGATAACCATATCTACTGGAGTAACGATCTGGAGTTGGATGCGAGACGTGTCACCTGGCGGCGTGTGGTCGATATGAATGACCGTGCGTTGCGTCAGATCACGACGTCTCTGGGGGGTGTAGCCAATGGGTTTCCACGAGAGAGCGGTTTTGATATTACAGTCGCGTCAGAGATTATGGCGATCTTTTGTCTGGCTGAAGACCTGGACGATCTAAAGCGGCGCCTGGGCAATATTATTATCGGCTATACGCGAGACCGCACGCCCGTCCATGCGCGTGACGTGCATGCGCCGGGACCGATGACGGCATTGCTCAAAGATGCGTTTATGCCGAATTTGGTCCAGACACTGGAAAATAATCCGGCTCTGGTCCATGGCGGACCGTTCGCAAATATTGCACATGGTTGTAATTCGGTTGTCGCAACGAAAACCGCACTTAAGCTGGCTGATTATGTCGTAACTGAAGCCGGTTTTGGTGCTGATCTTGGTGCGGAAAAGTTTTTTGATATTAAGTGTCGCAAGGCAGGTTTGACACCGGATGTAGTTGTACTGGTGGCGACTGCCAGAGCCCTGAAAATGCACGGGGGTGTAGCCAAGAGTGATCTTGGTTTAGAAAACGTGGCTGCAGTCGAAGCAGGCCTTGAGAACTTAGGCCGTCATCTACGTAACATCAACCAATATGATGTTCCGGTTACTGTTGCGATCAATCGATTTACAGCTGATACCGATGGAGAACTGAGCGCAATAAGTCGGTTTTGCTCTGAGTCCGGTGTAGAAGTATTTAATTGCACCCATTGGTCAGACGGAGGTGCTGGAACTGAAGCGCTGGCTACACATGTGGCAGAGCTTGCTGACAGCGGTCGGTCTCAGTTTCATACGTTGTATGACGACAAGCTCTCGCTTTGGGAAAAAGCGCGATGTGTCGCCCGTAATGTATATGGTGCGGATGACATCATCGCAGACAAAAAGGTTCGTTCGCAATTTGATGAATACAATAAAGATTATGGACATTTCCCCGTGTGCATGGCGAAGACACAATACAGTTTTTCGACCGATCCACACCTACTCGGTGCTCCGTCGGGCCATATGGTGCCCATTCGAGAGATTCGACTATCAGCTGGGGCGGAATTCTTGGTGGTAATTTGCGGCGAGATCATGACAATGCCGGGCCTGCCACGGGTACCCGCGGCAAACAACATCTCGGTCAATGAGCAGGGTGAAATAGAAGGTCTGTTTTAGTTAATTGTCAGGTAAGGCGTCATCGCGGATTCGTTACTGACTCGGATGGTTGGCTCTGCCCCCAAAGAGTACGCTAATTACTTTAGAAGGGTGCAAAACCCCAACAACTCTATCATTGGCGTCTACAACTGACACCGCCTTCGACTCGTTGAGCACTGCCTCTGCTACGGTTTCAATAATGGCGTCTTTCGAAACCCGTAAGTCTCCGATGTCGTCCGAGGATTTGTTCGATTCCATCACGGACTCTATTTTGAGAACTTTTTCCCTCGGAACTTCTGCGGTAAATTTGTGGACATAGTCAGTCGCCGGGTTGAGTACGATATTGGCCGGGGTGTCTAACTGCTCAATGACGCCGTCTTTCATAATCGCGATGCGATCGGCAAGACGAAGTGCCTCATCAAAATCATGCGTTACAAACAGTATCGTTTTATTCAGAACGCCCTGTAGTCTTAAAAATTCATCTTGCATCTCTTTTCGGATCAGTGGATCTAAAGCCGAGAACGGCTCGTCTAGGAACCAAATATCAGGTTCAATTGCAAGCGAGCGGGCTATCCCGACACGTTGCTGTTGTCCGCCTGATAATTCCCTGGGAAAATAATTCTCTCGTCCGCCAAGACCTACAAGTTCGACCATATCCATTGCTTTTTTAATACTGTCCTGAGTGCTGCCTCCCTTTACCTGTAAGGGGAAGGCAATATTCTCGAGAACGGTTTTGTGGGGTAATAAGGCAAAACTCTGAAAGACCATGCCCATCTTGTTTCGACGGAGTTCGATGAGTTCCTTGTTGTTCATCGCCAGCAAATCCTGCCCGTCTATATAAATCTTTCCGGCAGTAGCGTTGGTTAACTTTGATATACAGCGAAGGAGTGTCGATTTTCCTGAGCCAGATAGGCCCATCACAACCAGCATTTCCCCTTTGAAAACCTCAAAAGACGCGTTATTCACACCAACTATGCAGCCGGCATCTTGTAAAGCTTTGGCGTCTACATCGCCCTTGACGCCCGCAAGCATCTTCTCTGCGTTGTCGCCAAATATTTTGAAAACCGAATCGCAGAGGATGACAGGTTGTTTCTTGTCAGTTGGCGTTATGTTGGAGGGCATAATTTAATTCCCGTTTAGTCGGTTAACACATATTAACGGTAACCGTATTGCCTCGCTAGGATACATTAAACTAAACAAAATCTCTCCAACTCCTATCCCCGCCGTCCACTTTTATGCAGCCATCGGTGTAAGGTGGAAACTCAATGAAGGTGAAACCTTCGGCATCAAGGTTGTGAAGGCTGATAAAAAATGTTTTTTAAAAAGATTAACTAAGCCTATCGCTATTACAAGGGCTTTGACTATTTATGTTCTGAAGAATCTGGATTGATGACGGTTAGCTTAATAGATTGCGATCAAACGGTGAATGGGCGGCATTGTTGCTCTGATTATGGCGCATCCGTTTTAAATGGCGGAGTTTTGGGAGAATGGACTAATCTATTCCCAAAAGTTTTTTTCTTTCAGACGCCCAAGTTTGAATTAAATTATCTACTGCCAAACACATGAAGGATACAAATATACCTAATGTCAAACCGATACCCGCACCACCTTTTTTTGATAATGCGCCCATGATTATTTGACCTAGATCTATCGTTCCAATTAATGCACCAAGTATAACCATGAATAATGCGAATATAACGGTTTGATTTATTCCTAGCATTATGTGGGGGAACGCGAGAGGTAGCTCGATATTAGTCCATCTCTGCAATCGGGATACTCCCGACATCGTTCCTGCTTCATGCAATGATAATGGAACACTATTAAGTCCTTCTACAGTATATCTAGTGGCTGGAATCACCGCATAAACAATGGCGGCTATCATGACGGATGTGTCTGTAATACCAAAAAGTA
>Ga0114932_10003596_pt1 | contig 15042 bp, 19 predicted proteins | sample 2SBtaG_2_FD_87286 | JGI IMG/M metagenome (GOLD analysis project Ga0114932, IMG submission 87286) | Deep subsurface microbial communities from Kolumbo volcano to uncover new lineages of life (NeLLi) - 2SBTROV12_ACTIVE470 metaG | ecosystem: Environmental > Aquatic > Marine > Volcanic ...
AGCGCGGAACCCTTACGCCCGTATATCTTAGCGCCCAATCTGGTAGCCTGTCATGGATGGGTGATGAGTAGGCTGTAATATTTACAGAACTGAAAACATTCAAGAGCGACTCTTTCATGTGGCTCAATGTGTAGTGATACATACCGGGCGAACCCTTACAGATAACATCTCGACTTTCATGTCTAGGGAGGGGCATGGAGATGATACAAGATCCACGAGTGGCGCTTCTTAGGTTGGCCGCGAGTCGGGCAAAGTCATCTGCGTAGCACCCCACGGCGTTGACACATATAACAACATCAAACTCGTCCCCGTAGTGCGGCATGTTCATCATATCAGATTTATAAAACCGAACCCTATTGTCACCCGTCCCCCACCGCTGACGGGCAACCTTCAGCATCCCCTCACTGATGTCGGTTCCCATATAAAACCGTGGCCGCCTGTCCCCCATGAGTTCCAACATCAAGCCGGTGCCGCATCCAACATCTAATACGAACGTCGTCTCATCTATGTGACGCCTTAAAATTTTAGACGTAAGGCGGTCCTCTGCCCCGTCCACCGGACGCTGATAAGATTGGTCATACTTTTCAGCAAGTTTATCGAAAAAGTGCGCCACCTCTCGGGTCATTTTTTAGCCCTGTAATGGGTTACGCTTCCGGTGTAATGGGTTACGCTTCGCGGGTTGACGTCGGAAGGTGTTGATATGTATGGGGTTAGACCCTGCTGTAGTGGGTTATGTGGGCCAACAACTTTTGTGGCGGCTTGCCGCCCGTCGTGAATTTTTGGATATGTTTTCACAAGCGCCGCCAAATCTCTGAATAAGTTGTTGTACCACGTAACCCATTACAGCAGGGCCTAACATTGCGCCAGTTAACGACTTCGGCCACTGAACCCCGGCGCATAACCCGCGACACCAAACGCATAACCCTTTACAACTCCATCGAACGAGGCCCACGCGAGAATCTGCGGCGTGCGTTTGGCACTGGTCCCGGTGATATAAGAGCGAACGGATGGACGCCGAGCCCGTCCGTTATGAATCTCATCAAAAAGTCCCAACGGACCCCGTCATCGGACAAAACACGGAGCGCCGTCCGCCTGTCCATGTCAGCCCGTCGAGCTATCGAAGTTATGTCATCAACGAAGTCGTCCTCGCAGTGCATCCGCGACTCGCTCATGCGACGGCGGACCCAATGACCTATGCCCTCGGGGGCGAGATCACCCGCGCCCTGTATAAGGTTTAGGACAATCATACGCTCGGTCTGTGCAAAGGTCTCGGGGCGGATGTGTAACTTACAGCACATGCGATAGACCTCTATCGCCTTCGGTGACCTGCGCCCTGTTCGCCACGCGTGAACAGTCTGTCTCGTTGTACCGAGTGCGGTGGCAACGTCGGTATCAGATCCGACTTTTTCGAGTATGCCTAGATATTCCATTGTCGCGGCCTGTGTGTAACCCGTTACAAAAACTAATCACTGAACCCGGCGAAGAACACCCCGGTCTATGAACTCGGAAAGATCCTCATCGTCAACGATACCGAGAGCGTTCAAAACGACCGCCTTAGACGCATCGAGGTCAGTGCAGACCCACGAGTCACCCCCCGCCTCTGAGTGCAGTCTAAGCTCGCGCTCTTGGATGGGTGTGCCCATCGGCTTCTTGTCTGGACCCTTGAGTTCGATCTGCACAGATCGCCCTTGCGTCGTTAGCCAGTAGTCAGCCACCCCGACACGTTGATGACGGTGGCCGTGCACCTTGAGATAGTACAGGGGCAGGTTTCGAGACTGATCTTTCAGCCACCGACTAAACCGTCGAGCGATCAGTTGCTCATTCATCGTCGACTCTGAACAGGTCGGCCTCGTTGTTCACGAGATACGGGTAGCCTTGGCAGTACGTTTTGCGGCATCCGTTGTATCTGAGCAGTGCCTCGCGCCTGTCCGTAGAACGCCGCAGGAAGTCCGCGATGATCTCCGCACCCCTGCACGTCGACCCCTCGATGGTTTTGAGCTTAGAGGGGCAGTGAGGCCACGCGTCGCGGTGCATAGGCATAACTTGAAAGACACCCACGGCCCCCGCCTCACTCACGGCGAGCGTATCAAGCCACGGATCTTCGACCATAGCTATACCGACCAAGAGATCGACCGGCACGTCTAGCCTTGCGCTGTGCCTCCTGATAGCACTGGCTAGGCGTCCTATGTCCTCGTTATCAGCACACCCCCCACCTCGGCAGGTCCAACGTGCAGATATGAGATGTTGGGCCACCTCGTCAACTACCCGCGCCTCTATAGGTTGCAACGTGATGACGGGCTCCGTGTCGGAGCATGATGAAGCGGCGAGCATACTAATCGCCAACAGTGCGAAACGTCCGAGATGCTTTGACATTGTAGAAGTTCTCCGGTTTGCCGCCGTTCTTGTTTATGAACTCGACCGCGGCCTTTGTGTCGAACGACTTTCTACTTCCATGCCTGAAGTGAATCTTACGCGTGTCATCTAGTACGAGCGTCCCCGCGTCCAACTCATCGAACAGCTTTTCTATCTTGCCCCTTAGTAGCTTCTCCTCGTGTTCGATGAGCTTCCGTTGCTCGCGAACCTTGAAGTAGCGAGTCATCAGTTTCAACTGGCTCGGCTCGGTGACCTTGGTCTCCTCGTTACCGACCACCGGTATCGACAAGTGTGCGCGGTCGACGGGTGCGTCAGCGAGCGGAGGGGTTCGGGTGAATATGTGATCCGCTAGGAACGCCTCGGCGGTCGCTCGCATCTTGCCGAACAGTTCCTCGTCGAACTCTATAATCGGCGGCGTCTCTCCGCCAAGAACGCGCCACCCTTCATAATCCAGAACCGCGAACGCACCCCATGATTTGCCAGTGAGTCCAAGTTGCCACTGCATCTGGAGATAGTTGTTCTGTGGTATTCCGGTCTTGACATAGTTCCCAAAGAAGTAATTGCTCGGGACCTTGGCGTCGCACAGCCCGACCCCCATCTCCTTTGGCAGGACTTTACCGTCGGCCACAATCTCCGCATCAACTTGAGCCACGAGGAACTTATTGTCGGGATGCCGCACGAACATATCAGAGCCGGTCAACGGATTAACGGTGAGCCCTGTCTTGTCAGCGAACAGCTTCAGCGCGTCATCTTCGAGAGCTATGCCCCGCAACATCGCGGCGGTCGGCGGCTCCCTCTCCGACATATCTAAGAACTTGAGATACACGTCGTGCGGTGACCCATAGAGTCCCATCAACACGCCTATATCGTAGCCGCCTATCCCGCGTCGTATCTTCTGGAGCCACTCCTCGAACTGCTCGTCGTCCATCTTCATGGGATGCACATAAGGACCATCCCACAGACCTGTCTGCCTACCCATCAGTCCCGCCCCGGCTTGTAACTCTTGTATCCCCACCACACGCCGACCGCGAGGCCCACCAGTATCAAGGCCGCCCGTGTCATCTTGACTGCTCCCTGTCTAGCCGTCCCTCTTGGTAGTTCAAAAGGATGCCGAGGTAGTGGTGCGCCTTCTCGTAGCCTTCGGCTAGATCGGTGAGGTGCTCCTGCTCGGCTTCTATCGAAGTGTCAACTGTACGCAACCGCGACACTTGAAAATCAAGCTCTGATCTTGTGTCTTTGATCGAAGAAACTATCCGCTTCAACCTGTCTGGATTCATACTCATATCCCAAGACTCTCCTGTTTTGACTGTGAGTTATTGGCGCACTCGGCGCATGTATATCCTCGCCCCTGTATCGGGCGCTTGTTGCATCTTGTACACGTCGGCTCGGTTGGTGCCTCTGCGACTTGTGTCTCGTCTGAAATGTCCGGCGGCTCGTCTGGTATAACCCAATCGTGAGGTCGGTCCGTGTCCGGTACGAACAGGTCCAACTCGCGTATCGCCACACTGAGCGCCTCCGTCGGCATGTCCTGCTCGACTATGGTCGCCATAAAGTCCCACGACATGCGCCGCAGTCCCTTGCATCGTCGACCCTTGACCTCGAACTCGTTGCCGTCCGCGGTCTTGAACTTGGCCTCAATGTTCGTGTCCTCTAGCAATCGCATAGGCGGGTCCCACTGGTCATCCTGTTCATACCGTATCTCGACCAACCGTTGCAGGTATCTTCGATAGGTTCCTTTCCGAGAACGAACGCCGAGGGTCTGCGCGTAGGCCGTAGGATGGTTATCCTCGGCCCACGCCAGAACCTCACCCTCTAGCGTCGACAGGCTTATCACTTACGCCTCTCCGACAGCCACGCATCAGCGTGTCGATTGAGCGTGCTGTTCGAGTTCTCTCCGCCTACCTCGAAGGCATCCGGTTGTGTGTGCAGGTAGGTCAATAGTTCCCCGACCACGTCGGCGACCAACTTCTGCTCGGATACTTTCGGTGCTTCCTCTAGGAACTTGAGCAAGTCCAAGGCTACCCTGACATATTCATCCTTGCGCCAGAGCCCCTCGCCTTTTGATTCGGCATCTAGTACCGCGTCAGCAAGTAGACCTCTGGCCGCTTCCATAAACCTATCCGGTGCCGTCATATCTGAACCTCTGCATAGTCTGCTTGGTCGTCGTCGTCATCGTCTGCGGAACCCATCGGGTCCACTGACTCAGCCAGAACAACCAAGGACACAGCCATCAGTTCGAGCGCGTCAACTGCGCGGCGCATCAACTCATGGCCGCCATCGTTGCGGTCAGGGTTGGCGGTTTCGGGGGGCGCAAATCCCAACAACTGACGCAAACCCGAGCGCGTCTTGCTCTTGAGATAGTCAGGGCGGTATCCCCGCAGGTAGGTCGCAAGCTGTCCGGCTTCGAGGCCGCTGATCTCTGCTGATCGCTTCAGACCCATTCGGTGCATAGTTGCGACCGCGTCGCGTAGCAAGCGATGGTCGCGTTCGTTTTTCTTAGACATTCGGTTTCTCCTGTTGCGGTCTAATAAACTAACTCGCCCGGCTCGGTGCCGTAAGCGTTTACTGCTCTACTTCGTACTCGTGGCGGACCTCACCCGCCGATTTTGAGCCTCGGACCTGTGCCTTCCACCAGAACGTGCCGGTGTGCTTGCCCATCAGTGGCCGGTCGGCTTCGTATGTCTTGAAGTGTCCGCGGATAAGGTGCTTGGGCAGGGCGGCGTCGCCCTCGACATAGCTCTCGTCCGAGTGTTTCTTTCCGCGAGTCGTTAGGTGAGGGCCGACTCGTATCACCCTGTAGGTGGTCAACGGTATCCCGTAACGCTTGCGGCGTTTCTTGGATAGCTTCGGCGGCGGCGTGACCTCGACGGTGCCGACGTTCGAGCAGTTCATAAGACCGACCGCCAACATAGCGATCTTTACGAACTCCATCGAAGCCCCGTGGTCTAGGTCTATGCCGTCCTCCTCGGATGTAAAGTCTTTCATGAGTAGCGTGTAGTCCTCCGACCTGCCTTTACCGAAGTAATCGCTCAAGTCCTGATAGTTGTCGGCCTTCCTTGAGTGCTTGGTCGAGGCGGCGGCGTCGAAGTACCCACGCTCATCAAGCGGCAGGTCTATCTGTATGAGTGGACCGTGAACGATGCCGTCCCGCTTATCAAGCAAGAAGAGCAGGGCTATGGCTATGCTCGCATCGTCGTCCATCATGTACAGCACCCCGAACGCTTGGCCGCCGAACCTCGCTTCTATCCAAGTGATAGGGAACGGGGGCATAAGGGAGGGCATGCCTACCAGTGCCGTATTCTTCGATTCCATATATGTATCGACGACGTTGTCGGCGACAATCGGAACGGAGTCGTACATAACCGTTTCAACAAATCCCCCGAGCATGCCCTCGCCGCCCTCTTTCATGTACTCAGTAAATCGACCGGTGGCCCTGAAGCCGTTGACCCTTAGCGAGTCTATCATACGGGCCATAGATACTCCAAATCAGAAGGCTCGGTATAGTGGCCGTAGTGCTCGGGATCTTTGCGCTTGAGGTTGGACCGGTGTGACCGGTGCACGGCATCATCACCTAGCCACTTGGGCGGGTTGGCCGTCATGGGGAACGTGTCCCAATAGGCTCGTATCTTCTCGCGGCAAGTGTCTCTGTATCCACGGCCTAACCACTCGGCGCAGACGGCGTCAGCGTAGCGTATCAACACCCGCTCATATCCTCGCCACATGCGGACCGCGGGATGATTGACCCACCCCTTTGTCTCACCGGCTAGGGCGCGGAGTATCTGTAGACACTCCACGCGTTGCTTTCCTAGTCTCTGGCGGTCAAGCTCACGGGCTGACTGCCTAAAGCTAGGATGAGGTAAAAAAGTCTGCATCTGTTTCTCCTGTTACAGTTCAAGACATTAACTACGAAAAGGTCGACCGCCAACACTTATAACAGTGGCCGGTCTCTAGTGCTTGAAGCTCCGAGTCGTCCAAGTAAGGCATCGCGTCCTGAGTGCATGAACCCATCGCCATCTTGTTCAGGCCGTCCACCTCAAGAACTATCTCATCATTTTTTTTGCAGGACGGGCATGTGGTGGTGACAACTATCAGATCCTCGTAACCCTTTATTTTTTGGACTCGTCGGATGTGGGTGATCTTCAACGCTCCATCCTCCACAGTATCTCGTTGACCCGAACACGGCGCTCCGTCTTGAGATAGTCGGCGTCCTTTATCTTTCCGGTCGCTTTGCACTCGAAGCAATCACCGAATTTGTATTCGGCGGGGCAGTGTTGCGTAGCGCGATACTCGCCGACGACGATCTGGCCCTCGCCGTAGCACTTCGGGCATTGGACGTATTCGGGATAGGGGCGGTCGCTCAAAATGCCGCCTCATAGGCGAGGTAGCGGTCGACGATGGCGTGGGCTTCGGCAAACGCATCCCTCCCAAGTGGCACCCACTGCCCGAAACCGTTAACGAAAGCGACCTCTAGGACGGCTCCATTTTGGTCTTCGTCTTGGGTGATCCGAACACTCCGACCGGCTAAAAGGGACTGGGGCCAGATCTCTCCCCAGACTGTCGGCTGGACATAGAGCTTGGTGATCAAGTGGTTTATAGCCTCGCCGTTGTTGCGGTGGGCTATGACTGTGGGCTTGCCGGTGCGAGCCATTTTCTTTTTTCCTGTTTCGGGTGGGTTTCTGTTACGGCTGTATATTACGCAATAGCCGGAAGGGTGTCAACACCCTTCGACACGTTTATCAGAACGGGGGCTCGTCACTGCTCCCGAACATGTCCATAGCGTCGGCGTCGGTGCCGCTTATGCGCTCACGTAGCCACCTAATAGCCGCGGGGGTCTTCCGGTAGCGGCCACCGTGTCGAGACAGGAATCCGGCAGTCACGAGCGCGGTGACGTTCGAGCGCATCGTGTCGTTGTCATCAACCCCTAGTATCTCTTTGAGTGAACGCTGAGAGAGATACTCTTCCTGCATCAACTGAAGCGGCACGTTCCGGTCGGTGCCGAGTATGCCCTGCACTTGGCTCGTATTGCGTAGCGTGTTCTCGCGGTGCCGCGCATCTGCCCACTCGGCAAAGGCGAGCGATGGCTTGCTGAATAATTGCTCAAGAAAGCGATAGGAAAACTCGACATGTTCGGGCTTGACGACGACCTGCTCGCCGGTCTCATCAGTTGAGAAAAACATGCACGCCGCCGAGACGGATAGCCGAGCTATCTTGACCCTCTGCTCGTTCGGTTCGACCAACGGTATCTCGGCGCAGTGTCGATACCGTTCGCCTTGGATGGTCGCGTAGTGCAGGACCGACTGAACCGCGTCGTCTGTAAATTGCACCTGATCGGCGCGACGTGACCACGCCCACATCACGCGCTGATGGCACAGCCTTGAAGCGTAGACCCTCTCCCCGCTGTGGTCGTGTGCCGCGTTGATGGTGGCGAGTCCGACGTCGGACGAGAGTGCCGTGCAGAACAAATCAAAACGGGCGACGTCCTCCGGGGCACCGATGAGTTCCTTGACTGCGACGACACCCTGCGAGTATGAGGACAGGGATCGGTCGTCCCGTGGGTTCGCTATCCAGATCATACGGGTCCGGGCGTTGGTCTTCTCTGTGTGGACCTTCACGATCTCCGCCACGCCTGACGAGCGCATAGAGGACAGCTTCGCTATCTGCTCGGGCGGCAGGTTCCCCGCCTCGTCGACGACTAACAGGCGGCGGTCGTTGAGTGGGACCTTGCCCCACTGGAGCGTCCACGTCGTGCCTATCTGCGACAGCCCACCGACGAGACCCGCGAGGGATGTGTTCTCTCCGCTCGACAACTCACCGGCCCGATAGTGGTCGCGCAACCGCTCGACTATCGTCGACTTACCTGTGCGGCTGTCCCCTATGATGAACGCCTCGCACCAGCCGCGGCGGAGTCGCTCGCCCTGAAAGTCAAATTGAAGGACCGAATGATAGACGAGGTCGACCGCCGTCATTATGTCGCGCCGGTGATATATGCGGGTGATGTGTTCGAGGTCCGCATATACCTCGTTGAGCTTTGCCATCAACGACTCGAAGCCAGAGCCGTCCGGCTGAAATGTTTTGAGGTCCTCGACCACCGACTCGGTCAACTCGAACGCATCCAAGTTAGACCGTGACGGCACCGCGTCGCGTATGATGTGCGTCGAGGCTTGGTTCGCAGGGTGCGGCAGAGTCACCCCTGTCATCACGTAGCCCTGATTGGCCTGTAGGCCGTGCCCTTGGTAGTAGGCCGAGCGCGTCACATAGGGGGCCTCCTCGTCAGATTCGGCTACCTCTGGGATAACCTGTATCTCCTCGACGTTTGCTGATGAAGTGCGAGTCATCTCTACGTAGGTGCAACGCGTCGGTATCCCGATCATGTTGCGGAGTTCCTTGCCCTGCCGCTCCTCGCTGACGCCTAAGAGCTTGAGGGCCACGGGTCGGGTATCGATGGAGAGGTCGTAGACGAGACGCCCCGCGTGACCGGCTACGGGGCAACGCTCGCACATCCTGACGCCGGGCATACCACAGCGTGCCTCGACCTGTGAGGGTATTATGTAGGGCGCGTGAGTCTTGCCGCTGACCACGACCGGCGTCGTTATCGTCGCGTTGTCGTAGTCTGCGAGCGATGCTTGCGAGAGGTGCACCGTCACGGGTTCGCGGTTCACTGGCTCCATATCGTCCGGCACATCACTCGGCACGAACTCCGAGGTCTGGCCGACCAGTGATAAAAAGTCCTGAACCGTGTGGCCGTGCGCTACGATGTAGTCGGTGAAGTCAGCGCCGCGTATCTCGGGCAGTGGTATCTCGACTATCTTCACGGTCGCCGCCCTGCCGTGCAGTTTACGGGCGACCGCCACCGCACCCGCTCGCCCTGCGTTGTCTGCGTCGTAGCAGATGACGACGTTCAGCCCGACGAACATCACGCTCCACGGATCGCGCCAAGTCCCCGCGCCGCCGGTGCACGTCATAGCGTTAAGCCCGAGCGAGCGACCAAGCAGGGCGTCCATCTCCCCTTCCATTAGATATATAGTATCTCCGGCGAGGACTGATTCTTGGGGCCAGAGTCGCGCCGCCCCGAAGCCGGTGCGCCATGAGATCATTTTGTTCTGCGCTCTAGACCTTGGATCATAGCGTCGGATGTTGACGTAGTCGCCGGTCGTGGGCTCGTGTATCGGTATGTAGTATCTCTGGCCGTCGTGTCCGAGCTTGAACTCGTCGATGATCTGCTCGGTCAGGCCCCGCTCGGTCGACAGGAAATCCATCGCCGCGGGTGTAGCCTTGAGCCGCTCGTGTGCACTGTCGACTATCGCGTGGTCTATAGTGCGGGTCTCGTCGGCGGGTTCGGCGGACCACTCAATGCCGACGCGTTGCGCGAGTTCCGTGACGGCCTCGACGAAGTTGACTGATCTAACGTGCTTATAAAAGTCTATGAAGTCGCCGCTCGCGTGACAGGCCACACAGTTAAATCCGCCGTGGCTCTCGTGGCACCCCATAGATGGGCGGTTATCCTCGTGGAACTTGCAGATGGTTTTATGCCATCCGCGACCCTCTGGGATTAGCTCTCCGCAGAACTCACGATATACGGCTAAGTAGTCTATGCGCTCTCTTATCTGTTGCAGAACTTGGTCGGCTGATAACCGTGGCATTTTGGGGGGCTGTTACGGTGAGGAAGGAAACGGGGCCGGAACGTAGCCCGACCCCGCCGACGATGGAAAGGGAGTTCACCTAGAAAGGTGCTTCCTCATCGTCGTCATCCTCGACTGCTGTCCACTCAGCCTCGACTATCATGCTCCGCGGAGTGATGGCGTCCTTGTATTTGACCATCTTCTCCCGCACGAGACTGAACGCCTCGTCGGTGAGACCCGCGCCCATCTCAAAAGTGGCTTGCGCCCACTTGAGAGATCCCGCCGTCTTGATCTGTTGCCCGAGCTTGGTCACCACCGCCGGAAGCGGTAGGCCCTGATTGAGCAAGGTCGCGCTGTACGCGTCGAACTCTCTCAGGGACGTAGGCGATAGGATCATCTCGTAGGGTAGCTCTTTACCCTCGACCAAGAGATAAACGCTTCTCTGGTTCGTGCACGCCTTGCCTTTGCCGTTCTTGCCGACAAGACTCGCGCTACCCCATTGATTATATGCACACGAGCCACAGGTTATCGTCTCGCTTCCTGTAGCCTTACCGTCGAGGTCTTGGTGCTCGAAGCCCTCGCGGGGGCGTCCGGCCTGACCGTCGCCGGATGTGCAACCCGGACCACCGGCTTCACCGTCGGCGGGTTCTGACCCATAAGGGCGATCCCAAAGGGTATTGCGTGCGTGGCTCGACAGTATGACGCCCTCGAAGTCGCGGACCGTATCGTTCGTATCCGTGAACTCGTAGAGTCCTGCACCTGCGGCCATGATCTTCACCCGTGGGATGTCGACCGTCGTCAGTTGTGCGCCCTGTTGGCGTAGCAACTGCTCGCGGAAATCATCGTTGAGGGTGGCGGGTAGGTTATCAGTCATTACTCAGTGCTCCATCTTGGGTTTTCTGTTGCGAAGGAAAAACTTGGTCACAGTCGAGAGGTATCGCAAGCCTAAAGTGCATCACGTATCTCCACGACTGCGTCGGCGAGTTGCATCTTACCCGCTAGGGCGTTGCGAACTGCCTCATCTATAGTATCACGGCAGGACAGGTCGATGTAGGTCACGCTTTTGTGCACCTCCGATCCTGACCGGTGGCACCTGTCCTCTGATTGGGCGCGGTGCTCTAGGTTGTATCCTTGGGAGTAGTAGATAGCGACCGACGCGGCCTGAAGGTTTAGGCCGACACCGGCGGATGCGGGGTTGCCAACTAGGACCCGCGCCTCACCGGCTTGGAACGCCCTCTCGGCCTCCTCGCGGCCCTGTCGCGTCATTCCCCCCACTATGCGGACCGGTGACAGGTCGGCGAGCTTCTCGACGATTCTCGCGACGTCCTGCCTGTACCACGCCCACACAATCACAGACCTACCATCACCGACCTGCTCGCGGACTATCTCGTCGAGTGCGTTGAGCTTTGGATTAGGCTCGAACAGGTAGGGCTTGCTGTCGGGGTCGTCGGCATCGCGTGGAAGGAAGCCCGAGGTTATCTGTGTCAGCCGTAGTATCTGGGTGAGGATTATAGACGCACTGGCTGTCCCTTCCTCATCCTGATCCATGTTCTCAAGGTCGACGAGCAACTGGTCGCGCATGTCCCGATAGGCGGCGGCTTGCTCCCGCGTCATCTCGACCTCGTGCACCTCGTGTATCTTGGGCGGCAGGTCGAGACAGTCCTCTTTCCGAAAGCGTAGCCCTCGGACATGAAGCCGACCGTTGAACTCATCGACCACACCCTCAACGGGTTCTAGCTTCATCGTCCATCGGTTCTCGTTAAAGAACTCGCGTTTGAATTGCACAAAGTTCGCGCCGAAGGTCACGCCAAGGTCTACGAAATACCATTGACCCCAGACGTTCTGGAGTCCGTTCAGTATCGGCGTGCCCGTCATCAAGAGTCTCCACGACGCTCGACCGGCTATTCGCATCGCCGCCTTCGAGACCTTGGCCGTAGGGTTACGTATCCGATGGCCCTCGTCGAGTATGACGCCCCATCTAATGTCGGCGGCTACGATGGTGTCGGCTAACTTGGCGAGCACCTCGTAGTTCACGATTGCGACGGGAACCTTCGGCACGAGAAAACCATCTTGACGCATAGCCTCGGCGGTCAGGCGTATCCACTCATCACGCTCACGGACAGGGCCGTCGAGTCGTATGGGTTCGAGGTTGTCCGACCACATGACAAGCTCGCGCTCCCACGTCGACATCACTGCGACCGGACAGACCACGAGGAACATATCGACGACCTTGTTCCTAGCGTGGTGACTCATCGCCTCGATGGCCGCCCTAGTCTTTCCTGTTCCCATCTCTGCCAAGAACGCCGAGCCGCTTATCTCACTGGCGACCGTAGCCATGATCTCTTGATGGGCGAACGGTGGCCGGTCATCTCTGTCGGAGTCGTGCCACGGCAGGATGGCGCGGTGCCCTGCGTTTATCTTTTGGTGCAGACCGACGACCGCATCGTGCGAACGCCGAGCGGCCCAAGCCCAATTCATCACGCCCTCGGTGCATCTCGACGCCAGAGCTTGCGAGCTTATCCTGCCGTAGTGCTTCAGGCTTGCGAGGCTCTCAAGAGTCAGGGAGACCTCGTAGGCTCTGCGCCGCGCATTGTAATAGGCACCCCTTACCTGCGAGCCGACTATCCGTGCGTCGGGACCGCTGACATAGAGGCGACCATATCCAATGTCGACCTTAAAGCGCAGGGCGTCCCCGACCCGCGGTGCGGATCGGGGAGCCTGTGTTCCGCTAGATGAAACCATCAAACGAGGTTCTCCTCGTCATCCCACGGTTCCATCGCGTCGTTGATGTCGGAACCAATCCCTGCCTCGGCGTCGAGAAAGTATTCGACATTCGCCTCATCCGACCGCGCTCCCATCTTGAGGATCACGAACCGACGCCCGTCAGGGTGACGATGGCAAGGGTAGTCGATGTCCGGCGACACATCCGCGTCGACGCCCTCGGGCATCGTTTCCGGCGTGAACCGGTAAGTCCCCGCGGTGCCGTTCGAGACCCGAGTGATGGGCCGGAACAGAAGAGGGTCGTACCCGTGGTCATCGGCAATGGGCTCGACGACCTGCAAGCTCCGAAGCATCTTTCCGTTGACGAACTCGCGAGTCCTCAAAAGGGTCGGCTCGAAGCTGAACGGGTGCTCGGTTGAGGTGACCCGCCAGATCGGGAACGGGCGGCGGCCAGAAAACACATTCGAGGCGAGGTTCCTGATTCCATTCAACCTATCAAACTCGCTCACGAACTGACTGCCATCGTTAAGAGTGGCACGTACAAACATATACATCCTCCGTCATTGTCCGGCTGTTTCGGCATGGCGAGCCCCGCCGGACGGGGGCCACCTCGTCGCGCATTTTGCGCGACCGCTCACGGGGGCGGCGGGAGTCGAACCCGCCACGGTCTGGAGCAGTTAGACCGTTACCAATCGCCCCTCTTTCCATCAGTGCAGAAGTTCCTCGCGCAGGTAGCCCAAGTCTTGCAAGTCCTCGATGAAGCCGTCGACCGTCGTGCGTGGCCGTCGTCCTGTTTGCTGACTGACCCGCTCGGCGACCGAGTCCATATAATCGCCCTTACCCGTGCCCTGTAGCCAAGCGTCATCGCGCATCTGGCGGACGACGTCCGCACGGTTACGCCCGACGAACGATGGCCCGTGGCTAGTCGTTACGAGGATCATGCGTTCCTCCTGAATCGCGCCTGACGCGTCGGAATCCAAGCGGCGAGGCTCTCGTGAATGTCTTCGCAGTCTTCGCCGAGAAGGCCGAGCATGTCGAGCACGTAGGCGGTGCCGAAGCCGCGAGGGCGGGAGAGAGGGCGGATGGTGCGAGCAAGGCGACCGGTCGTTCCCATTGAGGAGGTCTTGACCCGACCGACCAGAGAGAGAACGAGGCGGAGCCACTGCCGGATCTTGGTGTAGCTCACGGTGCCGGAGTGCATCCGAAACTCGACGCGACCGTTCATCGCCCACATGTTCATCCGAAGCGTGCGGTAGCGGCCAAGGTTCCGGCAAGCCGTCTCGAACTGCGAACGCGTCGTCGCTGTGAGCGCAGACGTGACCGGCGAGCCGTAGTAGTCGTTATCCGCGGTGTGGGCATCAGCCCAAGTCTCGGCGCGAACCGGAGCGCAGTAGGTATTACCGCGGCGGCTCTGCGGGACCATCGAGAAAAAGAACGGCTCGTATCGTGCCCACAGAGCGAGGAGCTTCTGGAGTTCTTTCCAGTTGAAATCGCTCACGTCGACGTGGACGTGGAGGCCGCAGGTCCGGTCGATCTTTGGCTGTAGAGCCATGAGAGCATCGCAACCCTTACGAAGCTCGTCGCACTCGCCATCGGCGTCGAGGCTCAAGGCGGGGCTGACAGTCTCAAGGCCGCACGTGCTGTCGTACTTGACTTCCCAAGCGCGACCACTGACCGAGCTATCACTGTAGTAGTTGCGACCCTCACCGACGACGCGGTGCTCTAGGTCGGCGGCGTTGAGGGCGCGGTTGATTTCGCTACCGGTCAGGTCCGTGCCATTGGCGCGGCGGCTACGCGTCTCCATCTCTATGCCGAAGCGGCGGCCTTCCCAGAGGCGGGTCGGGTGCTGTTGGGGGGTCTCGTAAGTCATTTTTCTGCTCCTGCTGTTGCGGTTGTTTTTCTGTTACACCTATACATTACACGTTCGGCGAAACCGTGTCAACACTTTCCGACACATTTATTTCAGGACGCATCCAGAGTGTATGAACCGACCGTCGGGCAGTCCCAACAACACTCCGGCATCAGCGCCTCTCCCACACTCTCGGCACGATGCCCCGTCTTCAACTGTGGGGCAGTGGTCGGCGATGTACTCGTGCAGGAACTCGACCTCCTCTTCTAGCTTCTCGACTCGGGACTCCATCGCCCCGAGCCGCTTGCCGACCTCGCGAGATAGCGACGCGAAGGTCTGCGGTCTCTGTCCCCGATTCTTTTCGTTCACGTCGTCGACCCAAGTCCGAGCCGACTTGAATCGGTACGGTGCCGTCGGCTTGTCCCACAGACCGCCCTGCATGATGGGCACATCTCTCGGTGTCGCCATCTGCGCCGAGGG
>Ga0114932_10003597_pt1 | contig 15038 bp, 16 predicted proteins | sample 2SBtaG_2_FD_87286 | JGI IMG/M metagenome (GOLD analysis project Ga0114932, IMG submission 87286) | Deep subsurface microbial communities from Kolumbo volcano to uncover new lineages of life (NeLLi) - 2SBTROV12_ACTIVE470 metaG | ecosystem: Environmental > Aquatic > Marine > Volcanic ...
GACTTTATCTTCTACGATCAGTACTCCTACAGGCTGGATATTAACCCCTGGAACGGTGAAATAGCGCGAGCCGTTTCGCCCGATAACATGAATACCCTGCAGACCATTCAGCATATTGTTGACCCACTGCACTACGGCACCATTGGCGGTATCTGGACTAAAGCCATTTGGTTTATTTTTGGTCTTATTTTATCGGCTATGTCCATTACCGGATTTTTGATTTGGGGTTCTCGCACAGTGAAAGCGGCAAAAGCCAAACGCACACCGCTGCAAGAGTCGTTACAGAATGAAGGAGCTCATTAATGGCGCGCCGTAAAAATACCTTCTGGAACCGCAATAAATTTAAGCTCAGCGGCTTAATTCTTATTCTGCCCTTTTACTTTCTGTACCAGCAACTGCAGCTACCAGAGCTGCCTCCCGTCTGGGATGAAAAAGCCGTAGGCCCGTTTAAAGTGGCCTTACAACCCGCAAATAATGAAGCGCCTTACGCGCACCATGAAGACTGGGTGAAAGACTTTTCAACGTACGTTAACGAAGGGAAAGTCAGTGATATTCGTCAGGGTTACGTGAACATTGGCGAGGAACCAATTGCTATTGAAAAACTGCAACAAGATGATGTCGGCATTTTGCACGGCAGTGAGTTATTGCAGCATGTTCATGCCATAGCACCACAAAAGCTAGAACCGCAGCAACGCGTTTGGGTCACTCTGCAAACCTGGAATGGTGAGGTTCACAGAGCTAACTGGGAACTTCCGGGAACTTGGGTAAAATAACACTTTAAACGCGAATCGTTTTCATTTAGAATCCCCATCAATTTAGATCGCATCTAATATTTGAGGGGAATAATGAAGATTCAAAAGACTGTATTGGCGGCTAGTATCCTGGCCGCTATCGGCTTACCCGTAACGGCTGCGAAGAGCCGCAGCAAACAGATAAAGTCATAGAACGTTTAAAAGTCAGCGGACAGGAACAAGATGGATATCGGAGCTCTGATGCAGATGGCGCAACAAAGCTAGGCCTAACTATTAAAGAAACTCCACAAGCAGTTACCGTCATAACACGTCAACAAATTGAAGACTTTGGTCTCAATGACATTAACTCCGTGCTGGAAAGTGCAGCTGCAGTCAATGTGGAAAACGTGGAAACTGACCGTGTTTATTACACCTCAAGAGGGTTTGAACTCAACAACTTTCAAATTGACGGGCTTGGTCTTCCGCTGATCAATAGCAATACGCATGGACGAGTTGATACAGCATTGTATGAGCGTGTAGAGGTAATTCACGGTGCCAACGGTATTATGACTGGTGTCGGTAGTCCCGCCGCCACAGTCAATATGGTTCGCAAACGCCCAACATCAGACACTCAGGTTCGTCTTGAAGGTAGTCTTGGCTCATGGAATAACAAACGCTTGGAAGTAGACGCATCAGGCAAAATCAATGATCGCATCCGAGCTCGTTTTGTCGGTGCAACTGATAGCGGTGAATCCTACTTAGATCGTTATGAAAACGATACTAAATTGTTCTATGGCGTTGCTGACTTCGCATTGTCTGACAATACCCTTCTAACGGTAGGGCACAGCGAACATAAAAGTCACACCGATGGCAATATGTGGGGCGCTTTAACTCTTTATTATGGCGACGGCACCCCAACTAACTTCGACGAATCAACCAATGTCGCAGCGGATTGGTCGGAGTGGGAAGTTAGCGAGAGCCGCAGTTTTGTCGATATTGAGACTGCACTATCCGACAGCTGGACATTACGCGCAGCCTACAATCGAGTGCGTACTGACGAGGACAGCTTGTTATTTTATACTTATTTAGCTGACTCAGAAGTCGGTCTCGATCCTGAAACAGGACTGGGACTTATTGGCTATGGCAGCGAATACGATCTGGATGATAAACAAGATACCCTCGACCTGTACGCTAGCGGTTCATTTGCAGCCTGGGGTCAATTACATGAGGTAGTCGTGGGTGCTAACTACTCGCGTCTAGACTATGTCGATTATTCCCTTTATGACTACCATACCGGGAATGGTTTCCCCGCTATGCCGTCTCTTAGAGACTGGGATGGAGATACTCCTTTACCTGAATTCACCGATTCGCGGGCTGGAAGTGTTGTTGATAACACACAAAAAGCCGTTTACGCACAAACTCGATTAGCACTTAGCGATAATTTAAAAGTTCTACTTGGAGGACGCTATAACGACTTCACAACCGAGGGCGTCGGTTATGGTGTCGATCAATCGCGCGATGACGCAAAATTCATTCCTTATGTTGGGGTGACCTATGCTATCAATGATGCCTTAACGACCTACGCATCTTACACTGAGACATTCCTTGCTCAAACTGAGCGCGACCAGAACTTTGAACGCCTGGAACCGTTGACCGGTAAGAACTCTGAAATCGGATTAAAAGCAGATCTCTTTAATCAACGCGCGCTACTGAGTCTTTCTTACTTCCATATCGACCAAGAAAACTTAGCTGTCGGTGACGGGGATGCCATTAATCCGGAAACAGGACTACCCGAACCGGTTTATCGCGCTGCCGACGGTATCAGCAGCGAAGGACTGGAGATGGAACTGGCCGGAGAAATTATCCCAGGCTTACAAGGTCAAATGTCCGCAACAGTATTTGATGTCGACGGCGATGAGTTAGTTGAGAACTATACAGCGGAAAAACTATTCCGGACGTCATTGACTTATCAATTCCCACAGCTACCACAGTTAAAATTGGGCGCGACTTATCAGTGGCAGGACGAAACGAGTCGAGTACAGGGTACTGTCGGATCTATGTATAGCAATGCAGGAGAGACGATCATAACTCGCCAGCCCGCATACGGACGGTTAGGCTTAATGGCAAGTTGGCAAATTACCGATGCTTTATCAGTACGAGTTAACGGCTATAACGTAACCGATGAAAAGTACCTCAATAGCTTATATTGGGCGCAAGGCTATTACGGCGCACCAGCAAATTACTCGGCGTCACTAAGTTACCAGTTTTAATAAGACTTATAGCTTTCACGTGCAGCCCCGGGCGTATCTCTTCCCAGCGTCCGGGGCTCTTTTTTAGGTGGGAGTTATTCGTTGGTGTAGTACTGAACGCCAATTTCTATGCGGTCACGGCCATTCTTCAGGCGCCACCGATTCATGTCTCGTAATGAGTAAACGCAGCCGCAGTATTCCTGCTGATAAAAACGCTCACGTTTGGCAATTTCCACCATACGCGCCGCGCCGCCTTGCTTACGCCAGTTAAAAGTCCAGTAATGCAAACCTGGGTATGGTGCTACAGCGCGCTTACCACAGTCGTTTATCTGGTCCATGTTTTTCCAGCGTGAAATACCTAAGCAACTGGTAATGGTGTCAAAACCGTTTTCATGGGCATACAGCGCTGTACGCTCAAAGCGCATATCAAAACATTCGGTGCAGCGTTCACCGCGCTCCGGTTCCCACTCCAGACCTTTAACTCGTTCGAACCAGTTTTTAGAGTCGTAATCGCAGTCAATGAAGTCGACACCCAGCTTCTCAGCAAAACGGATGTTCTCTTCTTTGCGCAGCAGATACTCTTTTTCCGGATGAATATTCGGGTTATAGAAGAAAATGGTAAATTTAATGCCAGCTTCCGCCATGCGCTCCATAACCTCGCCTGAACATGGCGCGCAGCAAGAGTGCAGCAACACATGATCAGACCCCGTCGGAGTCTCCAAAACAATGGATTCTTTCTTGTTTCTAGCCATAATTCTCTCTTCGAGGCTGAAATTTGTGCGAATTATAACTCAAACAGGCGGGGGTGATCACGGTTTTGACAAGATTAAAATTTAAACTAGAATAGGTATATCCATTTTGGATATACAGGAAGAACAATGACTAAAACAAGCTTATTTAAAAGTAACAAAACTCAAGCTGTCCGATTACCAAAAGACGTTGCCTTTTCCGAAGACGTTAAAGAAGTGGAAGTTTTAGTGGTTGGTGAAAGCCGAATTATTACCCCGGCCAAAACAAGCTGGGCATCCTGGTTTAACGGCGAACCCGCAAGCGATGACTTTATGGTTGAACGCGAGCAGCCTGAGGAGCAGGAGCGCGACTCGCTATGAACTTGCGTTATATGCTCGATACGAATATCTGCATCTATATTATGAAGAATAGGCCAGCATATTTAGCCCCTATTTTTGATGAGTACTCGCGCGAGCTCTGCATCAGTTCAGTAACCGTAATGGAGCTTCAATATGGTGTCGAAAACTCGCAGCAACGTACAACTAATGCCGACAAACTCGACAGCTTTTTGGCTCGTTTAAAAATATTAAATTACGATACTGACGCGGCTTATCACACAGCACTTATTCGTCACAAACTGAAACAGCAGGGCACACCTATTGGCCCCTATAATCAGATGATAGCAGGCCATGCCAGATGCCATGGACTCACGGTTGTTACCAATAACACCGGAGAATTTGAACGAGTTCCCGGACTTATTACCGAAAACTGGCTGCAACAACCACCGCAATCATCAATCAATGAGCCAACTCCGGCCTATCGTTAAAAGAAATGTCAGACCCTTGCCTGCGATTGACCAATATACCTCGCCCAGTATTAGCTATATGCACTAACTTGACGTTCAAATGTTTCGGTATATTCAATGCTAATTGCCGTCATTCGTCAGCACTTCCTCAAGATTAGAACGAAGCTGATTTGAAGATAAGGTACGTCCAGCTTTTAAATCTTTTTCCGCGAATGACATTAGCTTCATAAAAGCCATTTGTTCTTGCTGCATTTCATACTGGGCTGGATCCTGAACCACATAGAGTGGCTCCCCATTTTGGGTTACAACAACAGGCTCCTCAACATTCATTGAGGAAAGTTCTTTCTTAAATGCTGAAACCGTTGTGATGCGTGACTGTTTAGTTTGATACATTGTCTGAGCCCCTAGACTAGGTTACTTTTAAAATTATAGATGGAAACCAAGCGACTAACCCAGCAACTGCTTACTCAGCATGCCAATAATAAAGCCCAATACAGCTCCGAGTGAGGGCGTCCAGTGACGTCGCATTCTCGCTTGTGGGGCAATATCCTGAAACACTAAGTAAAGGATACCGCCAGCGGCGAAACTCATGATCATAGCCGTAATTGCCGGGGTGTCGCTCAACCATAAATAGCCCGAGATTGCTGCAAGAGGGCCGAAGAATGAGGCTGCAAACAGCCCGCCCAGTGCCATTTTTTTGGTGAGCCCCGCCGCCTTCAGTTCACGGTAGGCATTAAAGCCCTCGGGAAAGTTTTGCGCGCCAATGAAAACGGCCAATAACAGCCCTGTATTTGGACTGATGGCAAAAACGGCACCTAACGATAAAGCCTCGGGAACAAAGTCCATTAGCATGGCAAGAAATTGAGAGGCATTTCCGCCCTGTTTAGCCAACCACGCATCAATACAGCAAAAGACTATACCACCACCCGCAAACAACAGGGTCAGCGACCAGGCATTCAGTTCTTTCATTCCCTCCGGAACCAGAGCAAAGGCGACCGCGGACACTAAAATGCCCCCACCAAAGGCGGTAATGCCATGAATAAACTCACGTTTCGTGGTAGTTCTTGGCGTGCCTTCGTAACGGGCAAATACACCACCTAAAAAGGCAGAAAGCCCCGCTCCCCAGGCTATGAGCAGCATAATATAAACGTTCATGATTAAACCTTATCAAATACAGAGCCGGTGTCCGGGCTAAACAATTTACTGTAAAGCTTGGTCGCGTAGTTGTCCGTCATGCCCGAAATATAGTCGCAAATAACGCGCTTGGGGTTTTCTGCGTTTTTATACTTTTGCAAAGTAGAGCCAGGCAGCAGTTGCTCAGGGTTTTCGCTCAGTACCTGAAACAGCTTCAAGATCATCATCTGGCCTTTGTACTCCAAAACCTGCACCGAAGAGCTCCGAATAACATGCTTAAACACAAACTCCTTCAACACTTGCAGAGTATGTTCAATATGCTCCGGAAGGCTCGCCTGCAGATCCAGCCAGGGAGATTCAAACAGGTTCTGTTCTGCAACTTCGATGGCATCCACAAAATGCCCGACAAGCTTACTAATTGCGTGCTTACGCGCACGGCTTTGGCCTGAAAAAAGCGCCTCGGTATAAAACCGCTCTTCCAGCATAATAACGCTGTTGTCGTCCAAAACAGCGAGTACGTCTTCGCGCCACTGCTTTTCAGTTACCAGGTTCAGTGCCAGCGAGTCTTCCAAATCGTGCACGCCGTACGATATGTCGTCGGCCAGCTCCATAATGGAGGTATCAAAAGCTTTGTACTGTGCTTTGGTTTTACCCTCTTTCATTTTAGTGGAGCGAAAGGTCGCTTTGTCGTTGGGAGTCAGCGGTTCCAGTATCCAATCCAGCACATCCTGTTCGTCGTCATGAATGGATTTAGGCGGTTTAAAAGCACTTAAGTGGTCTTCGGCAGATAGTGAGCAAGTACTAACTTCGCTATGCAAAACCGGATATTTAAGCACACCGAGTAAAGTGCGTCGGGTTAAATCCAAACCATCGTGGTCGGAATACTCACCCAGCTTTGAAATAATACGCAGCGTCTGACCGTTACCTTCAAAACCACCGTTGCTGTGCATGTGGTAGTTCAGTGCCACTTCGCCACCGTGCCCAAACGGCGGGTGACCGATATCATGCGCCAGACAAATGGCTTCAATTTGGAAATAGGACGGGATATGCATCGAAATAGCGTCGTTGTTGGCATACTTTTGCTTTAACTTCTCACAAATGCCCGAACCAATCTGAGCCACTTCCATAGAATGCGTTAAGCGTGTGCGGTAAAAATCACTCTCGCCCACACCCAGCACCTGAGTTTTTGCCTGCAAGCGGCGAAACGCCGACGAGTGAATAATACGCGCCCTGTCACGCTGGGCATCACTGTCCGGCGTAGCGGCATTAAAGGTCGTGGTTTTTCCTGAGCGGCGTTGGTGCATAGCAAAATGTCTTCGTTTGTTTTTTCAGTTACTCACAGCAAAACAAATTTTTGCGGGTTTGCCCAGTTTTAATACCGCCAATGTAAGACATTTATATCAATGCCCTACTAATTGATAGTTTAAGAACTCAAATTTAATATAAATACACCAACTTGACGCACAACGCTGTTGTGCATAAAATAAATGCAAAGTGATCAGTAAACCATGGCCGTTACATTCAGGGACGATTGGCTAGAGGACGTTATAATTATGAGAGATACAAAACGTCGCCCGGTATCCGTTGGCCAGATGCTAATAACCGAGTTTCTTGAACCGATGAACATTGAAATAAAAGAGCTCGCTGATGCCATGAGAGTACACAGAAACACGCTCAGCCGAATTGTTCATGACAAAGGAGCCTTGACCGCACCTATGGCTATTAAATTAGCTGCCGCTTTGGGTAACACCCCGGAGTTCTGGTTGAACATTCAGCACGCCGTCGAAATCTGGGACGTACGCCACCGAGCATACGAACAAGAAGCTGAAAACGTGAAACGCTTGAAGCCTCACGCTAAACCTTATCAGCAGGCCTGAGGGAGCGGCCGTTGTATAGCCTCTATTGGCACACCTCTTGCTGTTTCCTATCCATAAACGCGAATAACGCACTAAACAGGCAAAACATTGCCACCCGGCAATGCCAATTTTGGATAAGGAAAAGCCATGAACATGAACCCTGTGAGTAATAACGCGAGTTATCCGACGACAACAACGACGCAAAGTAATAAAACTGAGGAACCTGGCAATAGGGACATTGCCCCGGAACAAGACCGTGAGTCGCTGATAGACAATGCCTACCGCAGCATATTGCTGAATCGTATGGGTGTTGATACCGGGCATCTGGAAGAAATTGAGCAAAAGATAGAAGAGCTTGAGAGTAAATCCAGCCTTACCAAAGAAGAAAAAGACGAACTTAACAGTCTGATGGAAGCGCGCGATCAGCTATTCGAAGATGCGATGCGCCGTCAGGCGGAAGAAGGCAATAACGGCAAACAGTCCAATATTCCCGTAGCAATAACTGAAAACTTTAATGCCCGTAAGATTTCGCCCAACGACATGAGTGAACTGGCCAGCCAGTTGTTTGAAGCCGGTGTTATTACCCGTGAGCAGCGTAGCGCAATGAGTTTTCAAATCTCCAAAACCAGCCTACACAAAACCTTTACGCCAGAGTCTCAGCAGATAGACCCGGATAAGCCCATGGATTTTGTGAAGTTTTGGGAAGATAGGGTAAAAGCCAACGACTATTTTGACGTATCAGCAAAAGAAAAAGCGAAAGACCAAGGAATTTTAGATGTGCTGCGGCAGGTCTGAATGTCACTTGCCGCAGGCTGCATCACTTATTTCGTGACTTCAAATCACTATTCTGCGCTTCAATTTCACTGATGTACTTTGAATGATGTTCGCGTGCGAACTGCACAGCTTTGTTCGAGGCCTTTAGCGCACTCTCGTTGTTGTCATTCATTGAATAAACCGTTGCCAGGCTGTCCCATAAAACTTCGGACTGGTCGAATACCTCAACGCCTTTCTCCAGAATAGCCTGTCCCCAGTCAACTTTGCCTTCATAAGCGGCCTTTAAGCCATACACGTTGTATTGCTGAACCGACATAGGAAAGTCGTAACCCACCGTCTTTTCGTAATCAGCGTAGAACGCCTGCAACTGCTCCAGCGACTTAATTTCGATATTCGGCACCGCGTTAAAACCACGAAAAACGGATTTAAGCCCCTCGACATTGCCAATTAGCGGCGTGCTGTCATGAGTTTCGTTGGGGAACTGCTTTGATTCCCAGTTAAAAGCCGATTCCGGCTTCGCTTCCAGCACGTTCAATAAACGCTCATAGCTCTCGGCCATTTCGTTAGGCTCATTCGCCATACTGACAAACCAACGTACCGCCGGCTTTTCTGCCTCTTGCTCTGCCGCTTTTATGTCATTGATAAGCGCAAAATCATCCCACCAAAGGCTTGGGCTGACCGATATTGCAGCATTGATAAAATCTGAGTGGTGAGTCGCCAGATAACTGGTGTAGAGCCCCGACAACGAGTGCCCAGTAACCACCGTATAAGGCGACACTCTGTACTTTTTCTGCAACGCTGGCATCAGCTCATCTCGCAAAAACTGGGTGTACTGCTCGGCCCCGCCAGAGCGTTCGGCGTAGGCTTTCATTTTTGTGTGAGTAAAGCGCTTTAAGCGGTTCTTCGCACGAACCCCAACAACAATCATTTCCGGCACGATAGAAAACGTACTTAAAAAATTAACGTTACCCGCTATGTGCTCAAACTGCGTTGAACCGTCCATAACCAGCAGCACCGGATACTGAAAGCTGTCTGAATGCTCATAGCTTTCCGGCAACGCGACCCTTGCCGTTATCCCTTCATCAAGGAGCTTAGATTCCATAGTGAAGATTTCGGACGCCTGCACACTGGCAGCGGTTAATAGAACGAACAGACAGGCAAATGAACGGGTTAGGCTTTTAAAGGAAAAAGGCATGAGATCAGTAAGTTACTGGGTAGTGGGGGTATATTAGTCCTTTTTGAGAAACATAACTAGATGACTTCCATAGAATTTCCCCCGCTCATGAAAGTAAGCTGTAAATTCCAATTCAATTTGAAGTTTATGATTGCAATTAATCAGTAGAAAGCATTAAATAACCATGATCAAGGTTTGACAAAATAACTGATCATATATACAGTATCAAACAGTGTTATACAGTATATTTCATAATAAGGAATGATCATGGCTCCAGATCAATTTAGCATCGCACAAGTAGCAGATATACTCGGTGTATCAAAAGAAACTTTGCGTCGATGGGATAAGAATAGCAGCCTAGTTCCGAGAAGAGACGAGAACAATAACTACCGTTACTACCATAGAAGCCAAATAGAGCATTTCGAGCAAGCCCAAATGCTTTTTAACAGCAGTTGGGATGAAGAGCATTCCGTCAAACCTAATAGACCGTACTCATTAGTCGAGCTCTTCGCGGGCGCGGGCGGTCTCGCCTTAGGAATGGAACAGGCTGGTTTTGAATCAAAACTTCTTAACGAACTCGATAAGAACGCATGCCAAACGCTTCGATATAATCGCCCTAACTGGAATGTTTGTGAAGGCGACATATCGCAACTCGATTTTAAAAAGTATTACGGGACAGACGTCGTATCAGGTGGTTTTCCATGCCAAGCATTCTCATATGCTGGCAAGAAAATGGGCTTTGAAGATGCGCGAGGAACACTATTTTTCGAGTTCTCACGAGCGATAAAAGAGATTCAACCTAAAATATTTGTTGCTGAGAATGTCCGTGGGCTCTTAAACCATGACGGCGGGAATACTCTAGAAGCCATCAGAAATATCATCGACGAATTAGGCTATGATCTAATTGAGCCTCGAGTTTTAAAAGCGGTTTTTTACAAAGTTCCTCAAAAAAGAGAGCGCTTATTTTTGATAGGGGTTAGAAAAGATCTCTCCGAATCATTCAAATTTGAATGGCCTTCACCCTACTATAAAATTCTTACTCTTAGGGATGTTTTAAAAGCGGGAGACTTATACCAAGTGGACGTGCCGGAGTCTCCTGGGCAAAAATATCCAGAACGGAAAAAAGAGATATTAGATTTAGTTCCTCCAGGAGGCTATTGGCGCGACCTGCCAGATGAGCTTCAACGTGAGTATATGCAGAAAAGCTATTTCTTAGGTGGTGGGAAAACAGGAATGGCTCGTCGCTTATCTTGGGACGAACCGAGCCTGACCCTTACTTGCGCTCCGGCTCAAAAGCAAACAGAAAGATGCCATCCAGAAGAAACGCGTCCATTAACTGTTCGTGAATATGCTCGAATTCAAACCTTTCCAGATGCTTGGCAGTTCTGCGGCTCTCAGTCGGCTCAATATAAGCAGATTGGAAATGCTGTACCTGTCAACTTAGCTACAGCAGTAGGTCGCTCCTTAGTAAGAAGCCTTAACTTACTCTTGAGTAAAGATAAGAGCCACTATATTGAAAGTACTCAAGCATGAATCTCAACTAAGCATTTTTTCAATTTTTTTCTCCAGGACTTTTGATTTCTGAATTTCGATAAAAACTTGTTCAATTAAAGTATAAGTTCCATCTAATCCAGAACAAAAGTCCCAGAACTCATTTTCGACCCAAGCTTCAGTGTGAGCTTCTAATGGTTTTCCCTTCCCAATTATACTTTCCCAAAATCCCTTTTGTTTGTATGGGTTATAGGGGAAAACTATCCTAGACTCTGCTTTCCCTTGTGGATTTTTAGCATAGAAGTAAGCATACCAATATAAAACTTGCGAAAGACAGCTTCTCAAAGCAGCCAAATTAGGTTGAACCGTTTTAGTGTCGAAAAAGAAATTCGTTTCGTCCTTTTTTAACCAAATATCAACTCCTTTCCCCCTTGGAGCATTTTCAAAATCATTTATAGGCCGGTTTATAAAAACTTGACACTGATCTCTGATCAACTTATGACTTGCCTCTGCATCGTAAAGTCCACCACGTCTCTCTCTATCCTCTATTATATTATTCAACGCCGAGCTCAAATTTCCCGGCATATTAGTAGGGCACTGTAGATTATCCTCGATAACTTCGAATCCATTATGAGAGGCTAAAACTTTAGCCAGAGGTTCCCATAGTGTTGTTCCTAAAGAAGTTTCTAATCCGCCAACCACTGACCTAATTTTTCTTTCTCGAGGAATTATTAAATCTAATACTTGAAAGTTAGCTTTCTTTTTTACTGCTTTTTCAGCAAAGTCAGATATACTTTTAACCAACGTTTCATGAATTAGTTCTTTTGCAAATTTTTTATTCATAATACTCTCTTTATATTTAGTTAGATCTTGATTTTGATACTAGATCACTAACCAATTTTCCTCGGTATTTTCTTGCGTTAACCTCATTAACTCCTTCTTTAGCATATTCGAAATATCTAATTAATCCATTATCAATATTTTCGTTATTGTTTAAGTTATAATCAACATGCTGAGCCTCAATTTCCGCTAACTCACCGCTCAATATTCTAGAATCTATATTGCTAAGTTCTTGATCGTATAGTTCGCAAATCAAGGTAAAAAGATTAGCTTTATTAAACCAATAACTACTTTCGTCCAAGCCCAATAAATCAATAAAATTTATCACTGATAAAAGGTTAAACTCTACCATTGACGCTTCAGGAAACTCTTCATTAAAAGTTTCAATTAACAATTGAGTTTTATCATTTCGTCTAAAATACTCGCCTGTAACTAGAGTTGCTACTAAAGTGAGGGTATATTGAAGGGATAGCATTCTATTATTGTCATTTTCGGAAAATATTTTTTTATCATGAAAGAATCTTAGGAATTCTTTTCTAGATTCTTCTGACATTTTATATTCTAAAAACTCTATATTAACAGTAAGCTCTTCTTCTATAAGTTGCTTACAAAAACAAACTAACTCACTATCACCCCACTGTGCATTCAACCTTTCCATTGAGTTTAACGAGTACTCGGTGTTATTTATACGTTGAAAAATCTCTTTGACCTGATCATCTGAAGCGTTCTTAAGATATCTTACTGAGACCTCATAATTAAGAAAGTTCCGCTTTTCACCGTCAGTGAGACTAGAAAATTTATATGGGGCTTTATCGCTAGAAAAAACATCTTTTCCATCAATAAAATTAACTATCGTAGTAACCCGTTGTTGCCCATCAACTATCTCGTCTTTTAACTCTAAGTTAGTAACATCCAAGTTGCCCGGTGCTTTGTATATTTCTGGGAAAGGGTAGTTAAGAAGTATTGTTTCAATAAAATTAAACTTATGCTGCTTCTTCCAAACTAATTTTCTTTGAAATTCTGGGCTAGGATTTAATTGTCCGGATTTTATTTTTTTATAAATCTCGATTACTTTCTCATTATTAGCTGGTATGCTACTTGATAAAGCTTTTTCAGTCATAATTCTTCCCCACTTTCAATACTGCTTTTTATTTTCGAGATGTTTTCCATTTGATATTTTTTAAAAAAATTCCAGTTTTTATATACAGCATAAGCAATCTTTCTATCTAGTTTTCGCCTCCATAAACCGAAAACTTCATCGATCTGAAGGGCACCTTTGGATGGAATTTTGTAACCAACAGGGCAAAAATCAGGGCGGTACCATCCTTTACCCAAGTACTCCAAGAATTTAAACTTTAAAGTTACACCAAACTTCTCGCTTCCTCCGTCATGGTAATAATTATTTCGATCCCAAGACTTTACGAAACCATTTGTCCAGTCATATATATTTTCTTGTATTTTTTCAAAAAGATCTGATGAGACGATCGCAATATCTATATCGGATCTGTCATTTTTTCTATTGGTTTCCGTAAACTTTCCGTCAAAAGGGCGCCCTATAGCCCTTGGTTTTATCGAAAATCCTGTTTTAGCTGAGCCTATAATATATATGTCGTTTACATGAACTCCCAAAATATCTGATAGCTCGCTTTTCAGTTGATACTCTAGATCTTTATCTACTACATCACTTTCGAAATAGTATGTCGAACTATCAACGAAATATTTTTGGAAAATCTGCTCGGTATTCAAATTACCTGATAGAACTTTTTGCTGAAATTCTGAAAAATTTTCCATACTTAAGTCCTTAGATTAATTTGGTTCAATCTAGTTGTCGAATGTGCCCCATCTACCACCAAACTCAACCGTTCTTTAGCCCGCGTAATCCCGGTATACAACAACTCTTTGCTTAGCACAGGGCTGTCGTGATCGGGGAGGACCATCACGGTGTGTTTGAATTCGGAGCCCTGAGACTTATGCACCGTCATGGCGTACACGGTTTCTATGTGGGTGAGGCGGCTGGGCAGTACCCATCGTACGCCTTTATTTTCAGACTGATTGGTCTGGTCGGGAAAGGCGACGCGTAGGTGGCCGTGTTCTGGGTCTTTGAAGGTTAGGCCGATGTCGCCGTTGTTCAGCTTAAGGCCATAGTCGTTTTTGGTGACCATAACGGGGCGACCTTCGTACCAGCTGTTGGCGTTTACGCCGAGTATGTCGCCGACTTTTTGGTTAACGGCTTTTACGCCCCAGGGGCCTTCGCGCAGGGCGGTCAGGATTTGGAAGTTGCTTAGGTTTTGCAGGGCTTCCTGGGCGATATCGTTGACGTTGTTGGCATTGGTTGTTGTGTCGGCATTGTTCCTGACGTGTAACGTCAGGCTACCCGAAACCGCCAGGTTTCGTTTAATCAAAGCTTCGAATGCTGGATCGTCTAGGCTGCTGACTTCGTACAAGCTGACGGGGTAGTCTTCATCGGCGTTTTTGGCTTTTTCCAGTTCCTGTTTTGTTGCGGCGTTGTCTTGCTGGTTAATGGCGTTAGCCAGGTCAGCAATAGGCCCGTGAAAACGGTAGCTTTTGCGGAACTTCACGACGTGTTGCAGGCGTTGCTCGCCGTTATCGTCCATTAAGTCGCCTGGGAACGTGGGTGTATCGGCTACTTGCTGCAACCACTGGGCGGTTTCTGTGTGGTAGTGGCCTTGGTCGGCGCCTTCACACAAGTTGCCCAGCACGGCGCCGGCTTCTACGGAAGCCAGCTGATCTTTATCGCCAATGAGCACCAGCCGCGCGTTTTTGGGAGTGGCTTTTAGCAGCGCGGTCATCATTTCAATGTCTATCATTGAGGCTTCATCAACTATCACCACGTCGGTGCGCAGTGGGTTGTCGGCGTGGTGTTTAAACGCGCGCGAATTCGGTTTTACACCCAGTAATCGATGCAGGGTTTTACCTTCGGGTTTTATGGCGTCTAAGGCGTCTTTTAAGCTAGCGAGCTTTGCATCACCCCGCAGTGTATTCAGCTCGCTTTCTATGGATTCGGTGAGCCGCGCGGCGGCCTTACCGGTAGGCGCGGCCAGCGATACGCGCAGCGGCGGTAAGCCCAGAAATAGGGTCTGATGCTGCAACGCGGTTAACAGGCGCACTACGGTATAGGTTTTACCGGTGCCGGGCCCGCCGGTTATTACGCTAAAGCGATTGCGCACGGTATTCGCGCAGGCTACTCGTTGCCAGTTAATGTCATCCGTTTTTTCATCCCCGGCTTGGGCGAAC
>Ga0114932_10003600_pt1 | contig 15035 bp, 14 predicted proteins | sample 2SBtaG_2_FD_87286 | JGI IMG/M metagenome (GOLD analysis project Ga0114932, IMG submission 87286) | Deep subsurface microbial communities from Kolumbo volcano to uncover new lineages of life (NeLLi) - 2SBTROV12_ACTIVE470 metaG | ecosystem: Environmental > Aquatic > Marine > Volcanic ...
TCTATACGACTCGATGTGTCAGAGTTTTCATTTTTTTTGGATTTTAATAAATTTGAATTTGTTATAATTTTGTAACCATAGAGCACACCAAGCACAATAACAGCCAAAACTAGTATCTTACCTATTGAAAACCCGAACATAATAGTAACTAAGTTCCTTTAGTTTTTAAATAAACCAATTTTAAAGCCCAAAACGACCCCATATTAGTCTTTCTTCAATATTTCCAATTGCCGTATCAACCCAGCCGTTACTAGACAAAAGGTTCTCTGAAGAAATCCTACTGCCTATACCAAGCCGATCTTTTAGCCAACTTTTTTTCTGTGGAATAATATTAAATTTAACTTTACTACCAAAACGCTCACGAATCACAGAACGCCAATCACCAATACCGTCAATTAATCCAAGCTCAAGTGCCTGAGCACCCGTCCAAAACTCACCAGTAAAAAGCTTTTCTTCAGAAGCATCTATTTTGCCAAACCTTCTTGACCTTACTAAGTCTTTAAAACTCTTATGGATGCCTTCCTGAGCCTTCTTTAGTCTTTCAACATCATCATTATTTTCAGAAAGAAAAGGATCTAATGCTCCTTTATGGTCTCCCGACGCATACACTCTTCGCTCAATACCATAGCGCTTTATAAGTTCTTGAAAGCCAAAACCAGTAAATATGACACCTATTGAACCTATTATTGATGAAGTATCTGCGTAAATTTCATCAGCTGAACAAGCTAACCAATACCCCCCAGAAGCAGCTACATCTTCTGCAAAAGCAATAACCGGCACTTCTTTTTCGTCTGATAAAGCCCTAACTCTTTTTGCTATAAGTGACGATTGAACTGGTGATCCCCCTGGGGAATTAATTAACAAAATAACAGCTTTAACTTCTGGTACTTTAAATGCCCTATCCAAAGGGTCAGATAGCGTTTCCATGTTCATCTGACTTGATCTGAAACCAGCTCGTCCACTGGCAATGACACCCTCCATCCTAACCACGCTCACAATTGGCACCGAACTTCGAAATCGTTTAGGCAGAAGGTATTTAAAAGGTCTTAATATTCCCATTTTTTTACCACTTATAAATAAATATATATCTCATATGGATAATGCCTCACCTTTTTCAAGAACACTTTTAACAACTCTGGTATACTTGCCTTCTTTTGTATGTATTACTAAACCTGAAGAAATACTTAGAGGTGTTGCCACATTTTTACGTGCTGTAATCAATACTCTGTTCGCCTTAAGGCTTGATTTTGGCCATATTGGATATACTTTAATTTCGCCTGCATACAGTCGTACTTCTTGAAGCACTTCATCTAAACGATCAGCTCTATGTATTAAGGTTAGCCTTCCTTTTGGCTTTAAAGATACACTCATAGACTTTATCCAAGAAGATAAATCAACATCATTTTCAACATTAGCATTATTGCGTTGTGAATTACTATTTTTTCTAAGATCAGCTCTCTCGCGATTTAAATACGGTGGGTTTGAAATAACATGATCAAATAATTCTTTACCGATTTGTTTTGGTAAATCAATCACTGTTCCTTCTATAAAAGTAATTTTTTTTTCAAATTCATTCAACAACACATTTTCCCTAGCTAAAGCTAACATATTTGGATCATTTTCTAACCCTACTACCCTACAATTCCGCACTCGGTAATGAAGACAGATTGCAGACGCACCGGTTCCACTGCCAAGGTCTAATATCATTTCGTTGTTTTTAGCTGGAACTGCAGCAGCTAACAAAATAGTGTCTATAGATACCCTATAACCTATCTTCGGCTGTCGTAGATGAATATTACCATCAAATAGGTAATCATCTGTAACTTCGAAACTATAAATCAGGTTTTGATTCATAATAGCTCTTCTTAGATTAACAAAATTTATTATAAATTAATTTTACAACTTTTGTAGAGAACAAATCATGCCTAAAAAAAACTAAATTTTAAGTTTAAGAAAACCTATAATTTATAATATCTTCAAACTAGGCTAACTCATTTTGGATTAGTAGACTAAAAAAGTTATTTAGATCAATAAATAACGAAAAAATTCTCATTATGAATTAAGAATTCAATCATGGGAGCAATCACATTTTTTTATATGACAATGCAGGCCTTGACCCCTAGCAATTCACCCTTATGCTCTCCACATGTTTATTTAATAATAATTATAATATTATTATCTAGCTAATTGATAGAGTATATTGATTTCTCTTTAGAGTGAGGAGTGTTTTAATTGGCTGTAGTTGTAAAATTGTCTAATACTAGTGATAGCAAAGAGCTATCAGCTCTCGATGCATTGCGTGATCTATGTGCTAAGGATATGGCAAGAGTAAACAAGTTAATTATCGATAATATGGAATCAAAAGTTCCACTCATTCCTCAGCTTGCTGGGCATTTAATTGCAGCTGGTGGAAAACGATTGCGCCCTCTTCTTACATTAGCCAGTGCAGGCATCTGTAACTATAGAGGACAAAGTCACATTAGTCTCGCAACGGCAGTTGAATTTATTCATACAGCTACTTTATTGCATGATGATGTTGTGGATGATTCTGACTTGCGTAGAGGTAGAGACACTGCAAATGCAGTATGGGGCAATCAATCAAGTGTCCTAGTTGGAGATTTTTTGTTTAGTCGTGCATTTAGGTTAATGGTTCAGAGTGATTCAATTAGAGTTCTAGATATTCTTGCAAATGCTAGCGCTATAATAGCAGAAGGCGAAGTAGCGCAACTAACTACGGCAAATAATACAGATACTGAAGAAGATAGTTATCTAAATGTTATCAGTTCTAAAACGGCGGCTCTTTTTGCCGCCGCATGTCAAATAGGAGCGGTAATAGCAGAACGCCCCAACCACGAGGAAGCTGCACTTTACCAGTATGGCCTTAACCTTGGAATTGCATTTCAACTGGTTGATGACTACTTAGATTATGGCGCGCCAGATAATCGTTTGGGTAAAGATGTGGGAGATGATTTCCGTGAAGGTAAAATAACACTGCCAGTTATCCTTGCATTTCGAAGAGGTAATTCTAAAGAACAAGAATTTTGGCGTCGAACACTGGAAAGCCTCAACCAAAATGAAGATGATTTTAATTATGCCCAAAAACTTCTTAATGAACATAGTGCACTTTCTGAAACGCAAGTACGCGCAAGGGGTTACACAGAAACAGCTAGAGCAGCACTAAATGTTTTTCCTCAAGGACCGCATAAAAAAGCACTGGAAGATGTAGTAGATTTCTGTGTTGATCGCTCTCATTAAATACACCTTACAAATAAGGCGAACACATGCGGGCTATGCCATCGCGAAGCTTTATTAAGAGACTTCTATTTTTAAGCTCATTAAGTGATAATGAACGTGATCGAGCTAATTCTGCTTCAAAAATTTCAGAAAGTTGTCTAACTAAATCTTTTCCCTGACACTCAACGTTAAATTCAAAATTTAGAATTAAACTTCGAGGATCCCAATTAGAAGAACCAAAGAGTGCCCAGTAATTATCCACCAGCAATAACTTAGAATGATTAAATGGAGGACTTCCTAACCAAACACGGCACCCAACGTTAACTAATTCATCTATTTTCGCCATCGCTGCCCAATTAATAAAAGCCATATTATTTTTCTCAGGCAATATAATATCAACTTCTACTCCGCGAAGAGCGGCAAGTCTTAATCCCGCAGAGATCGTTTCATCTGGTAAAAAATAAGGAGTAATTATACATAAGGACTTTCTTGCTTCAGATATAGCAGCAGCTATAATCCAACGCATTCTCTCAAACGATTCATGTGGCCCTGAGGTAATTCCTCTTGCAACAATATTGCCCTTATTAATTAAAACAGGGAACCATATAGTTCCCAATAGAGATTCATTAGTTGTAAGATGCCAATCATCTGCAAATGCCTCTGCTAAGTGAGCTACTAATGGGCCTTCTAATTTAAAATGTATATCACGTATTTTTTGATTTATTTTTTTATCTATTAAATTAGCAGCACTAATATTCATCCCTCCCGTAAATCCGATCTCTCCATCAATTACTAATATTTTCTGATGATTACGAAGGTTTAGATACGGCATCCGCCATGGCCATAAAGAATACATGAACCTTGAGTTAGGAATACCCTCAGCATTCAAAGCTCTTACAATTGGCGGCCATGAATAAATTTGTCCAACTCCGTCAATTAAGACACGAACTTCAACGCCGCGTTTTACGGCACATCCTAATTCTTCAACAAATTGTTTTCCTACTTCATCATATTTGAATATGTATGTTTCAAAACATATGGAATGTTTTGCCTGTTGTATTGCTTCTAACATTTCTGGGTAAGCAGCATCTCCATTAACTAAAGGTATTACACTATTGCCTTGAGTGAGTGGATTCGCTGTTAAAGAGTTAATAAGAAGAGTTGGCCCTTTAGTGCAATCCGATATCATGCTTGAACTATCGATTGGTAAATAATTACTAGATAATTTATTTGTATTTGATTGCAACGATTCTAAATTATCTTGCTGTTCAATTACATGAGGTCTAATTCTTACGGCTCTGCGCTTAATACGATTAATACCCAATAGAAAGTAAGCGATTGAACCAATGATTGGAGACAGTATAATTAACCCTACCCAAGCGATAGCTGCACGTTCATTACGTTTATATAATATCACGAAGGCGGATAAAACTATTGTAAATACAAAAACAAAACCTGTGACAGCGTATGGCCAATATTGCTGAAGGTATTCGGTCACCAAGTCTAAAATCCTTTTGCATAAATACTTTAGCTATAGATGTATATAACCCAAATAAAAGTTATCTGCTAAATTTAAATATAATGTTATTTTGTATTTTTTATAAAATATCATTATCAATAGTTATTAGATTAAAATTAATGAGCTATAACAGAATTAGATAATAAACTATCTTTAAAATAGCTATATGGAGATATTGGTTAGTGGGCTATTCTATTTATATACAACGTCTTATATATCCAAAAACCAATACCCCTGATGAAGCCTGGAAAACAGCGGCAAATAGCGTATATGCTGGGATAATTCTGTCATTAAATCGATTAATGTTTGGAACGGTATTATTATCCGCTACACCGGCTATTGGTCCAAGTTTAGTACAATTAGGAATTGGTTTTCTATATATTCTTTTAGCCTGGCTAGCACATCGTCGCTCTCGTATAGCTTGCGGCTTTATATTATTACTTTCATTTTTTGAGGTTTTAATAGAGGTAGTTTTAGTGATTATTATACAGGGTAATTATGGGTTTAATTTCATAATAGTACTGGTTGCATTTATACTTTCATATGGCGGTTTTAGGGGCGCAAATGCTATTTTCACCCATTATAGAAATACTCATAAATAGATTTAATATATATCGAATAATAAGGAAAAATCCATATGTCTACAATGCGCATTTGCTTCGTTGGTGATAGTATTATCGTAGGAAGTGGTGATACAAATTTTCTGGGTTGGCCAGGACGGCTAAGTATAAATGAGACAAATCAAGGTCATGATATAACACTATATAACATGGGTGTACGCGGTGATACTTCTGAAATGGTTTCAGCGCGTTGGCGAAAAGAATGCGAAGTTAGATTACCTGAACATGTAAATGGCAAGTTAGTAATGTCATTTGGATTAAATGATACGGCTGAAGAGAGTAACGTTGGAATTAGAGTGCCAATAAAGCAAACAATTTATAATTTAAAAAATACTCTAACTGAAGCCTCCCAATGGTTGCCAACCCTTGTAATCGGCCCGGTACCTATCATAAATGACATGCAGCCTTACATATTCCCAAACGGAATTGCTTATCATTACTCAAACGATCGCATAGCAGAACTAAATATACTAACCTCAAGTATATGTTCCGACCTGAATATTTCTTACCTAAACATATTTGATTATCTATCAAATAATCCATCGTGGGCAAATAGTCAGAGAGAATGTGATGGTGTTCACGCAACCGGTAACGGTTACAAAATCCTATCCGAGCGAGTCTCTAACTGGCCAGCTTGGCGCAAATGGTTTTCCTAGGTATTTAAAAAAAGGTCTGCTCTAATTGAGCAGACCTCTAATAGACTAACTATATTTAATAGACTAACTATATTTCTACTGAGGAATTTTACCCTCTACACCCTCAACATAGAAATTCATTCCAGCCAGCATACCATCGTCAGCAACTTTACCATCTGCAATAACAATTTTACCTGATTGATCCTTTATAGGACCAGTAAAAGCGTGCACTGATCCGCTAATAATGCCCTTGCGAGCAGTTTCAGCAAGGTTTACTACATCAGCAGGAATAGCAGAGTTATAAGGTGCCATCTCAACCATGCCAGACTTAAATCCTCCCCAAGTATCTCCAGATTTCCATGTGCCATCCATTACAGCTTTTGTTCTAGCTATATAGTACGGAGACCAATTATCAATTATGGCCGTCAGATGTGCTTTGGGACCAAATGAAGACATATTAGATGCCTGACCTAAAGCCCATACACCTCTCTTTTGAGCAGTCTGCACTGGCGCAGGAGAATCAGTGTGTTGCATAATAATATCCGCTCCCTGGTCAATTAGAGTATTAGCGGCTGTAGACTCTTTGCCAGGGTCGAACCAAGATGAAACCCACACAACCTTAACTTTTACATCTGGATTAACTGACCTAGCAGCGATTGCCACAGCATTTATACCACGTATAACTTCTGGAATCGGAAATGAAGCAACATAGCCTATTATATTTGTTTTAGTCATCTTACCAGCAATTAATCCAGCAACATGCCTTCCTTCATAAAAACGTCCAGAGTATGTCGCTACATTTTTGGAGCGTTTATACCCTGTAGCATGTTCGAAATGTACTTTTGGATGTTTCTTAGCCACCTGTATTGTCGGGTTCATATATCCAAATGACGTTGTAAAAATAAGGTCATGTCCTTTTGCAGCAAGCTGATTTATTACTCTCTGCGCGTCGGCCCCTTCGGGAACTGACTCGACATATGTCGTTTTGACTTTATCACCAAATTCCTTTTCAACCGACAGCCGGCCTTGGTTATGCTCATAAGACCATCCATGATCACCAATTGGACCAACATATACGAAACCAACTTTTAAGGGGTCTGCATGGGCAACACCAAACATACCTACTAGAAAACTTGCCAACATAGCCAATGTTAATAAGGTTAATTTTCTAAATTCACTCATTTTTACTCTCCTATTAAAGTATAATTATCAGCCTGATGTATGGAAATTTCTACCCAAACATGCTGGAGCATTTAGCCTTAGACGCGAATCATCACGAGATATAACAATAAGCACTATAATTGTAGCGAGATATGGCAGCATTGATAATATTTGTGAAGGCACATCAACGCCTAGACCCTGTGCATAAAGTTGAATAATGGTAATTCCTCCAAACAAATAAGCTCCAAAGAAAGCACGCCATGGCCTCCAAGAAGCAAAAACCACTAAAGCTAAAGCTATCCATCCTCTTCCAGCAGTCATATTTTCTACCCATAAAGGAGTATAAGCTAGAGATAGATAAGCCCCTCCAAGACCTGCCATAGCTCCCCCAAACAAAATACAACTTAACCTAACGCTAGTTACTGAAAACCCAATAGAATGAGCTGAATCATGGTTTTCACCTACGGCTCTTACAATCATTCCCCATCTAGTACGGCCTAAAAACCAAGTTACAGCAATCGCACTTAATATCGAAAAGTAAACTAATACATCTTGCCCAAATATTAACTGCCCTATACCAGGTATATCACTTAAACCGGATATATATAATTTAGGTAAACCCTCGAAAGTAATTCCAACAAATTTATGACCTAGTAAAGCGCTAAAGCCAATTCCAAATAGTGTTAATGCAAGTCCAGTAGCAACCTGATTCGAATAGAAATACAAAGTTAACAAACCAAATATCAAGGCCATAAGCATGCCAGACAATGCCCCCGCTATAATAGCTAATACTGGGTCATCGGTTATGATAGCTATAGCAAAACCACCTACTGCACCGACAACCATCATACCTTCAACACCAAGATTCAAGACGCCTGACTTTTCAACAACAATTTCTCCAACTGCAGCAAAAACTAGCGGTGTTGATGCAGTTATAATTGTCAGTAATGCGGGTACAATCAAATCAATAATCAAACTAAGTTGTCTCCTTTTTTATTAATCCAATTTTAAAGCGATATCGAATGAGCACATCACTAGCTAATAAAAAAAACAATAGCATTCCCTGAAAAACTCCAGTAACTGCATTTGGAAGATTCATTGTTATCTGTGCTGCATCACCACCTAGGTAAGTTAAAGCCATTAAGATACCTGCGAGCACCACACCGAGGGGGTGAAGTCGCCCTAGAAATGCGACTATTATAGCCGTAAAGCCATAACCAGGGGAAATTACGGGTACAATCTGTCCAATTGGCCCAGAAACTTCAAATGCTCCAGCAAGGCCGGCTGCACCTCCGCTAAAAAGTAGTGTAATCCATATGAGTTTCTTTTGTTTAAAACCTGCGAAGCGAGCTGCCGCAGGTGCCATACCTATTACGCGTATTTGAAAACCAATAATATGCTTAGTAAGAAGCATCCAGGTTAAAACTGCTATAAATAACGTAAGCAAAAATCCAATATGTAGGCGTGAGCCCTCAATAATTATGGGTAATAATGCAGAGTCATGGAATAATCTGGACTCAGGAAAGTTAAAACCATCTGGGTCTCTAAGAGGACCATGAATCAGATAACTGAGTAATAACAATCCAACGTAGGTAAGCATAAGACTCGTAAGAATTTCATTAGTATTATATCGAACCTTTAAAATAGCAGGAATAGCTGCCCAAAACATACCACCTAGCACTCCAAAGACTAGCATAGCCGGCAGAAGAAATGGCGTATCAACATCAAAATATGCTAGTGCTATTCCTCCACTAAATATTGCTCCTAGAGTCAGTTGGCCTTCTGCACCTATATTCCAAATATTGGCCTGAAAACCTACAGATAAACCTAATGCTATCAAGATAAGAGGAGTAGCTTTAACCAATAATTCTGCCACGCCATCTAATGTAGAAACCGGTTCAATAAAATAAGCATTAATAGCTAAAAATGGATCTGTATCCATTAGCCAAAACATTACCATACTTGTTATTAATGTCATAAAAACTGCTATTAGGGGCGACTGATAAACCATCGCCTTAGAAGCTTTAGGTCTAAGCTCTAAACTAACTAACATTCTCTATAGCGCCCTTCTCCGAAAAGACTGAGACCCCGCCCATCATCAGACCCAATTGTTTAAGTGAAATACTTTTGGTATTTCTAGAAGGTGATAATTTGCCATCGTAAATTACAGATAAACGGTCTGAGATCTCGAATAATTCTTCTAAATCCTGAGAAATAACAAGCACTGCACAACCTTTTGAGGCTAAATCAATCAGCGACTGACGAATTGCAGCTGCTGAACCAGCATCAACGCCCCAGGTAGGTTGAATGGCAACTATAATTCTAGGGTTTTGTAATATCTCTCTACCAAAAATAAATTTTTGTAGATTACCTCCAGATAAGCTTGAGGCGATATTTTGAATATTAGGAGTCTTTACTCCAAACTTCTTTATTATATCGTGTGTATAGTCCTTTACATCCGCGACTCTAATAAACCCATTTTTTTTAAAATTCATTTTAGTCGCACCAGATAAAAATGCATTTTCCCATAATGACATCATAGGAACGGCTGCATGCCCAAGTCTTTCTTCAGGTACGAAAACCATACCTGCATGACGTCTTTGGTTAGGGTAAAATAAACCAACGGGCTCATTTGCAATCTTTATAGAATCGGGTCTTTCCGCCAGAACTTCTCCGCTTAAGGCGGCCATCAGTTCCTTTTGTCCATTACCTGCTATTCCAGCAATACCTAATACTTCTCCTGTATTAACTGTAAAATTTATATTTTTTAGGTCAGTTCCATATGATTTTTCAGACTGTATACTCAAATCACTTATAATCAGAGCAGGACTTTTATTAATTGTGTCTTCAACACGGTTTGGTGTGCTTATATTTTTACCCATCATCATCTCAGCCATACTATGAGGCGTTTCATGTTCTGGATTACAAGTCGCAACAACCTCTCCCATTCGCATAATCGTAGCCGTATGGCATAGATCTTTAATCTCCTGCAATTTATGACTTATATAAAGTATCGATACACCATCAGCTGATAACTGTCGTAAGGTTCTGAATAGCAACTCAACTTCTTGTGGAGTTAGGACAGATGTAGGTTCATCCATAATCAACATACTTGGATCTTGAAGAAGGCAACGCACCACCTCTATTCTTTGTCGTTCTCCAACAGAAAGCGTATGAACATAACGATCTGGATCAAGCGGAAGTCCATACTTTTTAGATATATTGATTATCTCCTTATCCAAATCAGAGTTAGCTATTTTTGAGGATATACCAAGTGAAATATTTTCTTTTACAGTTAAGGCATCAAACAAAGAGAAGTGTTGAAAGACCATTCCTATACCCAGTTTACGAGCCATTTTAGGATTATTGATTTTTGTCTGCTTTCCACACCATTCAAGAGTTCCAGAATCTGCTTTCTGAACTCCATAAATATATTTAACTAGAGTACTTTTCCCAGCCCCATTTTCACCTAATAAGGCATGAATCTCGCCAGGCATAATTTTAAGGTCAACATTATTATTCGCTATCACACCAGGATAACGTTTTGTAACACCGAAAAGTTGAAGCATTGGGGTTTTAGACATGATAGGTAACATATAATCTTTTGTACTCTACGGCGAGTGTATTTCTAATAAAACCATATGAATTAATATTCAATTTTAAATTCAGACTGTGTCCACTTTTGAAAGCTAATAATTGCCTCTTCTGAAAGCATTTGATTTGTTGGAATTGATCGTTGACCTTCTGGCAGAGCTATCTGTTGATAAATATGGGCGTCATCAAATCCAATTGCCGCCGCATCAGACTTTCTGTTGCCAAAATAAATAAATTTTATCCTAGCCCAATAAATGGCACTTAAACACATTGGGCAAGGTTCACAGCTTGTATAAATAATACATCCATCTAAAATATGACTCCCAATGTTTTTACAAGCTGCTCGAATAGCAAGTATCTCTGCATGAGCAGTTGGATCACCGAAGGAAGTTACTTGATTGGTTCCTTCTCCTATCACCACCCCCTCACGCGTGATAACTGCCCCGAACGGTCCTCCATTGCCACTCGTTACGTTATTAGTGGCAAGAGTTATAGCCCTACGCATAAAAGTATTGTCGCACATGGTTTCTAACTTTCCCCGTTATATTTCTCTGGTAATCAAAGAGTATTAAGCTCACTATTAGAAAATTAATTCATTATGGGTAAAATCAAACATATTTTACAAAACAACCCGATTCAGAATTTTTATAGTAAACAAAGTATGAGTAAATTTATTCTAATATAGACCAAACTTTGATTAGTGATATATAGGCGAAGATTTTATACATTCCATTTACTATAGTATATATAATACAAGCGTTGACTTTCATTAAAATAACCCGAGTAATAATCAGTAAATATTTCATATATCGGAATTATTAATATGACTTCTTTCTCTAAATCAAAAATAAATAATGAAGATATAATTACTTCTATAGAAATGCTTGAAAAGGTATACGGACAGTCTCCTGAAGGAGCCATCAAAAAAGAAATATCATATATTTCAGATCATTATAGAGCGTTCATTGAGGCAGCCCCATTTGTAATTATCGCAACGGTAGGCCCTGAGGGACTTGACTGCTCTCCCCGCGGAGATCCAGCGGGATTCGTGCGTGTCGTAGATAACCATACAGTAATAATTCCTGATAGACGGGGCAATAACCGTGTGGATAGCTTGCGCAATATTGTTCGTGATAAAAGGATTTCATTATTATTTTTAATCCCAGGTATAGGTGAAACTATTCGCATAAACGGTACAGCAAAAATATCTACTAACCCAGAACTTTGTAGTACATTCGCTTTACAAAACAAAAACCCAACCAGCGTAATAATAGTTTCTCTTGGCAGTATATATTATCAGTGTCCCAAAGCTTTAGTTCGTTCAAAACTTTGGGATCCAGAAAGTATTGTTACAAGAGAAAAACTCCCCACAACTGGAAATATTCTTGAAGCTATTACTAAGGGCAAAATAAATGGAGATGATTATGACAAAGCATACCCAAAAAGAATAAAAGATACCATTTACTAGAATTATTATATCAATGAAAGAGTACACTTAGTGAAAAATTTGTTTTCAGTTTCAGGAAAAGTTGCGCTTGTTACCGGAGGTTCAAGAGGAATTGGCCTTATGATTGCCCGTGGACTAGTCGAAAACGGAGTTAAAACCTATATCTCTTCTAGGTCTGATAATGCATGCAATGCAGTTGCTGAAGAATTGTCATCTTTCGGCGAATGCATAGCTATACCGGCTGATTTATCAGAATCAAATGAGGTAAAACGTCTAGCAGATGAAATTATATCTCGTGAACCTAAACTTCATATTCTAGTTAATAATGCAGGAGCCGCCTGGGGAGCAAAAATTGGAGACGTCCCTGAAATAGGTTGGGATAAGGTAATGGATTTAAACGCTAAATCACTTTTCTTCCTCAGTCAGGCTCTATTGACGCCACTTCAAGCAGCTGCAACCGAAGAAGATCCAGCTCGCATCATAAATATTGGTTCCGTAGATGGCCTAGCAATACCCAAACTAGAAACTTATTCATACCCAGCTAGTAAAGCTGCTGTGCACCATCTAACACGTGTGATGGCCCATCACTTAGGAAAACGAAATATCTGTGTAAATGCTATTGCACCAGGTCCCTTTGAAAGTAAGATGATGCAATATACCTTAAATAATCATCAAAAAAATATTGAAGAAAACCTTCCTAGAGGTCGGATCGGAACCCCAGAAGACATGGTGGGAGCAGTGATCTATCTTTCATCTCGTGCAGGAGCCTATGTCACGGGGGCGGTGCTTCCCGTAGATGGGGGTACACTAGTGGCGGATGAATTATGGAAAGAAATAGCAGAAACTTGATAAGTTAAATAATTTTAATTTTCTAGCTTTTCTTTCAGAACATCGTTTACTACCTGCGGGTTAGCTTGACCTTTGGTTGCCTTCATAGCTTGGCCTGTAAACCAACCGGCAACTTTTGTATTACCTTCTCTATACTGTTTTGCTTGATCCGGATTATCTATAATAAGTTTATCTATAATACCTTCTATTGCATCAGTATCAGTAATCTGTTTGAGACCCTTTTCTTCAACTATTACAGCTGCATCCTTCCCACTATGAAACATATCTACAAAAAGCTCTTTTCCAATTCTTCCTGAAATCACACCATCATAACGAAGTTTAAGAAATTCAGCGATTTGTGATGAGCTGATTGGTGAATTATTTATATTTATATCGGAAGCGTTAATTAACCCAAACAATTCATTTATTACTAAGTTTGCTGCATCTGTTGCTACAACCTCTTTTTCAATTTCGACCTTCATTTCAATTACAGCTAGCACCAAAGATTCATAAAAGTCCGCAACTTCTTTTTCTGAAACCAAAACATCAGCACTGCTTGATGATAAACCATAAAAGTCTATAAACCGTACTTTTTTAGCATCTGGTAGCTCTGGCAGACTATCTTTCAAAATATCAACAAAAGGTTGATCAAGAACTAAAGGTAATAAATCCGGATCAGGAAAATACCTATAATCATGAGCTTCTTCTTTTGAACGCATGGAGCGCGTTTCGCCTCTATTTGAGTCAAAAAGTCTAGTTTCTTGATCAACTACACCTCCATCCTCAATAATCTCAATTTGTCTGCGTGCTTCAAAATCAATTGCCTGTCGAACAAACCTCAATGAGTTAACATTTTTAATTTCACACCGAGTACCCAGAACATCTCCCGGATGTCGAACTGATACATTGACATCTGCACGCATTGATCCTCTAGACATTTCTCCATCACAAGTTCCTAAGTAGCGAAGAATAGAGCGCAATTTTCCTAAATAAGCTGCTGCCTCCTCAGCAGATCGTAAATCTGGTTTTGAAACAATTTCCATAAGCGCAACACCTGATCGATTTAAATCTATATAAGATTTATTTGGGTGTTGATCATGTATCGACTTACCTGCATCTTGTTCTAAATGTAAACGCTCTATACCAACATCAAAACTATTTCCATTAGGAAGGTTAACACTAATTTTACCTTCTCCGACTATAGGATAAGCAAACTGACTTATCTGATAACCCTGCGGTAAATCAGGATAAAAATAGTTTTTTCTGTCAAAAACTGAATGTAAATTAATTTTAGCCCCAAGACCAAGTCCTGTAAAAACTGCTTGACGTACACATTCCATATTAATCACCGGTAACATACCTGGCATTGCTGCATCTACCAAGCTCACCTGACTATTGGGCTCAGCGCCAAATTCAGTTGATGAACCCGAGAATAACTTTGATTCAGAGGAAACTTGAGCATGCACCTCAAGACCCACAATAATTTCCCAGTCATCATTCTCACCAGACAGTAAGTTTTCTTTTCTATGACCGATTCGAGTAGTTATATGGCCTGTAAGATGATCAGGAGTGGCTTCATTAGTCATGACTTTGTAACTCACATCTATCCAGCGATTGTAATATTTTCATTAGGATTTGCAGTAAATTCAGCTGCTGTCTCAATTACATCTGCAATACGTAATACCGTTTGTTCTGTAAATGCTGGACCTATCACATGAAGTCCAAGGGGAAGCCCCTCTTTGTTAATAGCAGCAGGAACGGAAATAGCCGGCAATCCAGCCATAGATGCTGGTACAGTAAAAATATCATTCAAATACATAGCGATAGGGTCTTCCATTTTCTCGCCGATAGCAAAAGCTGCTGAAGGCGTAGTAGGCGTAAGGATAGCGTCACATTCTTTCCATACAGAATTAAAATCATTAGTAATTTGAGTTCTTACCTTTTGGGCTTGCAGATAATAAGCGTCATAGTATCCAGCAGATAAAACGTAGGTACCA
>Ga0114932_10003603_pt1 | contig 15024 bp, 16 predicted proteins | sample 2SBtaG_2_FD_87286 | JGI IMG/M metagenome (GOLD analysis project Ga0114932, IMG submission 87286) | Deep subsurface microbial communities from Kolumbo volcano to uncover new lineages of life (NeLLi) - 2SBTROV12_ACTIVE470 metaG | ecosystem: Environmental > Aquatic > Marine > Volcanic ...
AAAAATCTCTCAACAACTTCGCGGCGCATCTGAACTAACCCTTCCATAGCGCCGCGTAAAGCCTCATCCAGTGCATCGGCAGCAACCTCAGGATCACTACCGCCACAAGTGAATGAATCGATGGCTAGCCAGCCATTGTTGTAGTAGCAATGTGCACTGATGTGGCTTTCATCAAGAAGGACGACGGCAGCAAAGCCGGTCGGTGAAACACTGCCGTCGAATTCCTCGACATGAGAATGCACAATCCGCACGCCCGCAGCGTTCGCAGCCTCGACCATACACTCCAGCATCCACTCTCCATCGTGGACCCCATTGCGGTGGTATCCGGTGTAGTCGACGTAGACGTGCTTGCCGTGCGAACGAGTCATCATACCACCTCAAGCAGGAGTGCTCGGTGCTGGTTCCGATTTCAATGATTCTCAACAAAGCCAAGCCTTGAGCCGGCGCAATCCTTCCTGAATTACCTCTTCATCGGCCGCATATGAGACTCTGACAAAGCCTTCACCGCCGGCGATTAGGCTGGTCGGAATCAACTGTACACCAGCCGCCAGCGCCCCGTCTGCAAATTCAACATCGGTCATGCCCGTTCCGGTGACGTCAATGAACACGTAGAATGCCCCTTCGCACGCCCCTAGACGCAGACCAGGAATCTCAGACAGACCCTTGGTCATGATCGCGCCTCGCTTCTGGTATTCTGTGTTGAATCGGTCGACTGCGTCGTCACACGATAGGGCGACGCGCGCGGCTTCCATGAGGAATGTTGGGATGTGGGAAGCCGAATTCGCTTGAGACTTGATTGCGGCTTTCATTGCATCGGGCGGGCCGGTGAGGAAGCCGATGCGCATACCAGTCATCGCCCATGATTTCGACCATCCATTGACGACGAGCGTTCGCTCAGCTCCGCCGGGCACCGCTGCTGGAGAGACGTGGGGGTAATCGGTCCAATTGAGGCGGGCATAGATTTCGTCAGAGACGATCCACAGGTCGTGTTCGACTGCGATGTCGACAATCGCTTGAATTTCAGCCGGAGTAAAGACAGCGCCCGTCGGGTTGCATGGCGAGTTTAGCAAAATCATCCGAGTCTTGTCAGTAACTGCTGCTCGAATTGCATCGAGGTCTGGATGAAAGTCCTCTCTCTTGACTGGTACGTGGACAGGCACCGCTCCAATCAATTCGAGCATCGGCTCGTAACTGGCCCACGATGGAGCCAGAAGGATGGCTTCATCCCCGGGCATTGTAGTGATCATGAATGAGTAGAGCAAAGCTTGCTTAGCGCCCGGCGTGATTACCACATCCTCTGCGCTCACCTTGACATCGTGGTGGCGCTCCATGTAGTCGGCTACGGCCTGACACAGATCCATCGCACCCGGTCCGCGCGTGTACTTCGTATTGCCAGCCTCAAGCTCGGAAATCGCCGCATCAATCACCTCGCGCGGCGTATCAAATCCCGGCTCACCTACAGTCCAGCGGACGACCTCAGGACCGGGGGGTTGCAGGTAAGGCGCGAAGCCCACACCCAACCCATCGTAGCGAGACGAGACCTTAGGCATGCATCGACTGAGTGCAGGCCGGTCTTCAAGATATGCAAATTTACACCAGTTAATTTGCAGTCCAATTATCCTAGGAAAGTTGCTCTACGAAGAAATCTCTAGCCCTATCTAGAGAATCAGCACGAGCAGAGGGGTTGCCTTTCACATGGGCTCCTCTGTTTCGCAAAATTCGGATAATCCATCTTCGCTGCCAGCGCTCGTTTAGAGGTAATCGAATACCAAGGAATAATTCCCCAGACATGTATCCATTCTTGTCTAATCTAGCAGTTCGCTTCCTTAATCGAACCGCCTTTGGAAGAAGTGTCAGTTCTTTTTCACTGTCGAAAGAATGGTGTGCATCAGGATATGTATGTAAGGTAGCATTCGGAAGTTGAGGAAGTAGTTCTTCAACCAGATGCACAGGAGTCCAATTGTCAGCATCTCCATGAAGAATCAAAATTGGTGAGTCCGACCAATTTTGGATATCGGGTCGAATATGAGCTGCTGGATAGAATGGCAAATGAGCATCGAATGCAGACCCTAGAATCTCGATAATAGGAGACCATGCCGAGTACAGAGCAACAGTTCCACCGAGGCTCCAACCTGCGATTCCAATCTTGTTGATCCTAGGGTCTTGAGCCAATACAGAACGCGTGCTAAAAGTATCAACAAGCATCATTGCATGAGTTACCGAAAGTTGGTCGTCAACCGTTGAATCAATCCCTCTTGCGGCGAATGAATTTACCTTACAAACCGCCAGCCCAGCATTGATCCAACCATCGATGTGGTCTTGATGATGAGTTGCCCAACCTTTGCTTCCATGATGGGCAATTACACACCCAAACGGTCCATCGCCTTCCGGAAGGAATAGTTCAGCCTCAATTGTAGTTTGAGGTGTTTTTTCCAAACCAGTCAGTATGTGATGAATCTCAAATGGGGAGCGAGACTGAACTTGTAAGCGCTCCATCATGAGCACACGGAAGGCTCACCTCATTTGAAATGCGGTTATTTCAGGGCTGGGAAATCAACGACCGCCGCCAGATCTGCCGCCACCAGACCGACCTCTAGAACCTCTTCGTGACTTACGACTTACCTTCCGATGTCTTCTTCCTCTTCCCATGAAAGAACCACGGCCACCAATGTTGAACGTAATTCCAGTACTTGCCCTACTAGAAGCACTCGTTCCCCAATCCCCACGAAGGAAGCCGACCAAAGCTAGAATTCCAAAAAGAACTCCAATTCCACAAAACATCAACAAAATCGCAGCACCGCTCATGGGAGGTTCAAGGCGTGCATCGCTTGGGTCGTTGGAGTTGTAAAAAATCTCAAAGTTGGTGCCCACCATCATAGTTCCATTCTGGCCATATTCTAAGCAATCCTCCTCGGCTCCATCGTAGTCTTCGTAATTTTCGATATGATATTGGTCGAACTGAGCATGATAAGTGGTATTTTCCACTATGTAGGATACGTCCAAATCAACCCAGCACTCCAATTCGTACCAATATTCGCAGTATTCATCACCCCAATCGTCAGTGTAGCAATCTTCAACCCGAATCTCGTTGTATCCTGGGTATTTTGCATCAATCTTTGAGTCTACGGATATCCATTCTTCATCAGACCCCAGATCACCTACAGATGCAGCTGCAAAACCGATGAGCATGACGCCTATTACCAATACAACAACACCAACAATAACAATAGATTTTGGAAACATGTTGTTTGTTTCATTGTCTTCTTCATTGCCTGTTGAGTGTTCTTTACGATAACGCTCCTGAACGATGCGTTGTTGCTCCGCTAGGTCGGCTTCGGATGGTGGGTCCTGCTGTTTTTCCTCATGCCATTGAGGGTCGTCCTTTTTCCACCACTCTTTTTCCACAATACGCCCTAGAGAATCTACTCTTTGAACATACTACCGGAAATCTCCCTCTTCCTTCCATTCACAAGTGGAGGTTCGGCGCTGACACTCATCATCACTGAGAAGATTCTTCAAGAGGGGGTCGGGGGTCGGGCGTCTGTCGCACGAGTGGCAGAGTAGCTATGCAACGGATTGCAGATCCGTGGACCCGGGTGCAAATCCCGGCTTGTGCTCCAATCTAATCGGGTTGTTGCGGTAGTCATCAAGGCAGTCAATTTGGGAATTGTTCTGGGTCGACATTTCCTCCAGATAGGATTAGCCCTAGGCTGTCGATGCCGCTCAGTGCGCTAAATTCAGGACTCAGCACGGCGGCGAGAACCGTTGCTGATGACGGTTCAACTACGATGTCTAGATGGTTTTTGATTAGTGACATCGCGGCGAGAACTTCCTCGTCCGTGACGGTGATGATGTCCTCGAGATGCTCGGACAGAATTCCGTATGTCAAGTCCGAGAGGGAAGTCAGCAGACCGTCACAGATGGTGTTTGGGCCGGTCTGCGGGATGAGATGACCCGCGGCGAGCGAGCGCGCCGCATCATCCGCTCCAGTTGGCTCAGCCCCGAAAATTCGGGCCTCAGGTAGCAGGGCGCGAGTGGTGACGCAGGTTCCTGACAGTAGGCCACCGCCACCGATGGGTGCGATGATTGCATCGAGCGGTCCAACCTCGTTGATCAGCTCGAGGGCAGCGGTGCCCTGCCCTGCGACGACCCTCGGGTCATCGAATGGATGGACGAAGGCGGCTCCAGTCCTTTCCATGACCGCTGCTGCGGTTCTTTCGCGGGCCTCTAGGGTGGGCTCGCAGAAGGTGATTTCAGCCCCATGGCTGCGAACCCCCTCGATCTTGACGCGGGGGGCAGTATCCGGCATCACGATGTAGGCAGAAACGCCACGCTGCTTGGCTGCGAGCGCTACTGCTTGGGCGTGATTCCCACTCGAATGTGTGCAGATGCCGCGCTCGGCTTCCTCACCGAGGAGCGCTACTGCATTGCTTGCTCCGCGAAATTTGAAGGCGCCGACATGTTGCAAATTCTCGCACTTGAAGAAGAGGCGCCGGCCAGCCATCGAGTTGAGTGCTGGCGATGTCAGAACAGGAGTGTAAGCGACGATTCCATCGATGCGAGCCGCCGCCTCGCGAACATCCTCAAAGTCGACCGCAGCCATCCGTCTCACCCCTCCCAAGCGCCTTGAGCGCATCACTGCTGCGGCGCGTTCAAGCCCTATGTGCACCTGCGAGGTGCGATGAGTGAGGGTGCTCCCGACTTTACAGTCCATGCTGTGATTGGTTCTTTGCTAGTCCTCGATGCTGCAGTTCTGGGTGTTGCTCCAGCTGGACCCTGGGATTCAGAATCCTTCAGTGTCGGCATCATCGGACTCATCGGATTGGGCTTTTGGTACGTCGCTTGGTATCGAGCCACTTTCAAGCGGAAGGGCTTGATTCCGTGGCTCGATCGATGGCAGGACCCAATCGGCTCATCTCGCAAGGTGCTCTTTGCTGGGATTGCGACAATTATTCTCGCTTGGGTCGCGGGCAATCCATTACAACCCTACTTGCCCGATCCAACAGGCCTAGTGCTCATGCTAATCGGCCTGTTGACGTCACTTTCAGGAGCTTATGCGATGCTTGCCAGCGGGCCTCTAGCAGACCCAGAATCAACCGCAGAATAATCGCTTCATAGCCTATCTGTTACCCGGTTTCCAGAATTGTAGAGGCAGGGGATCCTCGCCACTCATTGCTCTGAAAGCAAGATGGTCGGCACGCTCGTTCCAACGATGACCACGATGAGCGCGTACATGCTCTCCATCCAGCTTGCGCAGATGGGATACCTCCTCCCACATAGCGCGCACGCGCGAGGCAAGGGCTCGATTCTTCTTCGCCCGCCATTCACCTTGCGCGATATTCAGCGCATATTGTGAATCGGCCCGAATGACAACCGAATCATCGCCTCCCTTTGCAAGAAGCCATTGCAAAGCTCCAGCGATAGCGTTCAATTCGGCAGTATTGTTCGAGCCTACTTCTGCTCCGATGAATCCGCTCGCACCCTCTTCGGTAATTACGCGCCCAAAACCCTCGGTGATGATTTCACCACGTCCTCTGCCCAAGCCGGTGTCTCCTCTGACGACGCAGAACCCCCATCCTGCAGGGGTTTCAGCGGTGACGTTTCGATTCTCTTCGCACGACCCATCCACGTAGATATGGAGGGCCGCAACCACGGGGCTCACTCACCGAGTAGTTCGCTGTACCCGGCTGCGTCGAGAAGCGCGTCTAATTCGCCAGCGTCACTAATCGTCATTTTCCATATCCAGCCCTCGCCATAAGGATCCTGATTGATTTGCTCGGGAGCATCTTCGAGACTCTCGTTAGCCTCTGTGATTTCACCAGCGAGCGGAGCGTAAATTTCGCTGACTGACTTTACAGATTCGACACTGCCACACGATTCCATAGCCGCAACACTTGCGCCGACCTCTGGGAGTTCGACCCAAACGACATCGGTTAGTGCATCCTGAGCGAAGTCAGTGACTCCGATAATGGCGATATCACCATCGATTCGAACCCATTCATGCTCTTCCGTGTATCTCAGGTCAGCGGGCACTTCACTCATGCTATCGGGCCGGCGAGGATTGGGAGATGGGTCAAGGTTTCGATTGCGCAAGCAGAGAGTGAAGCGGCCATAACCGCCTCATTCTTCCTCGCCGTACCTCTCCTCGAGATTTTTCTTTTCAAGATGGGCCCAACGTGAACTCATGCCTTCATCGTCAGCATCGAATCGCTCTTCTTCGAGGCGTTGCCGCATCACTGACTCTGGTTCGCGGCTGAACCAGCGGTCGAGGGGTGCTTCGCCGTGCTCTCGTCCGCGCGAGATGCGGAGAATGAGAAGTCCTGCTAGGCAGATGAGTACGACGATAGGCAGGACAAGCGCGGCATCAGTGATGCTTGCACAAGAGCTGCTGGTGCAGCCGAGCACCTCGATTCTACCCTCTGAAAGGGCGAGCGCGCTTAGGAATGCGGCGGGGATAGTGATGCCGATTAGCACGCGCTCGAGGCGGGCCGCGGGGGATTCCATCGATACTCAGAGCAGCCCGAAGCGGATGAATGCCTCGCCTTTGCTGTCCGCGCTGTTCAGTGTCAGTAAGTCTCGCGGACCAACTTGTGAATCTTGTATGGCAGAAGCGCGCGATTGACAGGAGTCACTTCGAGGATACGTGCATCATCACGGCGACGAATGTCCTGAAGCAGCGGATGCCGACTCTTCTTGTGAAGGGTCAAAATCGTCGGCATATCTCTGTCGAGGCCTTCACGAACAGCCTTGACAAAGGCCTCGCTCTCGACAGAATACTTGCCGATTTCATCGATTACGAGGATTTCACACTCCTCGATTGTTCGTTGAATGGCGGCGACTCCGATTTCGTCTAATGCTTCGGGGTTGATACCGTATCCCAGAATTCGAGTTCGAGAGTCTATGTCTCGATGTGCCATGACTGCGGAATCTCCAGTAATGATATCTACACATTCGAACCCAACGCGTTGACCATCTTCTAGAATTGTGCGCGTTTTCATCCCACCAACGATCGGATTTCCTGCGGTGTCATCTCTGCGAGAGCGCTTCTCTTGACGTCGCTCATCGCTTAGCATATTGACAACTTTTTCGAGAACCGCAGACTTGCCAGCCCTCGGAAGGCCAGTAATGCCTATTTTTGGATGAATTCCCATAATCTCGCCTATCTGACAAACGCTAACGCGATGGTACGCCCTGCGTACGCGAAGCGCTCGTAATAATCAATTTGGTCTAAAAGGGTCAATTGCTCCGTTCGACGGAAATGAATTTCCGGACTTCATCCTCTAAATTTCCACTTCACCGACACAAAGCGAAAATCAGACGACATCGAAAGTAATTGTCAATCCGAGAAGGATTCGACCCCGGTCACAGTTGAATAGCAGCGAGGCTGACTGGGGGTGGGAAGGGTAGGTTTTCGATCTCGTAATTGTTGACGTTATTATTCGCCGCCCAGGCACGTGACCAGAGATTGAGTTTGTCTGAGTTTAGGTGCTCAGCAAGCCAGAGAAGACCATCATCGAGAGTTCCATACTGCTCTGCGAGACTGTCTAGAACAGCCTCTGGCAACTCGAGGAAATTCACCGAATTCCCTAGGACACAGTCTGGGGGTACGACGACCCAACGCAGTCGGCGGTTTTGCTGAGCGTTAACGATGGCCTGGCAAGCGATCCGACTTACTCCGCGCGACTCGATAGGCCCCTTCCACAGAGCCTGCGACCGCTCGAGTGAGTCCCTTGGGATCGAGGAGTTGTATCCAGGGTGGTTGATTGAGACCTTGCTTCCATCGAGGTTGAAGTGGATTCCGCGGATGAATGGTGTGCCACGAGAGCGAGGGTTCCAATCACGGATGTCAGACGACCACGTAGTTTGGTCAATTTCTCCGACACGAACACGGATTGGTTCGCCACTCGGGTTGAGCCAATTATGTTCCTCAGATAGGCGAGGCAGTTCAGCGAGTTGCGAAATAGCCTTCAGAACCGAGCGGCGCTCATGTTCAGCTCGCGGCATTCTCGGGACAGCCCAATTCATATCGGTCCAGACCGACCAAATTTCGCGCTCAAGGACGAGTTCCGGTGATTTTGGGTCGAGTCCAGTCGAAGGTAGAACATCGCTGCTCTCCAAAGGACCCCAGCTCCTCAGAGCAGAAGTTTCTCCCCCAACGGTGATGCCGATGACAAGAACACCCTGCGAGACCCCAGGGAAAACCCTCTGACTCTCAGGGAATGACCAAGCTGAGTCCCATTCGTTCCGCTCGACGATGAGCTTTCGAAGAGGTACGCTACTCTTCTCGCGCAACAGTGAATCGGGTACAATCATACGAACTCGACCTCCTTCGCTGACGAGTTGTAAGGAACGCTCGAGGAATAGGCGGTAGAGGTTCACATTACCAAGAAGGGTGCTGAATCGTAGCCGACCATCATCCTCTGTGATACTGCGCAACTCTCGAGACAATTCCTTACGCAGATTGCTACCATCAGGATGACCTCGGAACCTATCCTTGATGCGCAACCAAGGAGGATTGCAAATTAGTAGGCGCGGCTCATCATTCCAAGGCCAGATGCCGCGCAGTGCATCACCATGCTGGACGCCGGAATCGAGTAGAATCTCCGCTTCCTCGCGGGCGATGCGCGAATCGTCACCAGGCCCATCGAGGTCGACGAGACCCGATTTGGCTAGAACCAGTAAGAGGCGCCGACGAGTACAGCTCACGGCGATCTCAGAGATATCGAGAAGTTGCATGTTTGAGAGGAGTCGAATTGTATCCTCCTTTCGAGCCGAGTCCGACATTCCATCGATTCGCTCGTAGTGAACCTTCAGTACGCGCTCGGGGAAGAGGCCGGCTCCGACTGCTGGGTCGGCAAAGGGAAGTGGGATTCCAGAGGCGGTCTTCTCTCCAGCCAGCACCGCCTCGTCCAAATCATCGTCCAGTTCGGGTGAGTTTGCCTCGTTCATTTGAGCGGCAAAGGCGCGGAAGCCAGGAGGTAGAGCGGCCAGCGAAATGTCCGTTGGCATCTGAGTTGATACTCCGGCACCTCGCTCACCGAGCTCATCGGCGAGCATTGCATCCGCGAAGCGGGCGGGAGTTGCGTAAGCACCGCGAGGCGAGCGACCATCAATTTCAGCATCGTAGCGCGCCAGCATATGGTCGAGAACCGCTCCTGGATTCGAGAGTAGCCCAGCAGGCAGTGTGGGCCAATCGCTGGGCATTGTGGCTGCGATAGGGATATTGTGCCGAATCGACTCTTCCCAGGCATCAAGCCACGAGTCGAGTTGTTCGATTCTATTCTCGCACGACCTATCAAGTCGTGCGTACCATCCCGATGCGTCGCTTACCATGATATCGACGCGACTGCCGACAGGGGTCTCTTCTTTGAAGGGAACGGTTGCTTCCAACCTCACTTTCGAGGGAAAAATTACGAGTTCAGACCAAATAAATCCTGTTCTAACTCGATAATTATACGATGTTGTAAGAGGTGTGCAATCGCCTCATCGACCTCATCAACAGAGATTCCCATGGGACTCAGTGCCCCGATAAGCTCATCGAAATGGACAGCCGCCGCCTTTTGCAGCGAGGCCACTTCAATTGTTCCGAGGATGTGTTCAGCAACAATCGCCAGCAGAGGGTCATCCTCGACTCCGAGTATTCCACCCGAGACCACGGGCTCATCAGCTTCGTCCACCTCATACATCTCATCCGATGGGATGGCTGGCCCATCGAAGACATCGAAGAGATTCTTCTGCAGGGGATCATTCATCAGGCCTCGATCAGTTACTTCTCGCTGCCTCTTGAGCCGCTTGACCAAAGTCTCGATTCGATGCAGTCTCTGTTCTAGACGCATGCGCTCACGCCCAAGATGAGACTCTACAAGCTCCAATTCTTCCTCAGCTCTCTCGTCTAGCCAGCGCGCTAAATCCCATGAAGGCTCGAGCCGCAGCATCGTCTCCCAAAGGCGCGCGACTGAATCTGGCAACGTCTTCACATCTATGCGTGGAGATTCGCTCCCGTCGTCTCCCGACCGGTCCATGTCTTTCTTGTTCGCATTGACCGTCTATGAAATATCGCCTGCGAGGGGGTGCAAATTTCTCTTACACGCAGGCGAGAGATTCGATTCTCCCATTGAAGGAATAGATGGGTCGGATTGATGAATGATGAGTAGGTGCCGCGACTCGATGACAGCCTATCGCCTCACAGTGCTGCCCGGAGACGGAACTGGGCGAGAAGTCATCGCGGAGGCTCTACGAGTCATCGCTGTCTTTGAAGAGAACAGCCCATCTTCCTTTGATATCACCGAAATTCCTTGCGGAGGCCAGTATTATCTCGAAACAGGTGAAGAGTGGCCAGCCGGTTCATTCGAGCATTGCCGAGACAATTCTGATGCAATTCTCCTCGGCGCAATAGGCTGGCCCGACGCCCGCCTTCCGAATGGAGACATGGCTGGCGGCCAAACAATTCTGGGCCTTCGCAGTGGACTGAAGCTATTCGCCAACGTCCGCCCAGTCAAGCTCTACAAAGGAGTCCCGCACAAGATTCACGGAATCCACCAGCAAATCTGGAATCCGGATCTCGTCGATATGGTGATGATCCGTGAGAATACAGAAGGCCTCTACCACTCACTTCTTCGCAGAATGGAGCAGAAAGCGAAGGGAGGGAAGGATGACCCCATCGTAATCGATGAATTCCCTGGGCTCGATGGCGAGGTTGCATGGGACCCGCGCCCAATTTCAAGGAAGGGAAGCGAGCGGGTAATCAAGTTCGCATTCGACTTCGCCCGCCATCGTCAACGCAAGATGGGTGCCCCGCAGACGGTGACTTGTGTGGACAAGTCGAACGTTACGCGTGGGTGCCGATTATTCCGCAGTATTTTCGATGAAATTTCTGAGGAAAACCCCGATATTAGCACCAATAAGGCCTATATCGATGCATTCACAATGTGGCTGATGAGGAGTCCAGAAAACCTCGACGTCGTCGTCCTCCCCAACATGTTCGGTGATATCGCAACAGACCTTGCCAGCGTCCTACAGGGTGGAATGGGAATGGCAGCTAGCGCCAATCTTGGCCCGAAGCACATGCTCTTCGAGCCGGTACACGGCTCGTCACCAAAGTATGCCGGACTCAACGTTGTGAATCCGATTGCGACTTTGCAATCTGTTCAGTTGATGTTCGAAGCCCTCGCATACCGCAATGAGGACGAGAACCTCGATATGTGTGCTGATATTCTTCAAACTGCAATCCAACAGCATTTCGAAGAGAGCGGATGTATGACTTACGACCTCGGTGGAAGCGCTAGTACTTCCGAGGTCGGGCAAGCCATTGCAGACCGCTGTGAAAAGATGCTACGCGAGCAGTTCGCAATGGCTTGAATGCGATTCTCAAATTCGCTTTGAGGCCTCGCCCATGATTTCTAGGGCATCACGTAGAGCCTGTTCGTTATCCCAATCGCTTACTTGGGGTTCTGCAACAAGGGCTCGGCATAGTTCGGCCATCGCCCGACTGACTTCGTCGACGATTGTAACGTGGGCCATACGTGCGGTTCGCGAAAGAGGGTTGAGATCAATGACGATAACTTGCTTGCCGAGGGCGATAAGGGCTTCACATCTATCGCCGTCTTCAAGGGGAACCAGTACTGCATCAGCCGCTTCTATACCACGTGAGCTACATTGAGAGCGTGGACCTTCAAGGCCAGCGATTCGACCATCTGCCTTTGCCCCAAGAATTTCCACTGCACGCACCGATTCGGGCCACTGCGAACCCATCCATCCTTCTGGAGGGGCGTTGTTAGCAACTTCTTCGCGAAGTTCTTCGAGTGTTTCGTTCAGTTTGCTCATTCGCTCAGGAGTTCGATAGTAGATGTTCACCTCGACTGAGCAACCAAGGATTGCTGCTGCCCTGATTGCATCGGCTCCTGCGAGGACAGTGGTATTCCCGTTGAGTGAAATGATCGGGTGTTTGGCCGCTCGCAGTCGAGCCGCCGATTCACCAATTGCTGCTCGAGCTGAATCGCTGGTTTGCTCGCCGAGAAGGTAATCGAAGGCTTCACCGCGGCCATGAGCAATCATTGCAGATTCAGCAAGAAGCCCTTGTAGGGATGCCTCGGTAAGTTTAGCGCGCGCGAGAAGAGATGCCTTGCGCGGGTGTGAATCAGGAATCTCTCCCATTCAGTCACCTCCTTCCACTCTCATTGAGAGGTCGAGCGGAGCTACACCTCTGTTGAGAGCGCTTGTCGAAATCAAATCAACACCGCTCGCCACCCAATCTTCGAGCTCAGCACGGCTCACACCGCCCGAGCCTTCGAGTATACACCAAGATCGCAGGTCCTCTGCGATGAGTATTGAATGGGCCTGCGCACATCCACTAGCGCCCATATTGTCTAGCAGTAGCACAATTCGCTCGCAACCGCTGCGATCAACCTGAGCCTCAGCCCAGGCACCAGCAGCAGCCACAGCCTGAGCCTCATCACGAACTTCGACTACAGTAAACGCCGCATCGGCATCCATGTCAATTCCTGCCACCGCTGCGGCGACAGCGCTCGCCTCATCTTCAGCATCCGGCGCGAGCGCTACCAAATCATTCTCCTTGATCATCAAAGCATCAGCACGCGACAAGCGGTGAGTCAGACCACCACCAATGTGAACCGCCCACTTGTCGAGCAGCCCCCATTCCGTTTTGCGCGTACAAGCAATACCCATCGAGCCAGCCGAGCCGACCCAATCTGCGGTGTAAGTTGCAATTCCCGACATCCGACCGAGCAAATTCAGCATGATTCGCTCGCAGCGCAGAACTTGAGCAGCAGGGCCAGAAAGAGTCAGCACAGAGTCACCAATCGCAACGGAATCACCGTCACGAACCGCCCAATCCAAGGTGCAATCCGAAAAGTGCCTAGAGACGAGCCGGTCGGCGGCGCTACAGCCTGCAATCAGACCGGCTGCCTTGGCGCGAACCAGCCCTGAAATCGCTTCGTCAGAACTCGCGCCACCGCCGTGCTCGTCGGCAACCATTGCATCCACCCAGCGGTCAATTGACTGCAGAAACAGTGTTGACGGTCCGCCCGAACCATCCGGTGAGCCAGCGTTTTCACCACCCTCCCAGAGTAGGTGAGACCGGTCATGAGGCAGTCTGGTCACAAATCGAGGAGGTCAGGCCTCCACTTTCAATGGTCCGAATCACCAAGCCGAAGAAGAAACCTCATTCGCCACCAGCCGAAACGCCCGCAGGTGCGCGTCGTTGTCATAGGCGGGGGAGTCGCGGGTTTGTCAGCGGCCATTCAACTCGCAGCAGAGGGGGCCGCTGTCCTTCTTGTCGATCTGAAGGGAACTCTTGGGGGTCGAGTTCGCATGCAAGAATCAGGAGAATGGGTCCTCGATTCAGGATTGCATTTGATGCGTCGGCGCGGTCCTTTTCAGCAATTATTGCGCCGGCTTCGCGCGCCGCGTGTACTTGGAAAGAAATGGGATGCTGCGCGCCTATTCCCAGTTGGTTGCGACGCAACGCGCGCGCGTCAAGTGCTCTCGAGTATGAGATTGGAGGGGTCGAGCGAAGAGCGCCTAATCCTCCCCACTGGCGGTTGGTCAAGCATCGTCGGCCGGCTGATTTTAGGTGCTCGCGAACTTGGTGTTGAGATACTTGCCGAAAAGCCGGCCGAAGCAGTAATTCTCGATGACGAAAATAGAGTCAAGGCAGTTCGCGTTGCTGGAGAAGAAGTCGATTGCGATGCGGTGGTCCTCGCCATTCCACCAAAGGCGGCTGCAGCATTACTTACCGAGACAAGTCTGACCACGGAATCTCTTGAGAGCTGTTCAGAACAACGAGTCGCTGCCATCGATGCTGCCTTGATGGGCAAGCCGATGGGCCCTTACTCTGGTTATTGGGGAGAGGACTCAGGTGTCCTCGTCATCGATGCGACGCAGCCCGATCGTCTGAGCGAGAGGGGCAGCGTCGAGGAATGTACAATCATACACGCTGTCTGCTTACACGCAGACGGCGAGGAAGGTCTAGACGCGATCAAATCCTTCCTCGATTCGCGCTGCTCAGGATGGAGAAACATGGTCGCAGCGCGCCGTTCAACCGAATCTATCATGCTCCACCCTTGCAGCGCTGAAGAGCGCTTAGACGGCGAGTTATACCTCGAGAATCGAATCGTGCTCGCCGGCACTCATGTGGCAAATACACACGAACTATCAGACGCCGCCGTGGATAGTGGCAGAAAGGCGGCAAAAGCGCTCATGCGCGACTGACAGAATCGAATTCCGCCTCAGCCGCGCCCAACCGCGCGAGCAATCCATCCACAATCGTCCGCACCTCTCGGAGATCATTGCCTTTGACGTGGAATCGTAATCCAGCCTCAGCCTCGTCGCAACCGATTACCAATTCGATTTCAACCGAATCATCGCCCTCGACTGCTGCAAGCAAAAATTCGGCCTTGTCCAAGTCGCCCACCCAGGCCATCTCGGTCTCGACCTCGGTCATGGTTAGCGCACCCCGCTGCTATCTATCGCTGCTGCGGTCGCGGAATTAGGTCGCACGCCAGTGTTTCAAATGCCTGAAAACATCTGCACGCGGCTGTACCACGGGAATGCAGTGGGGTGAGATTCGAGGATGTCGAAGCCCTCCAGTCCTTGCATTGAGCGTAGGATTCCGTAATTTGCGAAGTCAGCGCCGTTGGGACTTTCGCCGCCAAAGAAATCCCCATTCAATCCGGTGCTGAGATGATCGAGCTGAGTCTTGAGGTTTTGACGCGGCGGTTCGTCGAACATCTTTGCTCGTGAGCGGCCGACCATTTTCATGACGAAGCCGCCGAGATACTTGTTGACGAGTTTGTCTTTGCGCGAGAAATTCTCGATGCCGTTGACGTATTCGAGTGCGCGGAAGGAGCTGCTGAAAGTGCGGTAGATTACTGCGACAATCGACTTGCCCAGAACTTGGTTGCTGAATTCCATCCAACGGTCTTGTTCCGCATCCTCTCCGGCCCGAGGGAAGAGGTTCCCATGCTTCGAATCGATGTAATGCAGAATGTCATTAGACTCGTTCAT
>Ga0114932_10003604_pt1 | contig 15018 bp, 13 predicted proteins | sample 2SBtaG_2_FD_87286 | JGI IMG/M metagenome (GOLD analysis project Ga0114932, IMG submission 87286) | Deep subsurface microbial communities from Kolumbo volcano to uncover new lineages of life (NeLLi) - 2SBTROV12_ACTIVE470 metaG | ecosystem: Environmental > Aquatic > Marine > Volcanic ...
CGGACGGTGAAACATGACGATGCGGTGCGCTATCCGGAGGTCGAACTGACCGGCGCCGCGCTGGAAAGCGCCGACCTGGTATTTTTTTCCACGGAACCGTTCGCGTTTACCGAAGACCACCTGGCCGAATTCCGCCAGACCTTTCCAGCCCACGCCCACAAGGCCCACCTGATCGATGCGGAAATGGTGTCTTGGTACGGCAGCCGCGCCATCCCGGGCTTGCGTTATCTTCGCGACCTTGCAGCGAGCCTGGCGACATGATCGCGGCCCGTTTGGCCGGCTTTTACGGCGTCATCTTCTTTCTGATCGGCGTCATGGTGCCGTTCTGGCCGCTGTGGATGACCAGCCGTGGCCTGACGCCGGAAGACATCGGCGTTGTCATGGCCGTCGGGATGCTGATGAAGGTCGGCGCCAACCCCTTGGTCGCCGGTTTCGCTGATCGGACGGGCGAGCGGCGGCGGCCGCTGATTTTGCTGTCGATCGCCGCCTGCCTGGCGTTCGCGGCTTTTTGGGCCGCCGATGGGTTTTGGCCGGTACTGGCGGTGACCATGGCGTTCTTCCTCTGCTGGTCACCGTTGATGCCGCTGATCGAAACCTTGACCATGCAATTGGGCGCCAATGGCCAGCTCGACTATGGACGGGTCCGTCTTTGGGGGTCTTTGACCTTCATTGCCGCGGCCTGGGGCGGCGGCTGGGTACTGACCGGCCGCGATGAGGACATCATCTATTGGATCATTCTGGGCAGCGCCGCCACCGTCATCGCCGCCGCCATGCTGCTGCCCGACGCCCGCCTGCCGAAAGCCGATCACGGGCGGTCCTTCGCGCCGATCCTGCGGGTTCTGAAAGACCGCACTTTTCTCTGGTTCATCCTGGCCACCGGGCTGATCCAGACCAGCCACGTCATCTACTACGCCTTCGGCACCATTCATTGGCGGAACGCCGGACATTCGGAAGCCGTCATCGGCGGGTTGTGGGCGGAAGGCGTCATCGCCGAGGTTGTTTTGTTCATCTGGGGCGGCAAGGTCATCAAGCGGGTCGGCCCGGCCCGGTTGATTGCCTTGGCCGGCTTGGCCGGCCTGATCCGCTGGTGGGGCACCGGCATCACGGATGCCCTGCCCGCCCTGTTGGTCCTGCAGATCCTACACGGCGCGACCTTCGGCGCGGCCCACCTGGGCGCCATTCATTTCATTGCCCAGCGCATGGAGGCGTCGATCTCGGCGACGGCGCAAAGCGTCTATGCGGCGGCCGTGTCGGGCATCGGGTTCAGTATCGTCTCCATTTTCAGCGGCCACATGTTCGCCGCGCACGGCGGCGGCGCCTACCTGCCGATGGCGGTCATGGCCGGACTGGGGGGTGTGATCGCGTTTACGTTGAGGCGGCGTTAGCCGGCACCTTGCCGGGCCTCGATGGCCGCCCAGCGGGCCAGCAGTTTCTCGGCCCGATGCACGACGGGAACGTCGATCATCTTGCCGTCCACGGTGATGGCACCGCTGCCGGTAGCGGTTGCATCGGCATAGGCGGCCACGGCACGGCGGGCAAAATCGACCTCGTCCGAGGATGGCGAGAAGGCCTCGTTGAGGATCGGCACGTTGCTGGGGTGCACACACGACGCCCCTTCCATGCCGAACCGCCGGGCCATTTGGGCGGCCTTTCGAATGCCGTCCAGATCCTGGAATTCGGCGACCGTGCCCATCAATCCCATGGGCATCAGGCCGGCGGCCCGGGCGGCGATGACGATCTGCTGCTTCGGCATGGCCAGGGTTTCGCCGTCGGGGACCAGGCCCACGTCGGCGGCGAAGTCCTCACCGCCCAAATTCATGGCGACGTTGCGTGGATCGGCGCGTCCGATCTCGACGGCCCGGAAGAACGCATCCGCCGTTTCGATCATCGGCACCAGGTGTATGCCCCCCACCGACAGTCCTTCGGCTTGTTCACGCAACGCCATCAGCGCCGATACGTCCCGCACGTGTTCAGCATCACGCGCCTTCGGCAACATGATTGCGGCAACGCCGGCGAACACGGCGGCCTCGATATCCGCCGCCGCCAGATTGTCCGGGTTGTTGATCCGGACCAAAACGTCGGCGCCATTCCGAGACACCGATGCCGCCGCCGCGCGCAATGCTCCGCGGGCCCTGTCCAATTCGCCGTCGGGCACGCTGTCCTCCAGGTCAAGGATGATCCCGTCGGCGCCGCGTGTGTGCGCCTTGTCGATAAATCGCGGGTTGTTGGCCGGCACGAACAACAGAGACCGCCAGACGGGATGGGCCGCTTCGCTCATGATCGCTCCTCCCTCCAGCGAGCATCCGTGAAGCGGCGGTCTCTTGCAAGGGGACGGGCGGATGTGTCAGGGATCAAATGTGCCGAATTTCGGGGAAGGAACGGATATGTCACAAATTGCAGTGGTCACCGGCGCCAGCCAGGGTATCGGCGCGGCGATCGCGGGCCGTCTGACGGAAGACGGCTGGCGGGTCTTCAACCTGGACAGAAATCCGCCGTCAAATCCCGACGCGCCTGCCACGTGGATCGAAACGGATCTGGTCGATCCGGCCGGCATTGCCGCCGCCTTTGACATGATCAGCGCCGAGGGACCGGTATTGGGCCTGGTCAACAACGCCGGCCTGGGCGTCATGACCAAACTGGAAGATACCACCATTGAGGACTTTGACCTGACCGTCGACGTCAATATGAAAGCGCCGATGCTGTGCGCGCAAGCGGCTTTACCGGACATGAAAGAGGCCGGCTTCGGCCGCATCGTCAACATCGCCAGCCGGGCCATGCTGGGCAAGACCGAACGCACGGCCTACGCCGGCACCAAGGGCGCCATCGCCACCATGACCAAGGTTTGGGCCCTGGAATTGGCGCAGTTCGGGATCACCGTAAACGGCGTCGCGCCGGGGCCCATCGCCACGGAATTGTTCAGAAACGCCAACCCGCCCGACCATCCGCGCACCCAGGAAATCATCGGCACCATCCCCGTGGGACGCTTGGGCGAGCCCACCGACATAGCCCATGGCGTGGCCTGTTTCATGGACGAGCGCGCCAGTTTCATCAGCGGCCAGATCCTGTTGGTCTGCGGCGGCATCAGTCTGGCCCGGGGCGGCAGTTGAACGGCTAAGCTGGCGAGGTGTACACTTCGCCCATGGTTAGGGATACGCCGATAACGGATGCGGCCGCGTGGAAGGCGGAAACGCTGATTGAGAACGATGGCTTGCATGTTCTCACCGATGCCTGTCTGGCGGAACTCGACAAAGCCGCTTCGGACCTGACCGCCAACCCGCTGCCCGTCGAAGCCCTGACGCCCGCGCATTTTCCCATGCCCGCCTGCACCGCGGAAATGGCCCGCGTGCGCGCCGCCCTGACCGACGGCATCGGTTTTGCGATCATCGACCGATTGCCCCTGGACAGTTATGACGAACAGACCTTGGTGCGAATTTACTGGCTGCTGGTATCGCTGATCACCCGGCCCGTCGCCCAGAAATGGGACGGCACGATGATTTACGACGTCACCGACACGGGCCTCAATGACGAGCCCGGCAACGGCGTGCGGTCGTCGAAAACCAAGAACGGCCAGTACTACCACACCGACAATGCCTTCAATCTGCCGCCGAATTTTGTCAGCCTGCTGTGCCTGCAACCGGCAAAGACGGGCGGCACCAGCGGCCTCATCAGCATGCAGACGGTCTACAACATTTTATTGGCGGAATCTCCCGACGTGTTGCCCCGGCTGCACCAACCTTTTTATTTCGACCGCCAACACGAACATGCACCGGGCGATGAGCCGCTGGGCTTCCATCCCCTGTTGGAACCCGCCGAAAAGGGTATTCATGTGCGGTTTTCGCGGCGCTTGCTCGGTTTCGGCTACCATTTGGCGGACCAAGGCATGGACGATGAGACCCGCGCAGCCGTTGATGCGTTTGGCGAAATTCTCGATCGTCCGGGATTGGGCAAATCCTTCACCTTCGAACGCGGCCAGATTCAGATCGTCAACAACCGGCGTATCGGTCACCGGCGGGAGGCCTATGAAGACTGGCCCGAACCGGACCGCAAACGGCGCCTGTTGCGTCTCTGGGGCCGTGCGTCGGGCCGGCCGTTCTATATGGGTTAGCGAATTTCGAGCGGCGTTAAAAATTCTCAACCGCACCGTCAATTTGGGGTAACATCTGTTCGTTCAAAACGAAGAAGAGCGGGCGGCGAACCTATGGGCAACGAAGACACCGGCAGCGTTCCGGAAGTTCGAACAGGTTCCGGGATTGAAACCAGAAAGATTGACCCGGGCCGCTATATTTTCAGGGAACACGAATCCGGCGACACGGCGTTCATCGTGAAGTCCGGAACTGTGGAACTGTTCATCACCATCGACGACAAACAGGTCCACATATCCGATGCCATCGAAGGCGAGATGTTCGGCGAAATGGCGCTCATCGACGACAGCCCGCGCATGGCGTCCGCGAAGGCCAAGACCCCGGTCATTCTGATGGCCATTTCGAAACCGGTGTTTGATCGTAAACTCAAGGCCATGGACCCGTTCACGCGCAACTTGGTGACTGTCCTTGCCGACTATATCCGAACCACCACGGGTTCCTACGCCAACTACGTCCGCAACAGGGGGCGGCCCGTGGAAGAAAAACAGGACGAAGGCTAAATCGTCGCCACCGGGGTCGCCGGTGAGCCCACCGCGCCGGGCAGGCGCAACGGCGGCGCCGTCAGCAGGAACCGTGAGCGACCGCGCCGGTGAAGTGCCGCGGCCAATTCCGACAGATACCAGATTTCACCCAGATGCACGCCCAGGCGGAACAGGCAATGGCGGTGCAAAGGCAAGCGCGAACAACCGCCCTGGGTCTCGCCATAGCCGTTCGATGATTCCACCGCCATGTTGTCGGATATCAACGCGACGACACCGCAATCGGTGATCCACTGCAGGATCCGATCATCATAGCCGTCGAGAACGGCACCGGATGAATGCAGTTTCTCGGCATCCGGATCCCCGGCCATATCCAGAATCATGTCATCCCAGCCGGTGTGAAACAGGAAGAAATCGCCCTCCTCCACCGTGATGTCGTCCTTTTTGAAAATATCCATCAATTGGTCGTAATCGACGGCGACCCGCTGATCACCGAAGTGCCGGTGGAAATCGACCAGGACGCCACGCCCCTGCATACCGCCGACGGCCATGTTCTCGACGCCCAGCGCCCGGGCCCCCATGCCGTCCGGGTCATCCGGGCCCTTGACGTCCACATCGGGGCGGAAACCGTTGTAATAGACCGGTTCCGGTGTGCCGTCGCCATCCACGTCAAAGATGCTGCCCACATGGGCAAAGCTGTCCCATTGGGTCGAATACTGGGAATGCATGGTGAAGCACTCATCGGAGGACACATCCATGTTGCCCTCCTGAATTTGACTCCAGTCCATGTTGTAATAATAATTCTCAGACCCCGGCGGATGGAACACCGGGCCCAACACCGGCGGGAAGCGTTTCGGATTGACCGAATTGCCGCCCGGCATGTCGAGCGGCATGGACAGGCAATAACATAACCCTTCCTTAACCTCCGCCACCGCGGCCAGCCGTTTTTCGGGCGTCACCAAATTCATCCGGCCGCGCTGATCGTCTTCGCCCCAATCCCCCCAGGTCGATCCTTCAGGGCGGTTTACCCACCGTTTGCTCATGGCTCCGTCTCCTTGCCTGGTGTGGCGGGGTCTCCGTCTGCGCCGGCGCTATGTTCCGCCTTCTTTTCCCAGCCGCCGCCGGATGTCTGTTGCCAATAGGTCAGATCGTGGCCGGCCTCCTTGTAGGCCGTCCAATGGCCACGCGCGGCATCAACCATTGTCGGATCGTTGCCGTCGAACATCTCAAAGCAGCGTTCAAAATCGGCCAGGCTTTCCGAGGCGGCACCGTCAGTCAGAAACAAGAACTCGGCCCCGTTGGGATTGGCATCATCGGTGGCCAGCCATACCGGCTGATCCTCGGCACCACCGTCCTTAACGGAGCCATGCGGCAGCCATGAGTCCTGATCGTAGGTCCACAATGCGTTGGCCAGCGCTTCCACCCGGGCCTCGGATCCCGCCATCACCAGGGCGCGCTTGCCGGCCGCCAGGGTTTTCTCAAGCAACTTCGGCAGGGCCAGTTCCAGGCGTGCGTGTTCCAGATGATAGAAGGCGATGTCAGTCACGCACCCTCCCCGGTCACCGCTTTTCGTAGTGATTGGCGACAAGCCGATCCAGAAGCCGCACGCCAAACGCCGTGCCGCCTTTCGGTACCGTCGGTGCGTCTTTCTTCGACCAGGTCACACCGGCAATGTCCAGGTGCGCCCAGGGGGTCTTGCCAACGAAGCGTTTCAAGAACTGCGCCGCGGTGATCGACCCGGCGCCGCGTCCGCCGATGTTCTGCATGTCGGCGGCCGGCGAATTGATCAGCTTGTCGTAGGCGTCATCCAAGGGGAAACGCCAGACCTTTTCATCGACTTCCTTGCCGGCCTTGGTTAACCGTTCAGACAATTGGTCATTGTTGGAAAACAGGCCGGCATGCTCGTTGCCCAAGGCGATGATGATGGCGCCGGTCAGCGTCGCCAGGTCGACGACGAACTTCGGATCGAACTTGTCGACGGTGTAATGCAGGGCATCGGCAAGAACCAAACGCCCTTCCGCGTCCGTGTTGAGAATCTCAATGGTTTGGCCGGACATGGAGGTGACAATGTCGCCGGGCCGCTGGGCATTGCCGTCGGGCATGTTCTCGACCAACCCCACAACGCCGACCACATTAGCCTTGGCCTTGCGCCCGGCCAGGGCCTTCATCAACCCGATGACCACACCGGAGCCACCCATGTCCCACTTCATGTCTTCCATACCGGGACCGGGTTTCAGGGAGATGCCGCCCGTGTCGAAGGTGACGCCCTTGCCGACGAAGGCGATGGGCTTATCCTTGGAACCGCTGGGCGCGCCGTTCCACTGCATGACCACCATTTGCGATTCGCGCCGCGATCCCTGGCCGACGCCCAGCAGGGCACCCATGCCCAGGCGCTTCATCTGGGCCTCGCCCAGGACCTGCACCTTAACCCCCAATTTGGTCAATTGTTTGGCCTGTTTGGCCAAGGTGGCGGGATAGAGGACATTCGGCGGCTCCGACACCAGATCGCGGGTCATCACCACACCATCGGCGATTTTCGACAACGGCACGTAGGCGCGCTTCGCCGCCGCCGTGGCGCGGCTCAGGACACGCAGCGTTTTGATGCTGGGCTTCGCATCTTTCTTCTCCGTGGTCCTGTACTTGTCGAAACGATAGGCGCGGAGGCCCGCACCGAAGGCCAAGTTGGCGGCGGCGGCAGCCGGCTTGATCTTCGTCCCGTCAACCGCGTCAACAAGCACATTGAGCGCCGTCAGGCCGGACTTCGCCAGTCCTGCATAGGCATAGCCGCCGGCGCGCTGCCACGTGTTCTCATTCATATCCTTGGCCGCGCCCAAGCCGATCACCATGATCCGCGCAAGTTTCGATCCGGCCGGCGCCAACACATGCAGCGTTTGCGCCCGCTTGCCCTTGAACCGGCTGGCCTTCATGGCCCGTCCGATCGCCCCCTTCGTCAGCTTATCAAGCGCCGCGGCGGACTCGGTCAGCTTGCGCCCTTCCAGGGCGAAGACCACGGCGGCACCGCTGGTCGGTTGGGTGAGATTGGCGAACGAGATTTTCATGGGTGTTCCTCTCTGATGGCAGCCCTGCCCCCGGCAGCGCCGTACGGCCTCAAGGGTCCGATTCCGGTTCCCGAAAGAAAAGGCGTTCAGGCCATCGGTTTCAAGGCTTTTCCGCAGGTCGGGATATCAACTTGAATATTCTTCGTGCCGATCTGCCATTCGGGTAATATGCCGATGCCGCGTGTCGGTGCCCGATAACGCCGGCCTGAGCGGAGAATGCCATCGATGAAGCACCTGAAATACGCCGCCTCATATTTTGTCGCCAGTGTCATATGGATATCTATGGCAACGGGCGGCGCGGCCGAGCCGTGGAAAGGCCCGCTCATCGACGCGCACAGCCAGATCGACCAGCACGTTGACTTCAGCGACGTCGTCCCCCTATTGGATCGCGCCGGCGTCTCCCGCGTCATCATTGCGGCAAGGGGCAAGGTCAAGCCGGGGCAGATTGCCCGTCTGGCCCGCAGCCATCCCGAGCGGATTGTCGCTTCGGTACGGACCAAGGGCCGGGTCTATGCCGATAATCATCCGAAGTACTACAAACTGCTGAACGCACAGCGCAACATGCCGGAGTTCCGGGCCATGGCGGAATTGATCCTTTGGCATGCCCAAAAAGGCAACAAGGCGCCCAAGTGGGTCATCCCCGCCACGTCACCGCAAGTCCAGGCGGCCCTTGATCTTGTCTATGAACGCGGCTGGCCCGCCGTCCTGCACTATGAGTTCCGGGCCGCCGGCGGCGAGGCGGACGACCTGATGGCCGAACTCAAAGGCCTGCTCAAGGCCCGCCCGGACCACCCTTTCGTGCTTACCCACATGGGACAGGTGACGTTGGCCCAGGCCGGCGATCTGCTGGAGAACCATCCGAACATCCATTTTATTCCGTCGTGGTCGAATTCCATTACCACGCCAATGAGCAAGCAGCCCTGGACCAACTTATTCAACGGCGACCGTCTTACGCCGGAATGGCAGGCATTGGTGGTCAAATACCCCAAGAATTTCGTGCTGGGATTCGACAATGTCTTCGCCGAGCACTGGGGTGATCTCTATGTCCGTCAGGTATCTCTGTGGCGTGGCGCCCTGTCGGCGCTGCCCGATGAGGTCGCCCATGCCCTCGCCCATGGCAACGCCGAGCGGCTATGGAAGCTGTGACCTTTGCCGTGAGATTAGCGGGTCTCGGCCTCTCCGGCCGCCGCCAGTTCGGCTTCAACGTCCGATAGCGTCGTCACCCCACGCCGCCGTCCCAAGAACCACAAGAGGCCGCCCGGAATCGCCACCACCAATCCCACCAAGCCCAACAGCAGCCCCAGCACCGTCGCGCCCTCCGCCGTCACGCCGACCAGGCCAAACGCCACGACCATGGCATTTTCGCGAACCCCCCAGGCACCAATGGAGATGGGGATGGTCATCACCAAAAGCACTGGCGGCATGAGAACGATGCTGTCAAACACGCCAATGGGAAGTGCCAAGCCGACCGCCAGGACGTAGACACATATGGCGATATTGATATGACCTGCGGCGCTCCAAAACAGCGCCCGGCCGGCATGTGCAGGCCGCAGGAACACGGCCCGCGCATCACCGGCCAAATTCCCGAGCCCACGAACGACCCGCCATTGACGAAGCGATTCCGGCAGCCGGTCGAGCATGCATAGAATGATAACGCCGACCAGGGCGCCGGCACTGACCAGAGCGATGGACGGAATGACCCAGGCGCGACTGGCATCGTCCAGGTTGCCCATAAAGAGCGGCATCGTACAGAGCACCAGCAACACCAACGCCAGAACCGTCGCGACGCGCTCCAAAATCACCCCGTTGAGGGCGCCGCGCAAACCGATATCCGCCTTATAAGCCATATAGACACGGACCGCGTCGCCGCCGGTGCCGCCGGGCAGCGCCTGATTAAAAAACACCCCGATATAGAAAAGCCGGACCGTTTCCCAGAACGGCAATGTAATGCTAATGGCGTTCAGCACGGCGCCCCACCGCAGGCCGGCAATAACCATCTGAAACAACAACAGTGCCGCCGCAACCAAAAGCATCAGCGGATCAACCTCAGCAAGGCGCGATTGCGCCGCATCCAGGTCAATATTGCCGATGAGATACCAGATGAGGCCACCGGAAACCGCAATCTTCAGCACCAGGGCCAACCACTTCTTCACCATGCACGCCTACGAGGTATGGTTGTCAACGAACGTTCGGCGGAAGCTTTATCAGGTCGCTTCGCCGAAGTCACGGCTCATACGGATGCCGGCTGGCGGCCCAGGCGCACGGGCACCCGCTTGCGTCCCCAATCGCCCGGCGGGCCGTCGAAGACGCCGGAAACCGGCTCTCCGCAACTGTTGCAATTGCCGTTGTAATTGCCGTCAAACCGGATGTTCCAATCCGACAGCTCATACCAATCGCGGCCGATGAGGCGATGGCCGCAGCTGTGGCAATAGGTACTGTGGCCGTCAAAATCATGGACATTGCCCGTGTAGGCATAGCGAACGCCATTGGCCTGGGCGATTTCACGGGCCCGCAGCAGGGTCGATTTCGGTGTCCGGGGCTTGTCCATCATCTTCCAATCGGGATGAAAGGCGCTGAAATGCATGGGCACGTCGGGGCCCAGGTGCTTGACCACCCACGCCGTCATCTCATCGATCTCACGCTCCGAATCGTTTTCGCCGGGAATGATCAAATCGGTGATCTCAAACCAGACATCCGTATCGTGCTTCAGGTACTTGAGCGTGTCCAACACCTTGCTCAGTTGAGACGTGCACAGTTCCTTGTAAAACTTCTCCGTGAAGGCCTTCAGATCGACGTTAGCGGCATCCATCCATTGATAGAATTCCTCGCGCGGATCGGGGCAGATGTAGCCCGCCGTCACGGCGACATTCTTGATACCGCGCTCCCGGCAGGCCTTGGCCGTGTCGACGGCGTATTCGAGGAAAATCACCGGATCGTTGTAGGTGTAGGCAACGGACCGGCATTTGGTTTGGACGGCCGCGGCGGCGATTTGATCGGGCGACGCCTGATCTTGCAACTTATCGAATTCCCGGGCCTTCGAGATGTTCCAATTCTGGCAAAATTTGCAGGTCAGGTTGCAGCCCGCCGTGCCAAAACTGAGAATTGGCGTGCCGGGTAGGAAATGATTAAGAGGCTTCTTCTCGATGGGGTCGATGCAGAACCCCGATGACCGGCCATAGGTCGTCAGCACCATACCTTCGGGGCCGCAGGCGCGGACGAAACACAGACCGCGCTGGCCCTCACGCAATTTGCAAAACCGCGGGCACAGGTCGCACTGCACCCGACCATCGTCCAGGCGGTGCCAATAGCGTCCGGGGAAATCGCTGCCGAAGATTTCGCCGGCGCCCTTTTGATTATCGCGCGCTGTACCCATGACCGTCATTATAGCATGGGCGCGGCCCGTTGTGTCGAACGCAGAGAATAGCTAGGCTCACGGCGCCGAATGAGGAATTAACCCTTGGATATGAAACCCCTATGTGGCGCCCTTGGCGCATTTTGCATTCACGGGGGCAAAGGTCGCATCAGACGTGTCCGTCATCCAACGTATGCCGGTATTTGGTTCGGATCAGCGACATGGATACATCGTAGCATAATTTGAACCCGCCCCAGAAGCCCGTTTCAGGACGGACGGCTGCTGCGGCAAAAAAAGCCGCTTGAGCCCGGTTGTGCTGTCTTGACGACTCCGATGTTTCGCCGCCCAAAAATGGTGTGCAAAAAGGTGGCTGACATGGAAAAATGATGCAAGGTTGTTTTTTTGGAACTTTAAAAATGCGTCGAGCAACCTGCAACTCTGAGGTCGCAAGGGTTTTTCTCGCCTTCCTCGTCCTGTCCGCATTGCTCTTTGATATGGATTGGGCGTCCGGGAGAGAAATGCCCGCACCGGAAGAGTTGGTTCAAGCAATTTTCTCCTGCGATGAAGATGGTGCGAATGATTGTGTTTATCTGACGCCCCCAACGCACATTTTCGTGGCACTCACAAGGCCGGATTGCCCATTCCTACGACACTCAGCGGTTGTTTCGAATAGGGTCTGCGTTTTCCAATATGCAACCGGCCCGCCGCAGCTCTAGTCGCCTGTCCCAGTAGCCCCCAAGCAGTCCCAGCCTATCAAAAGGCCGGCTGAATGCATCCCCCAGCACGGGCAGTCCACCGCGCTCCGGCGACAGAAAGTGGTGCAATTATGCGACCCCTTACACAAGCTAACATTGGCACGGGTTTCTTCAAGCCAGTGTTTTTCATTAATGGTCTCGTCCTTGTTATTCTCGCCGTGACAATGCTCATTCCGGCGACTGTGGATCTGATAGCCGATAGCGAGGATATTCTTCTTTTCCCTTCAGCCGCGGGAATCACTCTTTTCGCCGGTGGCAGTCTGTTTTTCGGCAACTATTCGGTTCCGATGCAATTGTCCCGGCACCAAATTATCCTGATCACCGTGTCCGTTTGGGTCGTGGTGCCCCTGTTTGCCGCCCTACCCTTCGATTTCGGCCCCACTCGTTTGAGCCTTACCAATGCGATCTTTGAATCCATGTCAGGGATGACGACGACGGGATCGACAGTAATAACCGAAATCGACGCACTTTCACCCGGCATACAGCTTTGGCGCGGCATTCTACAATGGCTCGGAGGCCTCGGCATCATGGTCGTATCCTTTGGCATCTTGCCGGTGCTGCAGGTCGGCGGCATGGAAATATTTAGGATCGAGGCATTCGACATTGGCGAGAAGATCGTGCCGCGCATTGCCGTCACGGCGGTCTGGCTGGTCGTCGTATATATCGTCTTAACGGTAACCTGCGGCGTGCTTCTTCGCCTAGCCGGCATGACGGGGCTCGAAGCAACAGTCCATGCCCTTACAACGATTGCAACCGGAGGATTCTCCACGTCCGATCAATCGATCAGCCATTTCGATAGTGCATTGATCGAAGCCATAATCACCGGCGGCATGATTGCCGGCGGTCTACCCTTCATGCTGATCCTCGCAGCATCGCAAGGCAATGTAAGGAAGCTGTTCACTGATAGTCAGGTGCGCTGGTATTTTGGGATATTATCGGCGGGAATGATGCTCGTCAGTGCATGGTTGTTTTTGAAACAAGGGATGCCTTTCGGTCAGGCATTTCGGTATGCGTCGTTCCAAATTGCTTCGATAATGACCGGAACCGGTTTCGCTTCGACGGATTACCAGCAATGGGGCCCGGTGCCGGTAATCCTCCTGTTCTTTCTCACGTTCGTCGGGGGGTGCACCGGCTCGACGGCCTGTGGAATCAAGGTATTCCGGGTTTGCATTCTGGTTTCAGTCGTAAATGCCGAATTGAAGAAAGTCATGTCTCCCCATGGCGTTTTCCCGGCCTTCTTTAATAGTCAGCCAGTTCAGAGCCATGTGGCGAAATCAGTCCTCGTTTTTTTGGCCGCCTTTCTGTTTATTTTCGCATTGATAACTTTGGGCCTGGGATTGACCGGCCTCGATTTCACCACGGCCATTTCTTCTGCCGCAACGGCCATATCCAACGTTGGCCCTGGGTTGGGCTCCATTGTCGGCCCGGCGGGCAACTTCGCCAGTCTTCCGGACGCTGCAAAATGGCTGCTTATCGCCGGCATGCTTATTGGCCGTCTGGAGGTAATCACCGTGATCGCCCTGCTAACGCAAACGTTCTGGCAAGATGTGTGATGGACGGCGTTAGGTCTCAAGCCCCGGCAGGCGAGTTCCGCAAGGAATGCCTGCATGACCATTTCGCAAGCTCAACATCCAATCGGGTGTCGGTTTTTGCTGACTTGTGTCGTCGGCCCCAGCGTTCTGGCAAGACTTGCAGGTCAAATTGCAGCCCGCCGTGCCAAAACTGAGAACCGGCCTGCCGGGCAGAAAATGTTTGAGGAGCTTCTTTTCAATGGGATCAATGCAGAACCCCGATGACCGGCATAGGTCGTCAGCACCATGCCGTCGGGGCCGCCGGCGCGGACGAAGCACAGACCGCGCTGACCCTCACGCAATTTGCAAAACCGCGGGCACAGGTCGCACTTCACCCGCCCATCGTCCAGGCGGTGCCAATAACGTCCGGGGAAGTCGCTGCCGAAAAGCTCGCCGGTGCCCTTTTGATTGTCGCGCGATGTATCCATGGTCGACATCATAGCATGGGCGCGGCCCGTTGTGTCGAACCCAGAGAATAGCTAGGCTCACGGCACCAAATAAGGAATTAACCCTTGGATATGAAACCCCTATGTGGTGCCCTTGGTGCCGAAATACGCGGTATTGATCTGGCCGAATTGGGGTCCAATTCGATTGCTGCCGTCCGCAACGCCTATCTTGAGCACCATGTCCTGGTTTTCCCGGACCAGAAATTGGCGCCGGCCGATCAGGTCGCCTTTACGGAACACTTCGGCCCCGTGGAGCCGCATCCGCTGCGCACCCGCGACAGCGTCGAAGGCTTCCCGCAAGTGCTCATATTGGAAAACCGCCCGGGCCGCCCGGGCGCGCCTAACGACTATTGGCATTCCGATATCTCTCATGCCGAGGCGCCGCCGTCGGCGTCGTGCCTGCATGCTCTGACCATCCCGGACGGACACAGCGACACCATGTTCTGCAATATGGTGAAAGCCTACGACAGCTTGTCGGACGGACTGAAATCAGCAATCGGCGGTATGAACGCCATGCACAGCGGCCGGGCCACCTATTTGCGCAGTCTGCGTTCAAGTGATGCCCGCAAGATCGACCCGGCCGAAGTCAAGCCGCCGCGCCCCCACCCGGTGGTCCGCACCCATCCCGATTCGGGCAAGAAGGCGCTGTTCGTCAATCCCCACTTCACCATCGGTTTGGAAAACATGACGGAAGAGGAAAGCGCGCCGGTGCTGAACGTTCTTTACGAAGCGGCAACGCGGCCGGAAAACATTTACCGTCACCGCTGGACGCCCGGCGACGTGGTCATCTGGGACAACCGCTGCACCATGCATTATGCGCTGTTGGATTACACCGAAGACATGCCGCGCAAATTGCACCGCACCACGGCCGGCGGCGATATCCCGGCTTGAGTCCGTTCAAGCGGTCTTGCCCAGGCTGGCATACATCGACAGGCGCAACAGCAATTCGCGCCGCTTCAGCGGATCACCTTCCGCCGCCTTGAGGCGCGCGTTGAATGCCGCCTGATCAGCGGGATCGCCGGATTCCAGGTCTTTCTTGTTCTGGATCGACACTTTTTGCACGTATTCCATGGCGACGCCGCGCCTCTCGTCGCTGTATTGATCCAACAGCGCCGGATCGGCGTCGCCCTTCAACACCGGGACCAATTTCTCAGCCAGATTAAACGAGTCGTGAATGCCGCCGTTCATGCCCATGCCGCCCAGCGGGTTGTTGA
>Ga0114932_10003607_pt1 | contig 15011 bp, 10 predicted proteins | sample 2SBtaG_2_FD_87286 | JGI IMG/M metagenome (GOLD analysis project Ga0114932, IMG submission 87286) | Deep subsurface microbial communities from Kolumbo volcano to uncover new lineages of life (NeLLi) - 2SBTROV12_ACTIVE470 metaG | ecosystem: Environmental > Aquatic > Marine > Volcanic ...
AAACCAACCTCTTCACCTAAATCACAATTAAGTTCTTCGGCAATACGATTTGCTACGCTTCTTGCTGCTAATCGACGAGGCTGGGTATGACCAATATAACCTTCAACACCACGACCTAACTCTAGACAAACTTTAGGTAACTGTGTGGTTTTACCCGAGCCTGTTTCACCTGCGACAATTACAACCTGATTTTCAGAAATGGCTTTTTTAATTTCGTCTTTTTTCTGGCTAACAGGGAGCTGTTCAGGGTAATCAACTTTTGGCAGGTTTTCTAAGCGAGTAACACGCAACGACTGACTGGCCTCAATATCTTTCTTAATTGAAGCAATAACTTTGTTTTGTTTATTCTCATCGCTTATTTTTTTAACACCATGTAAGCGTTTTTTAAAAATAAACTGATCTTTCTTAAGGCAAGTTTTTAGCTCAGCAAACAGCGGTCCTACACTCACTTCAATAACACTCTTTTTATAATAAAACAGCCGCAAGTATATCAAAAACCGTTTACTGAGCCTATTACTGAAGTCGTTGTTCTATTGAACGATTATTCAGTCTATCGCAATTCATGAATAGTCATACATAACGATGACCGGACTCATAATTATCGTGCAAATGTTTGTCAAGCGCTAACAGAACATGTGCCCGAGTAATTACCCCAACTAAAATGCCATCACTATCACAAACCGGATACAGTTTCGGTGTATTTACCGTCATTTTATCGGCCATTTGCACAATACTATCATCAGCCGAAGCGCAAAACGGCTCGGCATTCATTACATCAGACACCACACTATGAGACTCGTTTTGATAAGTTGCTTCTAACATCTTTTTTAAGCAATCTTGCTCAGACAGAAACCCTATTACTTTCTTATTCTCATCAATAACTGGGCCACCCGACTGGCCACTCTGCAGTAACTTTTCTACCGCAGCTTCTATGCGCATATTTTGAGTGAAGGTAACTGGACGATGATTTAGATAGTCTTTTACTTTGATTGAATGCATTATTTCGCTCCATTAAAAAAGCCAGCTTAATTAAATATAGCTGGCTATCATGGAGTTGCCTGTATTTTCAGAAAATTAACCGGTTAATCGTCTTTGAATATATTGACCCGAGTGCATTGAGATGAAGACTTACTGGCTCGATACATACCCTTGGTATTAAACGGCATACTGATATTGCCTTTTGCATCCACGATGATCACACCACCTGTACCGCCGATAGGCATGAGAATATCGTGTATTACTTCTTTACCCGCTTGCTCAATTGACTTACCCTGGTACTCAACTCTCGCACAAATGTCACTGGCGACACTATAACGAATAAAATACTCGCCATGACCTGTCGCAGAAACTGCACAAGAACGATTATCAGCAAAGGTACCCGCGCCTATGACTGGCGAATCACCAACGCGCCCAAAACGCTTTGCAGTCATACCACCTGTTGATGTGCCAGCAGCCAAGTTGCCATTAATGTCTAAAGCAACGGCACCGACCGTGCCCATTTTAAATTCACTTTCAAGTGCTTGGTGCGCAGCCTGATAATCTTTGCTGGTTTTATTGGGCGCATCAAGCTTCTTTTTAGCTTTGAGAAGGGCTTCATAACGATGTTTAGTATCAAAGTAGCTATTGTCTACAAAATCGAAGCCTTGTTGTTTTGCAAATTGCTCGGCGCCAGCTCCGCTCAGCATCACATGCACCGAGTTTTCCATTACTGAACGGGCCAAATCAATTGGGTTTTTGAGCGTTTTTACACCCGCCACCGCCCCAGCTTGACGATTTCGGCCATCCATAATAGATGCATCTAATTCATGAGAACCATCATAAGTATAAACAGCACCTTTACCGGCATTAAAAAAGGGCGAATCTTCTAGGATATTGATGGCCGCTGTTACTGCATCTAGACTCTCACCGCCCGAATCAAGCACTTTATAACCGACTTCCACTGCTTCTCTTAATTTCGCTTTGTAGGCTTTTTCTTGTTCAGGTGTAAAACGGCTCTTTTCAATTGTACCCGCACCACCATGAATTGCGATTGCAATAGGTTGGTTTTGTGCTTCGACACTGAAACTCGATAAAGTAAATCCGATGGCTGCTAACAGGGTTTTCTTATTCATATTTTATCCTTGGGTCTTTTTGTATCAGCCCTCTTGATTAAGCGAACTATTTTGAGTTTTATTGAGGACTGATATTAAACATCTTGGAAAGTTTGTAACCACATTGCAACAAAACGAGTCGAACTTTATAAACCAAATTGCAGACACAAAAAAAGCACCAACAGGTGCTTTTTTCAAACGTTTAATAATTAGCTAGCTTGACGCTGTGCTTTTAAACGCGCTAAACGAGCTACTTGGTGAGTAGACGTTAAGAAAGAAAAGATTGGTGCTAGGTAGCCACGCTTACGTAACTCTAGGTAAGCTTCATCACTTAATTCATTTAACTTGCGCTCATCAACAAGGTAGATACCGTTGATGTCTTTTTTCTCACCAGCGATTTCAACTGTTAAAGTTTGTTGAACTAAAAGTTCTTTCTCCGCTAGATAAGCCGTGAACGCTTCAGTTACACGTGCAAACTCAACATAGTTTACTAGTGCTTCTTTACGACGCTCAAGGTATTCTGTTTCTTTGCCGTCAGCAAATAACGCATTACCTTCTTCTTCACCAACTAATGGGCTTGCTTCATCGATAACAATACCGAATTGATCTTCTTCAGGGTGCTTCACAAGACCAAACGGGTAACGAGCAGCAGCTAAAGGTGCAAAACCAGCAGTCCACTTGCCGTCTTGAACAAATAGGTTTTCACCTGGCTCAAGACCAAACATCACAACTGGTTGGAATTGACCATTTTCAGTGTTTTTAACAAACGCCATTGGGAATTCAGTTGCAACACGCGCAAACTCATGCGCTACTACTGGCATTAAGTGCTGTGATTTTAAAAAGTCAACGTTGATGCCGTTTTTTACTTTAATGTTGGCATGCTTCTCGTTATGTAAAGGCTGCACTTGTTGCTCCGCCATAATACTACTCCATAAAATATTTATTCTAAAAAAATTAGCCCTAGGCTAGCGGTTTTAGAAACGAATTGGAAGAGGTTTTAACTATCTTTTAACTTATTAGCTAGATACGCTATTACTTTGGATTTTATTTCGTCTGATAATTCACCTAACACACCTTTAGCTTCTTCAGCTATGTGCCCATGAACCTCCTTGTCATCGCCGAATAAATAAAAATTGAAAAAGTGTTGCCAATTTTTCTTGTCGTCAATTGATATATCTTTAAATGCTAAAAGTGATAAAAGAATTGCATCTTGAGGGGTTATCGTATTGCTTGTTGAAATTGCACCACCCTGCCAATAATTTACTAAACAGTTAACACCATTTGAAGTTGTTTCTACATGATGCCACCATAAGGCAGGAATATAGATACATTCACCTTGTTTTAAAGGTACGTCGATACAGTTTTTAAGTGCTTCTTTAAATCTAGGAAACTTCTCAAAATCCGGATTATGAAAGTCAACTAAACTCATAGGTGCACCAGCAGGTGTTTTATCTAGTGGTCCAATGTAGAGGTTATTAATTTGTTCTGGTGGAAAAAGTTTAAAATGACGATTACCAGATACAACACAAGCAATATTCGTGGCGTCGTCATAATGAGCTGCGACTCTTGATAAACCACCTAGCCATATTCTAGGTTCAACATCCCCTAATAAAGTCATCGGGTTATCATCACAGAATTGGTCGAATAAATAACTCACCGGTGTAGATTGAAGCAATAAACTATCTTTTGCGTGAGGTAAATATTCTAAAAAACGGTGTAACTTTAATTGCTCTCGATTAAAGTTGAAGGCAGTGCCATTATTTATATATTGGATAAAACCTTTATCTGGTTCCTTAACACGGCAAATAGCTACATTCCTGTTGCATGTATTTTTTATAAGATAATCACATAATGCTGACTGATTTGCATTTGCTGCATCAAAGATTGGCCAATGATTAATAAGATTAACCAACTTCAATGGCTCATCTGCTAACAAACTCGTCAACTCCTTTTGAGAGTATTGCGCTGTATCGATCACTTGAATGCTCAACTTTGCTCCTTAAGCACTAACCATGTTTAATTTTTAATAGTTTATCTATAGTTTTAAGTGAATTTAAATGAGCGTAAATTGCAGGGAATGCGCCAAACTTATGAAGTTTAATAACATTTTCATCCGCTAATTTAGCAAGTTTTTGCTCATCAACTTTATACAGACCATTTAGCTTAGAATCGCCCATCACTTCAGATTTAATGTTTAAATCAACCTCTGAAAACAGGTCAAGCTCTGTGACAAGTTCAATAAATGCATCATGTACTCGTCTATGTTGGCTCATAGAACTTAAAAATGCATTAATATCGTTTAGTAATTTAGTAGGAGTACCATCTTCATAAAATAAAGGCTCACCAGTCTCTTTTGAAAGCTTGATGTTTGCTGTATCTATGGCAATTAAGTCATGCCCATCATCAGATTTAGCAATATAAAATGGGCCTCTACGCATTTCCATCGGGATATAAGTGCTTAGAATATCTTTTTCATTAAATATTAAATTTTCATTTTCAGAAAAGCCGACTAAAGCTATCGAGTCAAATTCTCCATTATCAATCCTTTTAGTAAAGAAAATAGGGAAATTTATTGTACAATTAACATATTCATAAGCTATAACAGGGATTACATTCTTGTTATAAAACTCAGCATATGGACTGTCACTATTGATCTTCAATTCGCTATGCTGCTCAAAGTTTAATGCAGATATACTACTCATCGTTTATCCTATTATTTTTTCATTCTGTAACTTTTAACCGAGTCAATAAAGGCTCTGTGGCTAATCGATTTGTACAGCTTTTTTTGTTTATAATCATTTAGATCGTTAAAGAATTGATTCTTCTCAATCGAACAATATTGATTCTTCATATAATCATTTTTCGGAAAGTACTTCATTCCAAATAAAATATATTGATAATTCTCTAATTTAAAAATGTCATAATCTGTCTTAAAGTCTGACGCAGTTGGTGCATGGAATTCCCAATACGCCAGTGCTTGCTTTAACTTTTCAGAAGCAGTTTCTATTTTAGTTTGTTCTCGCCAAAACTCAGAGTCATCTCTATCACTTAAAACATAATGAAGCTTTATAAAATCTATGACCTTCTCCCAAGCATCTACAACGATGTTATTATATTTATTTTTGGGATATTCAATATGCTTTGCTGAGACTGGTAATAATTCAGCAAGTAATTTAGTAGTAGATTCAACCATTAAAAGTGCTGTTGCTTCTAAAGGCTCAACAAATCCAGATGACAAACCAATTCCTACACAGTTACCGACCCACATGTGTGAGCGATAACCAACACTCATTTTTATTTTCCTATATTTGAGGTCTTCCAGCGGTATTTCTAAGTATTCAGAGAATTTCTCAGCAACCTGCTCTTCAGTTGAATATTTGGAAGAATAAACATATCCAGTTCCTCTTCGAGTTTGCAGCCCTATATCCCAAATCCAACCATGTTGACACGCGGTTGCCTTTGTATAACAAGGTATTTCTTCATCCTCGTTATCATAGGGAACTTGTAATGCGAGTGCGGAGTCAATAAGAAGCTGATTGCTTTTGTTTATAAATGGTACTTCTAAGGCTTTTCCAAGCAGCACAGAACTAAAGCCTGAACAATCAATAAATAGGTCGGCTGTAACAAATTTTTCTGAATCTAGTTTTAAACTTTTAATCAATCCATTTTCTACATTAACCGCATCAACATTTGCCTTAATATGATTAATCGATAACTTTTCTACGCCATGCTTAGCCAAGAACTCACCAAACTTAACAGAGTCAAGGTGATAGGCATATTCATGTTCGCCTTTATACTCAGTGTTCTTTAAGGTCTTTGGACTAACATTATTTTCACAAAGAAAAGATTGAATGCCTACAACATCAGAATAACTTTTCGATTCTTCGGTAAGAGAGCACTTTAACGAGAAAGGAATATCAAACGGATGATGATAAAATCCATCTTCACATTTACTGGTCCAATTGATAAATTTAACACTTTGCTTAAGCGTAACGTTACACTCACGAATAAAATCAGTTTCACTTACCCCTATTGATTCTAATGTCGAGCGCATAGAAGGTACAGTGCCTTCACCCACCCCAATTGTTTTTATAGTTGGGGACTCAATTAATGTGATATTGATTGATAAATTTCGCTTGCTGAATTGACTAGCTAAAATACAAGCTGATAACCAACCTGAACTTCCACCTCCAACTATAATAACATTATCCATTTTATACCTCATAAAAAAAGCCGATGAAACATCGGCTTTATTCAATGACTAACTCAAGTTAGAAATTATATTTAGCACCTACAACAAAACGACGGCCGTTTTCATAGATACCCATTACACGATGCTCATACTCGTTGTATTCAACAACTTGTTCATCAGTAATGTTAACTACTTCTAGATTGAATGATAAATTCTCATTTAGGTTGTAGTTGAAACTTGCATCCCACTGACCAAACTCATCGTTGTAAAGCTTATCACCGTTGAAGTGGAAGCCTTTGTACCAGTCACTACGGTAGTTATACATTACGCGAGCTGAAAGAGAATCATTTTCATAATATGCAGATAGGTTAAGCATATTTTTAGACGTACCATCAACTTCCGCCTCTGCGTCTTCAGCAGATGCATCAGTGTAAGTATAGTTAGCTGTTACACCGTAACCACCAAAGTCATGCTGAACTGATAACTCGATACCATTGATATTTCCACCTTTACCATTACCAGGCTGAGCAAAGTCTACAGGAACATATGTCTGACTTTCTTCGTCAAACCGCTCTTCAATGAATGAAGTCATAGTTCTTAGAGAGCTCAGGTCTTTAGCAAAATATGTTGCAGAGAACAATGAGGAATCACCGTAATACCACTCGTAAGAAAGGTCAAACTGATTCGCAATTGTTGGTTTAAGATTCGGGTTACCACGTGAACCGTTAGCTGTTGAACCAGCAACTAAACTTCCAAAAGTTTCTGAGCCTGAAATATCTGCCCAGTTTTGACGAGAAAGCACTCGTGCAGCACCTACACGGAAGATTTGATCTTCGGTTAAGTCAAATGCTACGTTGAAACTTGGCAGGAATTCAGAGTAGTCGTTATCTTTAGTTACCCAGTTAAGAACTTCAGGTGATAACCACTCACCATTTAGAGTATTTAAGCCCCACGTTTCGCCTGAATACTCATAACCGCCTGATGTTTGATCAGTAGAAACATATCGAATACCTACGTTACCACGATAACCATCACCAGAGAAATCACCCTGTACATATAGAGCTATAGTATTTTCTTCAACAGCCCAGATTTCTGGAAGATTGTCGTGGATAAAGTAGCTTGCATCACGACCATTTAAACCACCAAAAGCAATACTTTCCATAACTGCACGATTTTGTGCTAACTGCTGTGTTAGATTACCTAATGAAGGTGCATCAACAGACACTTTACCTAAGGCATCTAGTCCACAAGAGGCAAGCGTAGGACACTCTGCTTTAATAAAATCTAAATAATGACCTTCAGTTGGCGCATGCCAGCTGTATGCATGGCGACCTTGAGTACGTTCAGCATCTTTAACTTTTAAACCAGTTTTGATAGCAGTAAATGGGCCCACTTCCACAGGATAGTCGACGTCTACTTGTAGCCATGACTCTTCATCTGTCGTTGGTTTAGCACCACCCCAAATCCAACCTGCAGTAAATTCAGAGCCATCATATGGGTCAATATCTAATTGTACGTTTGGAGTACCAGTTAAATCATAAGAATAAGCAGTTTGCGCATTGTATTCCCATGAAGTTTCACGAACGGTACCACCCTCTGCTTTAGTTGAACCAATTTCGAAGTTTAATGTGAAGTCATCTGTTGAATAATCAACATCTAAATGAATTTGGTTTGTCTCAGTGCTTGAAATACGGTTAATGTAGTTATAGGCAAAACGACCATCCGGGTTTGTACCAGCTACAATCGCACCATCAGAACCAACTTTAGTAGCGTTTTTAATAGCAGCTTCACGCTCTGCATATAGGAAGTTGATTAAGTTAGCATTCTGGTTGTTCGCATCCATTTTTGAATCAAGAACATTTAGAGTCGCTACTAAAGAGTCATTTGGTGCGTATTGCAGTGTTGCGAATAAAGTTTCACGTTCACGGTCTTGAATAAATAAAGGAACACCGATATTACGAGGAACAATATAATTATCGTTGTCGTCTTCTATCCAACCTAAAACTTCAAAACCTGTGCGTTCTACAGAACGGTCTTGTTTAACAGCCGATACTAAAACACCGATAGTTTCGTCATCATTTTTCCAAGAGTACATGCCTGATACTAATGGGTCAGTCTCACCAGACTTTTCTGAGTATTGCGCTTCAACAGAAACTGCACCAGTGTTTGCATCTAGTTTAAGTGGCTGACGAGTTCTAAGAATAACTGTACCACCTAAAGAACCTTCTTCGATGTTCGCTGATGGTGATTTATATACTTCTAATTCAGAAATAATTACCGACGGAAGCATTGTGTAGTTAAAGCTTCGGTTAGCTTCATCTAGGATAAACCAATCGGCAGTACCAACAGACTGGCCATTAAGAAGTGTACGGTTATATTTTGGGCCAGCACCACGGATTGTGATTTTTTCGCCTTCACCAAACTCACGACTCACCGCTACACCAGTAATACGAGCTAGAGAGTCAGCAACGTTCTTATCTGGAAACTTACCGATATCTTCAGCAGTAATTGAATCAACTACGTTATTTGCAAAACGTTTGTTGTTAATGTTTGCTTTGAGTGAACTACGCAGGCCACGTACTTCAATTACTTCAACATCTTCTTGAACTTTGCTGCCTTCATTTGCATATGCAACGCTCGATACGCCAGCTGTCAGTACAAGACCGATGTTGGCAGCGATTAAGCTTTTCTTAAAATTATTAGCTAACACAGGATTCCCCTTGAATCATTTTGTTTATTTTTAATTCACTTCTGCCCAGTGAAGATGACAGCGTTGTCATCTAATAACAAACCATACACCGTAAATTACAATTTCGCTACATTTTTTTTGTTTTACTACTCAAAAAATATTCAACAAGAAATACAATGCTTTGAAAATGCTATAAATTTACGTATATAAAAGATGATTTGTCACACAAAACGAGATGAATATAACACACAATCTTTGTTTGTGGATAGATAAAAGGGAAAAGTCGGACCATTAAACTGAGACACATAACATCCTTGTGGCTCTCAATTCTAGGTCTACATAAAGAGTTACTTGCTTTGGCAGAAGCATTCAAGGGTGATAACCACTCTTTATGACAGCGCTGTCATTATACATATTTAATTACAATTATGTCTATCTCTATTTGTTTTTTACTCAATATAATCTTTCATAAAGTTGAGTTAACTCTTTCTTAGAAGTGAATTCATAAAACTCTAAAAGATTTCACCTTTTTCAATGGGCTCTCCCAACTAACTAAAGTCTCTGATAAAGAGTTCATGAATCATTAAAGTTCGAAAAATTAGTGGGCTACAAAAACAAAAAACGCGCCATTGGCGCGTTTCAGGTTGTACCAAATTGAGGAGCTAAGGTGTCCAAAATACCGTCAAATCTATATCCGGGTGATTTAGAACTGCTCGTAAAGGCACATCATCTTCTGAACCTTTAGCTTTTGCATTTTCATAAACCGCTTTCTTCTCATCACCTGAAATAAGTAATACCACTTTTCGAGAGTCTGCTATACCGTTAAGCGTTAAACTCATACGCTCAGTGATACTGCCTGTAACTTCACTCTCGTTAGCATTAATTGCACATACTTTATCGGTACTTTCTAGAGCATTCTTCAATCCATCAGCGTGAGGGAATAAAGATGCCGTATGACCATCAGGCCCCATACCTAAAATAGTTACATCTGCTGTTTTTAATTCAGCATAGGCTTTTTCACATTCAGCTTGCCCTGCAACTGCAGAAACAGCTGAATTTTTCATAGTTACAAAGTTTGCTTTTGCCGCATTATTTTGAAGAAGCGTTGAGTTGATAAAGGCTTCATTTGACTTTTCATGAGTCGTATTTACCCAGCGTTCATCAACCATGGCAACTGATACTTTTTCCCAAGGGAACGCTAAGTTTGCCAAATATTTGTAAGCTGGAGCAGGTGATGAACCACCAGAAACCATAAGCACGGCTTTACCATCTTGCTCAATACCAGACGATAACTGCTCTTTTAATAAAGTAGACAAGGCTTCTGTCATTTGCTCTTTTGAATCAAAGAAACGCTCTGTTAACTTAGCCATTACGCACCCTCTCCAACGTTAAACCATTTATGGTTACACTCTTCTAAAAGCTCATCGGCCGCCTCTGGCCCCCATGAGCCTGCACGGTAAAGCGAAGGTGTACCCTTCTCTTGCCAGCGAGCAATAATAGGATCAATCCACTTCCATGCACGGCGAACTTCTTGTCTGTGAATGAACAGTGACGGGTTATTAGCCGCAGCATCTAACATTAGGCGTTTGTAAGCATCCGAGTGGAAACCATTCTCGTACTGCTCGCTTAACTCAATGTTTAATGTTACTGGTTGAAGTTGCATTTCGTGCTTATCTAATTTTTTAGACATCAAAGTAAGTTGGATGCTTTCTTCTGGCTGCAGACGAATTACAAGACGGTTAGGTTGAACAGGACCAACATTGTTACCATATACATTGTGTGAAACTGGCTTATATTCAACTACGATTTCAGCACAACGCTGCTTCATGCGCTTACCCGTTCTAAGGTAGAAAGGCACGCCTGACCAACGCCAGTTATCAATATGCGCGCGGATAGCTACAAATGTTTCTGTTGTACTCGCGCCTTCTGCAAGCTCTTCTAGGTAACCAGGAACAATTTTGCCACCCAATTCACCTGGTACATATTGACCGCGCACTACGTTATTATCAACATCTTTACCAAGTAATGGACGAAGGGCTTCGAGTACTTTTAGTTTTTCTGTACGAATACTTTTCGCATTTAATTTATGCGGAGATTCCATAGCCACCAAGCAAAGTAGCTGTAACAAGTGGTTTTGAACCATATCCCGCAGCGCACCAGCTTTATCATAGAAACCAGCACGTGATTCCAAACCAACCGTCTCAGAAATACTGATCTGAATATTATCGATGGTTTTCGCATCCCATAAATTTTCGAATAATGCATTTGAGAAACGAAGTGCCATTAAGTTTTGAACTGTTTCTTTACCTAAGTAATGGTCAATACGAAATATCTGCTCTTCCTTGAAAAACTCAGCAATGCGCGCATTAATTTCTTCTGCAGACTTGCCACAGTAGCCAATTGGCTTTTCTACAACGACACGTGATGTTTCTGTAATTAGACCTTTAATCGATAAAATTTCACAACACTGACCGTATACAGCTGGAGGAAGAGATAGGTAGAAAACGCGAGATTTATCTTCTGCGTCAGAATTTAGAATTTTGTGTAATTTATTCCAATTATCGTCCGCTTCAGTCACGTTGATCACAACTGGGAACAAGTAAGTTGAAAACGCTTGCCAATCTTTATCATTAAACTCGCCGTCAGATAAAAATGACTCTAGTGCCTGATGCGCCGTTTCAATGTAATCTTGTTGTTGTTCTTGACCACGAACGGTTGGCAAAATACGAGAGCCTTCAGGTAAGTTGCCTTCTTGATAAGCTCTATACATCGCTGGCAATAATTTACGAAGTGCTAAATCACCACCACCGCCAAAAATTACAATATCAAAAGGGTTAAGCATAATTTACTCTCTAAATGGTTAGGCGCGACGTTTGGCTCTGGCGCGCTACATACTTGCTTACTGGGTAGTTTACCAAGCAAGCTTGGTTTGCGGTATTGAATTCGTTTGCATTTTACGGGGGCTGGTTCGAATGAAAAAGATAAAATGAGTCTTAGGGGCTCTGTAATTCCTCTCACAAAAATACAGGCCCTAAGAACTCCAGCGCTACCCGTTCAAAGGTATTGTTTTCACTTTGCGTGAAACCGGTGTGCCTCGGATGAGGCAAAACCCACTAACGATTTTGCTTGTAATAAGCAATTAATCCAGCTGTTGAGCTATCATGTTGGTGCTCAACATTTTCTTGTGTTAATTCTGCTTCAATCGCTGATGCTAAACCTTTACCAAGTTCAACACCCCATTGATCAAAAGAACAAATCTCTAAAATAATGCCTTGGCAGAAAATTTTGTGCTCATATAAAGCAATTAATCGACCAACCGCTTTAGCATCAACCACATCTAATATCATAGACGTTGTTGGGCGGTTGCCCTTATGAATTTTGTGTGCAATTAATTGTTCTATTTCTGCTTCAGATTTACCTTTTGCAGTTAAATCTGCACGAACCTGCTCTGCATCAACACCTGCCATCATAGCTTCAGTTTGCGCAAAAAAGTTCGATAATAAAATATCATGGTGCTGACCAATATTATGCTGCGGCTTTAATGACGCAATAAAATCGGCTGGCACAATCGTATTACCTTGGTGTAAGTACTGATAAAATGCGTGTTGCCCATTAATACCTGTCATACCCCAAATTAGCGGGACAGTTGTATATTGCACTTGGCGACCATCAAATGATACATGCTTGCCATTACTTTCCATCTCACCCTGTTGTAAGTAAGCAGGTAGCATGTGTAGCGCTTGATCATAAGGTAAGATTGCTTGTGCTTTATACTCTAAGAAGCTGGTATTCCAGACGCTTAAAAGCGCCATGATCAAGGGGATGTTTTCTTCTAATTTAGTAGTTTTAAAGTGCTCGTCAATTTCGAAAGCACCTTCTAAAACAGCTTCAAACTGCTCATAACCAAGATATAGTGCGATAGGTAGACCGATAGCGCTCCAAAGAGAGAAACGACCACCAACCCAATCCCACATAGTAAATACATTTTCGTCTGCGATACCAAACGAGCGAGTTTTTTCAAGGTTTGTGCTAACTGCAACGAAGTGTTTTGCAATATCAGCTTCTGCTGCTTCCGATTCTAAGAACCAATCAACTGATGAGCGAGCATTGGTCATAGTTTCAGAAGTTGTAAATGTTTTCGAAGAGATAACAAATAAAGTAGTTTCAGGGTTTAATCCTGCAAGTGCTTGATGTAACTGAACACCATCAACGTTTGAAACATAATGCACATTTAATGTTTCATCTGCAAAAGCTTTTAACGCTTCTGTTGCCATTTGAGGGCCTAGGTTAGAACCACCAACACCAATTGCAACAACATCTTTTACTGGCTTGCCGGTAAAACCTTGCCATTCACCTGAACGAACTTTTCCAGTGAATAATTTAATTTTTTCTAGTTCAGCGTTGACTAATGGCATGACATCTTCGCCATCTACTTCAACCACTGAATTCGAACGATTTCTTAATGCTGTATGTAATACAGCTCTGTCTTCAGTGATGTTAATTTTATTACCTGAAAACATTTTTTCACGCCAAGCAGCAATATCACATTGCTCGGCAAGCTTAATAAGTTGTGTAAATACAGAATCGTCGATTAGCTGTTTAGAGTAATCAAAAAGAATACCAGGGATCTGAGTAGAAAACTTATCGAAGCGCTGGTCATCGTTTGCAAATAACGACTTCAAGTGTTGTTGCTTCAATTTCTCTGCTGATTTCTCAAGTGCTTTCCAGCTACTTAGTTCACTTCGGCAGTTCATAATTCATTCCTCTAAACACGATTGTGCACATACTTGTATATTGAAAACGGCACTAAATTTACTCGACAGAGTTAAACATAAGTTAAAATGACAACGCTGTCAATTGGCTAATTTTCAATTTTAGAATGTGGATAATACCTGATTATTTTTAAAATGACACCGGTATCAGTCAAATTTTTATTTCCAGATAGGATGCTATTTATTTCCTTTCCTGGTTAAAATAGTTAATCATCATTACTGTTTAATGAAATAAGAGCCCAATTTTCTCTCTCACGCTGAAGAATAATAAATTATGAAAGTGACTATTAATGACGTTGCCAAACTAGCTGGCGTGTCTATGAAGACCGTATCTCGCGTTATCAACAAAGAACCTTCTGTGCGTAAAAAAACTTACGACCTGGTTATGGAAGCCGTTAAAGAATTGAACTATCAACCAAATATCGCAGCTCGAAATCTGGCTGGTACTTCATCTTTTGCAGTTGCCCTTGTTTATGACAACCCAAATGCTTATTACGTAATTGATATGCAAAATGGTGTGCTTTCTCGTTGTAAAGATGAAGGCTTTGAGTTGGTTATTCATCCATGTAGTAGTACCGACGACCAAATGCAAGATGAATTCAAAACCATGATACAACGCTCTCGTCTTGCAGGTCTTGTGCTTACACCACCACTTTCAGAACAACAAAATATCATTGATATGCTTGATGAAATGAACATGCCGTATGTTCGCTTACTATCCGGTCGTGAAGAACAGAATGAGGGCAAAAATAACTGTATACTGGTGAATGACTTTGCTGCTGCATACGAAATTACAGAGCATCTCATTAAACACGGGCACAAGAATATTGCTTTTGTTTTAGGTGACAAGGAGCATAAATCAACAACTGAACGATTAGCAGGTTACCAACAAGCATTAGCCGATAACAATATCAGTTATAACCAATCACTGATTTTTGAAGGTCATTACTCTTTCGAGTCGGGCGTCAACGGTGCAAAACACCTTTTGGCTGATAACAACAAGCTTGGTGTAACCGCTATTTTAGGCGGTAACGATGAGGTTGCCGCGGGGGCATTATTTGCAGCTCGTTTGATGAACATTGAAATTCCAGCTCAACTGTCTATTTCTGGCTTCGAAGATTCACCGTTCTCTCGCCAGACTTGGCCAAAACTGACCACCGCTCACCAAGCTAATAACGTGATATCAGAACATGCTGCGCGTCTTCTATTTAGTAAGGCTCGCAGTAGCCGTAAGCAAGAAAAAGACATCATTACAAACTTCACACCAT
>Ga0114932_10003608_pt1 | contig 15011 bp, 15 predicted proteins | sample 2SBtaG_2_FD_87286 | JGI IMG/M metagenome (GOLD analysis project Ga0114932, IMG submission 87286) | Deep subsurface microbial communities from Kolumbo volcano to uncover new lineages of life (NeLLi) - 2SBTROV12_ACTIVE470 metaG | ecosystem: Environmental > Aquatic > Marine > Volcanic ...
CTTGCGTCGAGCGCGGTACATGCCGAATCAGCCACATACTCATCACTACAGCGAACAAAGCCATACGAATCGAAACCTGTTCAAACGCCAACATCCTCCCGAAGGAAGAGACTATCAGCTCGGCAAAAATCATCATCAAGCCGTACTCGATTCGCTTAATACTCAACCAGACACATGCTAGTACAAAAAATGCCATCCCATACACCTCAATTTGAGGATACCAAAAAGACGCCAAGGAAAAACCCTCAAGCAAAGCCAGTAAAGCGACTGTAGCTCCAGCAATCCTAAATCTCATGCTTTCTTCTAATAACATTCTGTGCCTCATTATATCTAACAACTGATTTCAAAAAAGGAAACCTGTATACAAAAGAAGGAAGCCATGCACTGATTCCACCCTCATGAGGCTTAATCGAAAACAACACGTCATCAATTGCAACTCCGACCCCTCCCTCAGACAACATCGTTAACCACACGTCCCAATCCTGAAACCTTTTCAAGGACTCATCAAAGCCAGGGAACTCGCTACGCCTGATCAGTGATGTAGTGTGAATATAGTTATTACTCTTCAATCGAGCAGACGAGAATTCATCAGCCCTAAACTTCTTGAATCCAAACCTAAACGAAGAATACGCATATGATGCATCAGGACTCCTCTGCAACGCTTCATACATCGTCTGTAGCATGTCGGATCTCATAGTCACATCTGCATCACAGAAAATCACATATTCTCCCGATGACAGTTTGAAGCCTTCATTGCGAGCGGATGGTGCCCCCCTATTCCCTTGACGAACCAAACGCACATGGTCACCTGACACCTCCACAGGAGTAGCACTCCCATCATCTACAACAATAACTTCTATGTTCTCATATGACTGTCCCGAAATGCTTTTGAGGCAGGCGGCCAACTCCTGTGCATGATTATAAACAGGAATGACTAATGAAATAAGTGGTCGGTCATCTTTCTGTTCAAGCCACTTTGCAAAAGGACGTACAGTAACATCCCATGAAAACTCAGCCAACACCCTCTCCTTGGCTCGACGACCCATCTCAATACTACGCGATTCGTGAGTGAGAAGTTCTACAAGTCTCTTTACTATGGAGTCTTTGTGAGTCGGATCACAAATATAGCCAGACACTTCATGCGCTACCGCCTCAGGTACACCTCCGGACCCTCCTGCTACAGCTGGCAGCTCATGCAAAGCAGCCTCCAAAAAGACAATGCCAAACCCCTCAACATCTCCATTAATCTCTCTCGGTAACATACAAAACACATCACTTCTGGCATACGTATCGTGTAGCGCATCATCATCTAACAATCCGACAAATTCAACACAATCTGAAACACTCAATTCACTACACAGCTGCTCCAGCCGCTGTCGATCAGGTCCTTCACCGACTATCGTCAGATGAACATCAGCGCATAACTCTCTCACTGCAGGTATGGCAGATATCAATGTATCAAACCCCTTACGCTCAACCAACCTACCAACACTGACAACGCGCTGACCTCCACGAGGCTTGGATGTGTGTTTCAAAATGTCAGCAGATGGATACACAACAGATGTGTCAATTTCAGATGAATATGTCAACACAACACGTTCCGTATAACTACTGTTACAAACGACGTGATCAGCAGACCTCAACACGCGGCCAACAAGCCAACGCTTAAAGCCGGTTGGGACGGCGACATCCATACCATGTACAACACACGCAAACGGCGTACCAACAAGTATCTTTAAAAGCAGAGCAGTCATTCCAACAGGAAGAACATGACTGACCATAACCACATCAGGACGATACTCCCTCACAATCTTTACGAGCCGAAATACTGGCAGTAACCATGACGGCCTGAACATCCGAGACGTAAGGGATACCTTCATATCAACATCCCCAGTCTCTCCCACTACAAAAATCTCGTGCCCGAGCGCACTGAGTTGATTCATCATTCCTCGAAGGTATGCGGCCACTCCTCCTTTATATGGCGGATACTCAAGTGTCAGTAGTAGAATTCTAGACATTTCGTTTCAAATATTTAGAAGCAAATTCCCTCACCTCACTCACGGACAATGCACGAGTTGCGAAAATACATACAATGTAAAGCACGCCGACACCAAGCAGTGAGCCAAGCAGAGTAGCAAACAACATCAGAGTATTACCTGAGGCGTCATAGAACGACAAGACAGAAGACAATCCAGGGTTAGTAGTATATATAACAAAACCCAGAAGCACTCCACTCATCATAACTCTTCCAATACGCGAAAACAGTGATGAAAGATCCCACACGATCGTATGACGGGCAAAAAACATACCAGAGGCAAACAGTACTGTCTGCCCAGCTACCGCCGCCACGGTAGCACCCAGCGCCCCGTAACGAGGAATGAGAATAAGATTAAGCACTAAATTCACTACAAGCGTGATGAACATGGAAGCTGTCTGCAAATGTTGCTTGTGTGCTGCATTCAAAAGTGATCCAATCGGAAAGTCAATAAAGCCAAACAGCATCGACAGAGACAGAATCTGCAAAAGAACGACACTAGACACATACGCCTCCCCGAACACATACTTCACAATGAGTGGACTCATCGTCAAAAGAATGACTATCAGCGGCACCGCAATGAGCAACAGATACGTCATCGATATGTGTACGATTTTTGCCAATCTATCCCTACTCGAAATAAAAGCCCGGCTCATGGCTGGATACAAAGCTGCGGCAAGAGCAATGGGAATGAACTGAAACGCAAACACAATCTTAGACGGAACAGCATATAACCCGACAGCAGAAAGGCCTGATATCTTAGAAAGTAGAATGACATCAATCTGTGCATATCCGCGGGCCAATATGCCAGCAGCCGCAAACGGCCACGCCATTGAAATCAACCCCTTCACATCTCCCATCGTAACTCTATACAAAAAAGGCACTCTTATGCCCAGCTTCCATACATGATAAAGAGCGTTAACAACATTAAATAAACTACCAACAGCTAGTGCTCCTACAAGCAAAAATAGTGAAGCTCCATTGAACAGAACCCATCCACCAAGAGACACCACCAACAGCTGACCAAAAAACATACCCATTGCCTCAAACCTCAAGTTCTGCACACCACGCAATATTCCATACGCAAATACGTGTACGGCATCCAACATCATAACACCAGTCGTCGCCAGAACAAGCATCAGCGTGCGTTCCTCATAACCTAATAGTTTTGTGAATCCAACAGCCAACACTGCAGACAGAACCATAAACAACATTTTCAAACGCAGGCTGACAGTAAATCGTATCTTCACATCCGGTGAGAACTGAGAATGATCGCGTTCCCTAGCTACTTCCCGTATCACTACGGGAGTCAAACCAAAGTCTGCAAATATTCCAAAGAGAGCTGTAAACGCCAAGGCAAATACATATAACCCGGTTTCCTCAACCCCCAGTTGGCGAGCAATAATTGCAAAATAAACAAAAGAAAGCACTTTCTGCGCGACCAAAGAACCAGTTAACCATATTGTATTGTAAGCAACACTCTTTCTCATATGCTAACAGTATAAGTCGAACAGCAAACAAAAACAAACAAAAAACCTCCGTAAGGAGGTTCTGTTTCTTATCGTTTTGACCACTGAGCTGCTTTACGAGCCTTCTTCAAACCAGGTTTCTTACGCTCCTTCTCTCGAGCATCACGCTTCAACAAACCTGCTGCTTTTAGCGGCGGTCTGAATGCCTCATCGTGCGCTACTAGCGCTCTCGCAATACCAAGTGAAATCGCATCAGCTTGTCCAGCCAATCCTCCACCTAATACCTTAACTGTCACATCAAATGACTTGGCCTGCCCCAAAACTTCCATTGGCTTCATTACTGTTGTTTGCATTGTTTCCACAGGCAAATATACAGCTAATGGCTTTTCATTTACAACAACATCCCCAGATCCAGCCATCAAACGAATTCGAGCACTCGCTCTCTTCCGACGACCAACTGCAGGTGTATATGATTTTTTAGTTTCTTCAGTCATAATTATCGTTTAATAACCAAACGCTTAATCATACGATCACGCAATCGATTCTTTGGTAGCATTCGATATACTGCCATGTATAAAACCCTCTCAGGACGCTCGGCAAATACATCACGAAGCTTTCGCTCCTTCATTCCGCCGGGGTATCCAGAATAGTGATAATAAATCTTCTGCATTCCCTTTTTATCAGTGACTTTCATCTTGTCTACATTGGAAATTACTACAGAGTCACCAAGATCCCATTGCGGTTCATAGCAAACTTTATGCTTTCCTTGGAGAAGACGCGCGATCTCTGATGCCAAACGGCCTGGAGCCTGTCCAGCTGCATCAATTTGGTGGTGTTCTCGTTTTACTTGTGGTTGTACAAAAGGCATATTATACGAATTCAATAACGGCCATTGGCGCATTATCACCTAGTCGTGAGACAGTCTTAGTAATACGGGTATATCCTCCAGGTCGCTCCTTATACCTCGGACCAAGAACTTCTAAAAGCTTATTAACAGCTTTTTCATCATAAAGGTACTTCATCAACTGTCGGCGTACTGCCAAGGTAGGCTCCCCACCTTTAGTCACCAACTTCTCTACAATAGGACGAATCGCCTTAGCCTTAGCTTGCGTCGTTGTAACTTTTTCATATAAAACAACGCTCTGAGCAAGGTTTCGAAGCATAGCCTCCCGAGGGGCTTTCTTTCGACCAAATGTTGTTTTCTTAATTCTATGACGCATATTTTATAATTATTCGGCAGGTGTATCCTCAGCTACAGGAGCTGTCTCTCCTCCCAACCCATCTCTTACAATAGTAAAGTGATCAACAAGCAATTGTGCAGATTGTCTGATTGCATCTCCTGGATCCACAGTTCCATCAGTCTCGATATCAAGAACAAGTCGTTCGTAATCTGTAACATCTCCAACACGAACTTCCTCTGTCTTATAACCAATGTTTACAATCGGGTTGTAAATAGAATCAACCGCAATTGTACCGAGCTCCAAATCTTTCGTCTCTCGCTCCTCAACTGGAATATAACCTCTTCCCTGCTCAACTGTGATGTCCATTACGAAATCCAGCTTGTCATCAGTGATGGTCGCAATAACAAGTTCAGTATTAGCAATCTCAACATCAGCATTAGCTGCGATATCTCCCGCTGTAACCTGCTTCTTTCCTTTCACATCGATCTTCAATCGAGCCTCTGGCTTATGCAACTTCATGTTCAACCGCTTCATGTTCAATAAAATTTCTACTACATCTTCCTTTACACCTTCCATTGATGAAAACTCATGCGACACTCCTTTGATCTTCACAGCTGTTACAGCCGCTCCAGGCAAAGATGACAATAAAACTCGTCGCAATGCATTTCCCAAAGTCTGACCATATCCGAAGTAACATGGTTCAACAATAGCGCGAGCATGTGAGGCTGACTCGCCTTGCTCGATACGTACCGTCGATGGGTGCAATAGTGGCTCCATAGAGATTGAGATAAAGTATGTATTTGTATTTATCGTGAGTAGAACTCAATAATCTGACCCGCATCAAAAGACTTATCAAAGTCCTCTTCTCCAACCTTGCTCACAACCTTCCCGCTCATAACAGCCGCATCAAGCGTCAACCAAGACGGAAGTGTTATATTTTCAAGGCGTGGGCGAATCGAATCACCAAGCTTACTCTTTTGTGTTTTTGCCTTTACTGAAATCACGTGACCAACCTTAACTGCATATGAAGGAATCGTAACGCGCTTGCCATCAACCTCGATTAATCCGTGTCCGACCATCTGACGAGCAGCTCGTCTTGTTGGAGCCAGTCCAAGTCGATACACCGCATTGTCTAATCTGTGTTCCAAAGTCATCAAGAGATTCACTCGCGTGTTTCCAGTGGATTTGGTCGCGTTATCAACATACTTTCGAAACTGCTTCTCAAGTAAGTTGTACAAAGCCCGAGCTTTCTGTTTCTCCATCAACTGCTTTCCGTAATCAGTCAAACGACGTCTACGTGCAGCCTTAGTGGGACCATGCTGGCCTGGCGGAGATTGGCGCCGTTTTACAGCACATCGAGGACGTCCGCAGACAGATTCTCCGAGGTGACGACATACTTTACATTTCATTGCTACTTTTGTAGGCATACTAAATTCTACGTGGTTTGCGACGTCGACATCCATTATGTGGAATCGGTGTCACATCCTTAATAGACAATACATTTACTCCTCCAGAATTGATTGATCGAATTGCAGACTCACGTCCTGAACCAACTCCTTTAACAAATACATGAGCTTCTCTTACGTTGAACTTCTTAATTTTCTCCATGAGCACACGAGTTGTAACATTCGCAGCATACGGAGTAGCCTTCTTAGGGCCACGGAAACCACATCCACCGGCTGATGACCACGCAAGTGTATCACCTTCCATATCTGTAGCTGTCATTAACGTATTGTTGTAGCTAACCTGGATAAAAATCTTACCAGTTGGAACGTTTCGATCCTCACGCTTTTTCTTGCGCTTAGCATTCTTGTTTTTAGCACCAGTCTGCTTAGGTGCAGCCAAAATAGCTGCTGCTGCCTCTGCTACTGGATCCAATGATGGGTTTTCTTCTGACATAAATGAAAGCTAAAACTATGTCTTACTGACTTGAATACGGCCACTTCCCATAGTCGTTCGCTTGTTTCCACGAACTGTTCGGCTATTTGTCTTCGTTCTCTGACCATGGACTGGCAAATTTCTTGAATGACGTGATCCACGATAGGACTTAATCTGCTTCAATCTCTGAATATCAGAAACGATTTCACGTCTCAAATCACCCTCTACTGTCATCTCTTTTTCAATAATCTCACGAATAGCACCAAGATTCTCCTCCGTAAGGTCCTGAATCTTAACACTCAAATCAACACCACAACGTGACAAGATGCTCTTCGCACGTGTCGCACCAATACCAAAAATCTTAGTGAGACCAATCTCCGCTCGTTTTTTGTCATCCAAAATGACTCCTGAAATACGAATAGCCATATTACCCTTGTCGTTGCTTATGTTTTTTTATCTTACAAATAACATGGACGCGTTTGCCCCTTCTGATAGTCTTGCAATCTTTGCAACGTTTTTTTACTGATGCAGAAACCTTCATACGTCTGTTGTCGTTTGTTATTTACCCCTTTCAAAAAAATGATCGCCAGCGGAGCATATTTAAACCGGTAAGGGTTGCTTGGCTGACTCGTCACTTCTTAATTGTTGGCACTAGTATAGAAAATATACGTATATTTGTCAATATCCACATGTGGATGATATAAGCCTATTAAATGGGGCTAAAATCGATACACCACACGGCCCTTCGTCAAGTCATACGGAGAAAACTCAACTTGAACGTCATCTCCGATGACAATTCTGATACGGAATCTACGCAATTTCCCTGCTAAATGACCCATGACCATCTGCCCGGACTCTAACTTAATCTTAAATTTAGCTCCAGGAAGAATCTCCTCAACTGTTCCACGGAGTTCAATTGTGTCATCTGCTTTTGCCATAGTTTATTACAAGTATTGTAGCAATTGACGTTTTATCAGTCAATAAATTAATTACCAACAGTCGCCTTGATACGCCTTACTCCCTGCGAACTTGACTCCTCCTTAGTAATTTTAAACCCACCAATCTCTCCTGTTGACGATACATGCGGTCCTCCACAGATCTCCTTTGACGCATATCCCGCAACACCATCTCCAACAAAATATACCTTCACCTTATCACCCATGTGAGCATATGTATCTTCAAATAATCCGATTGCTCCAATAGTCTTGGCCTCATCAACAGTAAGCATCTCAAATCGAACTGGCAAGTTCTCCGCAATTTGATCGTTTACAATATCTTCTACACGCTGTCGCTGTTGCTCAGTCATTTTTTCGGCGTGTACAAAATCGAACCTGAGACGTTTTGCAGTAATATTTGATCCCTTCTGCTCCACGTGATCCCCCAACACGGTACGAAGCGCCTGATGCAGCAAATGCGTCGCTGTGTGACCCATAATAGTTTTCGGATCGTTATCAGCTAAACCACCAGCAAATTTCTTACCAGCCCCTGCTCGAGACAACTTCTGATGCTTAACAAACTCAGAAGCAAAAACCTCAACATCGACCTCCTGCCCCCGCTCTGCAGCCAACTCGGCCGTCAACTCAAGCGGAAATCCATATGTTGAAAACAGATGAAACGCATCCTGCGCCGAAATAGAATCAGCAGATGCAATTTTCTCGAATTCCTTCAAACCTCTATCTAACGTACGAGAGAACTTTTCCTCCTCTAAAGACAGTAACGAAACAATTCTACTCTGAGCCCCACGTAGCTCTGGATACGCTTCCGCATATTGATCAACAATCACTCCAGCAACAGCAGTCGTAAAAGGAACCTCAATTCCCGTCATTTTCCCATGACGAATCGCCCGACGAATAAGTCTTCGTACAATATAACCCTGATCCACATTTGACGGCTCAATCTGAGCACTGTCACCCAGCATGAACGTAGCAGCTCGAATATGATCAGCAATAATACGTCTGGATTTACTATTAGGGACAACAGCAAATTGATCAATCTTATTCAAAATAGGCTGAAACAACTCCGTATCATACACACTTGATTTGCCCTGTAACACAGCCGCGGTTCGCTCCAACCCCATACCAGTATCGACATTCCTCTGTGCCAGCGGTGTCAAAACATCTCCGTCCTTATCAAACTCCATAAACACGTTATTCCAAATCTCAACCCACCTCTCATCCGTACCATCAAATACCTCCGGAGCCGGATCCTCACCTGCCCAATAAAAAATCTCAGTGTCAGGCCCCTGCGGTCCCGAATGCTTTCCACCCGCTGGCCACCAATTATCTTCCTTACCCAAATCAGCAATCCGATTTTCAGAAATACCAAGCTCCAACCACAAACGAGCAGACACACTGTCACGACCAGTAACATCATCTCCCTCAAATACACTTACTGCTAGTTTCTCCAAAGGCAAACCCAACCAATTCTGTGAGGTAAGAAATTCGAAGCTCCAACGGATTGAATCCTCCTTGAAATAATCCCCGAGCGACCAATTCCCCAGCATTTCAAAAAAAGTCAAATGCGTATCGTCTCCCACTTCATCAATATCCCCTGTACGTACGCACTTCTGATAATCAACGAGACGGATACCTGCAGGATGCTTTTCACCCATTAGATAAGGCACAAGAGGGTGCATGCCCGCCGTAGTGAATAATACAGACGGGTCATTTTCTGGAACCAAAGAAGACGAAGGGATATGTACGTGACCTCGCTGCTCAAAAAACTCGATATACTTTTTACGCAATTCGTGTGCTGTCATAATAATATGTGTGAAGATCTAGTGTACCAAATCACAAATTACAAGCAAGAAAAAACCGCGCCATCATGGTCGCGGTATACGCAATATAAGACTACTCTGCACTATCGCCGCCGATCTTTTGATCAACAACGCTCAAATGCGTGGCGTTTCGCACACGATGAGAGCGAGCTAAACTTGGAGCTCGAGAGCCATCGTAGTAGACGCCATCTGATCTTTTCACATGAGAGCGATACGCCGACAACCATGCCGCAGTAATATGAGAGATCATAACTGGAACAAGCAATACTATCACGACCAGAATCGTGAACATCGTAAGCATGCTCATCCCGGCATATCCAAAACTCACCGCCGCTGCAAAAAGACACCCCACACCCAATCCATATCTAAACTCTGACGCTTCCAACATCTAACACACTCCTTTGAATACCTGCAAACTAGCACTACTTCTCCGGTAAGTCAATAGAATTACTGACAGAATCGATGATTCCACCTCCCATACACTCGTCCCCCTGATATACAACCAAAAACTGACCTGGAGGGACCGACTTAACTGGCTGATCAAATGAAACAACATTACAGGCATCATTTAATACTACAGACTCCCCATCGTGCAAATATCGTACAAGCCCCCTCAAATCACAACTCAAGTCTGGTGTATTAATCCAATGCACATCAATCAAAGATGCTAACTTTGTAAACAGCGCAGGATGATCACTTCCTGCCGCAACAGTAACCACGTTTGTCTCAGCATTCTTATCAACAACATAATAAGGCTTGCCACCACCAACGCCAAATCCCTTTCGCTGTCCTATAGTAAAAAACTGCACACCATCGTGTTCACCCAATACATTCCCCTCTACATCAACGATATTCCCCTTCACTATCGGCAATCGCTCCTTCAAAAAAGTCTTCAAAGCGACGTTTCCCACAAAACAGATACCGCGAGTAGAACGCTTGTCAGCCACGCACAAATCATGCTCACGTGCGACCGCCCGCACCTCATCCTTCTTCATGACCCCAATTGGAAATAACACATTAGACAGTTGCTTTTGAGTCAGGCGGTGCAAGAAATACGACTGATCCTTCTTCACATCAATACCCTTCAATAACGAAACAGTTCCATCCTTATTCTTACGAGTCCGTGCATAATGTCCTGTTGCAATAAAATCACAACCCATCTGCTGCGCGTCACGACTCAAAAACTCAAATTTCACCATTGAATTACACAACACATCTGGATTCGGAGTTCTACCTGCCGCGTATTCTCTGTACATATATTCCGTGACATGTTCGCGATACGCATCCTCATAATCAAATGTCTCAACCGGAATTCCAAGCTGAGCACCCACACGTAAAGCATCCCTACGATCATCAATCCAGCAGGGATCAAAACCGTGATCACCGGACCAACACTTCATAAACGCACCAATAACTTCGTAACCTTCAGATAACAAAAGATGCGCCGCAACGGCGCTATCCACTCCACCTGATAATCCTAATAATACACGTTTCTTTGACATGATCAGAGTCTAATGATGCATGTGATGTGTGTCAACACTACAAAGACCGTACCAACTCTAATTTCTGCTGCTCAAGTGTCACAGGACACACAGGTCGTCCAGGAACTTCATGATGTTTCACGCATCTCGCTTCATACAACTCAGTTGACCCTATCGTCTGAATAGCACTATCATACGCTGCTGGTTTCCCATCAATAAGACGCTGAGTGCGCGAAGCTGTATTACCACACACGCGGTCCACATCCTTCATCGCGGTACAAACTGCATTAAGTTGAATAATACGATCAGCACTCACCAGCAAATCAGACATTGATCGTTCACCAGAAGCAAAAGGGAAAGCCACGCCACGAAAGTCGAGTGTCAAGCCAGCAACCTTAACCCACACCCCTCTATCAATCAGTGCGCGAACTACATCGATGATACCATCATCAAAAAACTGAACCTCATCAATGACCACATCATTACAACTTCTGTCCAGATGTTTCACCACATCCGAACTATGTGACACAGGAATAGCCTCAAGCTTCATACCATCTAAGGATGCCATAGTGTTAACATCAGCATATCGTGCATCATGAGCAAATTTAAACAACTGCACTTTACGTCCTCCAATACGATCTCGTCTTACCAAACGTATAAGCTCTGCCGTTTTGCCGGAAAACATGGGTCCACAAATCACTGTCAACATAACAATCAAGATTAGTATTATTGAATACTTAGTATTGCACGTAGCTGTTTCACTCTCGAAGCAACTGCCTCATTAGCTGGATCACGCTTCAAAACCTCCTCGAAGTAGCGGAGTGCAACCTCTCGATCCCCTCTGTTGTTATAGATGAGACCAGCAGAATACAATACATTTGCGTTGTTTGGATTAATCGCAAGAGCTGCATTGAACACGGTCAAAGCTCGATCCCAATCACCATCATCCGCACGATTATAGTATAGTCGTCCTAACTGAAATAGAAACACATCACTCTGACGACCCGATTGAACTCCCTTCTCAAGCTCCGCAATACCTCTATCAATATCGTCCTCAAGTTCATAATAACCGGCAAGTGCTATATACGCATCTACAAAATCTCCCTTTAATCTAATAGCCTCTTCAAAAGCATCCTTAGCCTCTGTCTTCTTTCCCTCGACATACTTTGCACGACCCAACTGCAGGTGCAGTACCGGATTCACAGGCTCTAACTCTACAGCTTTCTCAAAAGATCTCGTTACCCACACACTCACACCAGGAGCAAACGGACTTGCATTCAAATACATATTCGCAAGTGTCTCCCATGTCGATACATTATGTGGTGATATATCTGTAGCAATACGCGCCTCCTCAACTGCCTTAGCAACGAGTCTCTGTACTAACTCAGGCGATCCATCCGCCTGACCAGAAACCACTCGAGCCTCGTTCAAAAAAGACTGTGCAAGCGCTACACGATACCGCGAATTCTTTTTATTAAGCTGAACAGCCTCTGTAAGCATCCCTATCTGCGCAGCGGGTGAAGCAGCAACTCGCTGCGCCCGAGCAAAACTAACTTCAGCAGCATAATATCGGCCAGAAAAAACAGCAAACACAACCCCCCCTGCAAACAATAAAACAACACTGAATGAAGTCACTAGCAAATACTGAGGAGAACTCTTCAGTGAAATCTCAATAGGCTCATGCTTTGATGTAACCAACACAGAAGACAGCATCGCGAGCATCACAAAAAACAAGAGCCACAAGTTTAACGACAAATGAATAAAGAATGTCGATATTAACAAAACAATCCAAATTGGAGCAACCAGATATACAAAAGATGCTTTAGAAGAAAACGGACTCGCACCCTTAGTTTTGACGGCCAAAGACTTCATCCACACACCTCCAATATGACCAAGTACCACCAAGGACATGAATATGAATGACAGCGTCCCCAGAACACCCGTTTCAGCAATCATCGATACAAACGTAGAGAAAGGCTTACCGAAACGAATACGCCATGCAAAATTATTAAGATTCAAAGCCTCAGGCTTGTACTGAGAAAAATCAGAGACAAACGTGGCAGCACCAGATCCCAGAAGAAATTGTTTCGTATTATCCGTGATAGTACTCCAACTCACATCAAAAGATGTTCCTACACCAAGAGCGACCTCTACTGGCAATCCAAAATTAAAGATACGAGGAGTATTGAGGAAGATAAACAACACAGCAACAACCAAAAGTGCAAACGTCGTCGTAATCCACGAGAGTCTCAAGTAATCCGCATACGTAAGCATAAATGCCAACAAAACAGACAACCCTACAGCCAAAAGTATGTACGTCACCTTGAAACCCAAAGACAAAATAACAACAAGTGCCAACAAGACCACAACTACTGATAATCCATCAACCAAGCTCGAGCGCTTTTTAATCGATAGCAAAGCCAGTCCCCCCAACAATAACAAAATCAAATACACACCAAACTCAGAATTCGAAAGAGAAACGCTATTTGAAATTACTACTCCAAAATCAGCAAACTCAAGCACCTTAAACTTATCCAACAAAAACCAAACGCTCGACAAGATGCCACCTATTACGGCAGAACCCAGTAACGTCAGACGTGATTTGTCTGTAATAAAAACTTGAGTGATCAAAAAACCAAACGCAGCCAAGAACAACAATGCAATAACACTCATTTGAATATTATTATAATCTCCAACAAAACTAAGAAAGCGATTCACAGAGAAAAGCCCCGACACTGCTACTACACCGACATACACCAAAACAGGTATATCAAAGGCGGTCCTCCTGATCACAAACTTACGAGCAACTGCTCCCTCCAACAGCCACAACATGAGCGCCAAGAGCATACCTCCATAGAGAAAAAATTGCTTATTCAGCTCAAGTACTTCCAGTGTGAATGGTAAGAAAAAAAGCGGCATCACCGCAACAAGTACATATAATATAATCTTCTGAGCTACTCGAATGAATTTTGTTGATTGCATATGCAGCAAGTATACCACACAGGCCTATCCCATATGTGCTACTTATACACAGAATTTTAGTTAAAACTTAACAACGTCCCCACTCTGCAAAGAGCCTCCATGTTTGTTATCATCCTGACTATCATCAGCCTTATGACTATCCCCATATTCATGCCTCGAACCACCATCCCGCCCATCCGATTTGTGTGCAGATCCCTCGCTAGATGGTTTCACTCGACCATCTCCCTTCTTCTTGCGAGGAACACTACCCTTCAACGCATCAGCAATACTTATCGAAGCTGGCTGACTCGAACCTCCCTTATCTGATGACGCACTCTGATCACGACGCACTCCAGCTGGCTTTTCTGATACTCGTGCCGTGCTCACTGCAGAATCTGAAGAATCCGAACGCCGATCACCAGAACGACGCTCCTTCCTCACTGGAGGGGTATCATTCTTCAATGCATCCGAAATGCTAATAGTTGGAGGTTGCGATACAACTGGCCTATCCGGTCTAGCTTGCCTCTCACCGCTCCGTGCTGCTCGCTCCCTTCGTTGTGCACCACCATCACTCCTCTGAGATGAACGGTTCACAGTCGAAGACTGTGAACCACGCTTTGGCACAGGCTTATCAGTCCCCGGACCAACCGTAGGAGCCCATGATTTCTTCGGTGCTGGAGGTGTTACTGCCCCACCATCAAAAGCATCAATCGGTTCACCAGCTCTATGTACGTGATTAGCAGCAGTTGGTGTAATCCCATCTTTACGCAAATTATAACAATCAGGACAATACACCGGCCGATCCCCTGTCGGTCTAAATGGCGGATTAAACTCCTTCTTACAATCTGTACATTTAGCTACAATCTTCGGCTTCTTATTTTTATTCTTAGCTTCCTTCGCCGCTACCTTAGCCTGAACCATCGATCCCTGCATGGCCTCAGAGAATTTCATGATCTTTGCCTCCATAACCTCCCTCTTGATCGCATAACGCTCCTGAGACGCCCGTATGACCTTCGCATAACTTCCAGTTGCCTTGGAAATAGGTGGCAAAGAGTTCGCTGAAAAAGGCTCACTGCTCGCACCATCAATCATCAGCTTCAAATAAATCGTATACTTTGCCAAATTCACCAGATCGTTCATGGTAAATCTTGGTTCAAATTCCTTCTCCAAAAACTCTGCATCAGCAGCACCAACTCGCATAACCACCAATGTACCCACATTCCCAAACAC
>Ga0114932_10003609_pt1 | contig 15010 bp, 17 predicted proteins | sample 2SBtaG_2_FD_87286 | JGI IMG/M metagenome (GOLD analysis project Ga0114932, IMG submission 87286) | Deep subsurface microbial communities from Kolumbo volcano to uncover new lineages of life (NeLLi) - 2SBTROV12_ACTIVE470 metaG | ecosystem: Environmental > Aquatic > Marine > Volcanic ...
CATTCAACTCTCGTTTTTTTCTCGTTCTCGTTCTCGCAGTTTCCGGCCTCGGCCTCGGCTGTCAGCAGAAAACTGACACTGAGACCGCCGCAACGGCGGACGTGAGTGACGCCGGTGGAGACACCGGCACACCGGATGCGGATACGGATGAGCCGACCAGTTGCGCCTCTCAGGAGGATTGCGACGATGGCGTTGATTGCACGAACGATTTCTGCCTCAGTGGCACCTGCATGAACAACCCCATCTCGGCGGTTTGCGAGCAGGACGACAACTCCTGCACGCGAAACACGTGTTTCTCGGGTGTCGGGTGTGTTCAGGAGACTGAGCCGCTCAACAACCAGGGTTGTAACAGCGGAGACAAGTGTGCCACTTCGGCCTCTTGTGAAGCTGGTCTCTGCGTGGCTTCGGCTACGAAGGAGTGTAACGACGGAAACCCGTGTACGGACGACAGCTGTAACAGTGCCTCCGGGTGCGAGTTTACGGCCAACTCCAACCCCTGCAACGATGGTTCGGACCTTACGTCCAACGATCAGTGCGTCTCGGGTTTCTGTGCAGGGCTTTTCGATAAGACCTGTAACACAGAGTCGGATTGTAACGACGGAAACGTCTGCACGGTTCTCGCTTGTATCAACAACCAGTGTGTTCTCAACGGTTCGCCGTGTGATGACGGAAACGCTTGTACGGTTGATACGTGCTTGCCCGCCGGCGGCTGCACCCACATGTTCAGTTATGATCAGTGTGAGTGCCAGACGGACGGTGAGTGCGATGACGGTGACACCTGTTCGACGGATGTTTGCTCTTCGGGGACGTGCCTGCACACCCCGGTTGACGCAGACGGTGAGTCCACGGACGGGAACGCGTGTGATGACGGCAACGGTTGTACGACCACGTCGTTCTGTCACGAGGGAAGCTGCCTCGGTGGCCTGCCCCTCAACTGCGACGACAGCGAGGCTTGCACGGTTGACTCGTGTAACCCCGATCAGGTGCAGCAGTTCGCGTGTTTCAACATCGAGTCCAGCGGATGCAACGGTTCCGATCCGCAGCCTAACCCCGTGACTGAGACCTGTAATGGGTCCGACGACGATGGTGACGGCGACGTTGACGAGGCTGGTGCCGATGGTTGCACGAACTACTACTGGGACGGCGACGATGATGGTTACGGGAAAGCGGGTTCGACCTGTCTTTGCCAAGCCGCTTCGAAGTGGACCGCGACAGTCACGGGCGACTGTGATGATAGCGATCCGAGCGTTTACCAGAACTGCGGTTCGGGTAATGAGAATCCCAACACCGATAACTTCTGCGAGGTTCGGCTTCTGTCGGACAAGTATCATCTTCAGGGGTGGTACACTGGCGCCGACTGTTGGTCGGATGGAGTTAACTGGTGCACTGGCATGACCATGGTGAAGACGTATGGTGATGGAAAGATCGTCGTCAACGCTAAGTGCGATGCAGGAGAGTCCTGTAACGTCGCTGGTCAAGAGCACGGTGTCGGCTACACTGGCAGTAATTGTCAGGAAGGCATGGCCGTGATTCAAGGCTTGTTCAGCTTCTCGGCGAACTGCGATTGCCAGCCCGCTTGTATCGGACCGGATGGTCAGACTGAGACGGACACGCTTGGTGATCCGAACCTGCTCTGCACCGTCAAGTAGCACCCGCGTGATTGGCGCATCCCACCTATGGCTGACGTGAAGCGGATAACCTGAAAAGGCCTTCGTAACACTTCTCGCATGAACTCTGCATAAGAGGAACTCTGCGAGCCCCACCTTACAGCCTATTGTTCTTTATTTGCCCCGCCCTGACTACGGTCAGAGAGCGGGGCTTTTCTTTTCCATTGATTATTATTGATGCGCGTGCTAGAATCGTTTCCTATGTTAGATTGGAATGCATTCGACGAACCGATTATTGCATTGTCTCCTATGGCAGATATGTCCGATCTGCCGTTTTGTCTTATCGCTAAAGAATTGGGGGCTGAGGTGATGTTTCGAGAGATGGTCTCGTCTGAGGCTCTTGTTCGTGGAAATGAGAAAACATTTGAAATGGCGTGGTTTGATGATGGGGAGCGTCCGATTATTCAACAAATTTTTGGAGGTGATCCGCAGATTATGGGGGAGGCGGCTCGGATTATCGATGAGAAGTATCATCCGGATGGTATCGATATTAATATGGGATGTCCGGTATATAAAATAGTTTCGAATTTTAATGGAGCGAGTTTAATGAAGGATCCGAAGAAGGCGTCAGAGATTGTGCGAGAGATGAAAAAAAATATAACGGTTCCGCTTTCAGTAAAGATTCGTCTGGGATGGACTGATCCGACTGATGCTATTGACTTTGTAAAATATTTGGAGGACGCAGGTGCTGAGTTGATTACAGTACATGGTCGGACGAGGGCTCAGGGATATGCAGGTGTGTCAGATTGGGAGATGATTGGTCGGGTAAAGCAACAGGTTTCTATTTCAGTGTTGGCTAATGGTGACATTCATAAGCCGGAGCAGGTTCCAGAGGCATTGAAAGTTACGGGGTGTGATGGAGTGCTCATTGCGCGAGGGTGTCTGGGGAATCCATGGTTTTTTGGACAGGCGCGACAGGTTTTGAAAACAGGGAAGCCGCCGGAACCGATTTCACTGGAAGAGCGATTCGCGGTGTGTATGAAACATGCGCGCATGCATGTTGATCATTATGGTGAGCGGGGAGTGGTGACCTTCCGAAAGCACTTAAGCTGGTATTTGAAAGGGATTCCTGGTGTGAAGGAAATGCGTACTAAGATTATGCAGGTCAGTACGCTTGATGAGCTAGAGCCTTTACTTCAAGGATTTTTATTGAATCAAAAAACGAACTCTTAGTGAGTTCGTTTTTTTAAACTTTATTCTGCGAGAACGGTGAATGATTTTTCTAAGAGGTCTGCGGTTTCTGCAAGGTAGATGGGGTGATCGGTTGCTAATTTAAATTCTGTATCTCCGTCTGTGTCATCGTACATACGAACATTGTATGTTTCGCCTGTCTCCAATAAAACAGTGAGGGCGATTTTTTGGTTTTGTCGTTCTGCTCCAGGGACGATAGATGAGTATCCGACAATTGTTTCTTCATCTCCTTCTTCTTGTGGAGGTTCCACTACAACCAGGAAGCCGGGCTTTGCGAATTTTGTTTCAGCAACGATGACTGTTTGGCCAGGTGCTTGATCTTTCAAAATGAGATCATTGGGCTGAATAGTGAATCGTTCTGCTTCGAGTTGTGCTGGTGTTTTAGGTACTTCTTTTGAGCAGCCGAACCCTACTAATGCAATGGTTGCTGCAGCGATGAGTAGTTTTTTCATATACAAAACTATACCTTTTATTCGCTGTGCTGTCTAGATGCGATTATTTGCCCTACAGCACCTCGTAAGTACACATGCATAATGCTGTCAGTGTTGAGCACATTGCCAATTATCCATCTGCAGTTTTCGTCACTTGAAAGATTCCGTTTATCATTTGGAATTTCGAGCGATGCGAGGTTTTCTTGTGTTTCTTCTTGAAATCGCTCCTCGGCTGTTGGTTCTTCTTTGTCTGAATGCACCTTAAAAATATCTGGTGGAAGTTCCTCTGGCCATGTTCCGTTTGCGCGCATTGTTGCAATTTTCCACAATAGGTCACCAACACGACCGTTGCCGTCAACGAAAGGATGTATCACTTCAAATCGTCGGTATAACTCTGTTGGTTCATGGAGTGCTTGCACGAATTCTATTAGGAAGCCGTTCATTGCTTGTGGAATGTTATCTGGGTCTACACCTTTTTTTCCATTTGCAAAAACACGCGGTACTTTCGCATATCCTTTGGCGTCATCGGGACCTACGAGACCGCCAAGCTCAAGGATGAACTGTTCAAGTTCCGTTTCAGTAAGATTGCTTAATTTTTCAGCATCATGCGCTAGCTTTTTTGATTTGGCGTATGCATTTTCGAAACCTTGAATATCCTCTGGTTCTTCATCTCCCTGCAGTTTACATTGCAATAAAATAAGCTCTTTGTCTTTATCATTCAAAATCTCGTGCCATTGCGTATCCTGTCCGGGGATGGAGTTAGTCATTTTTTCTTTCATATTACGTGCTTAGTTTATAGCTGCGACCTGACTTGGTGATCATACCATCTTTGACTAAATTTTTTACAATGGTGTTCAGTCGCGTTTTGTCTGGAGTAATTTTTTTCCCAAGGGCTGTGGGTGTGTGAGGGGAGTGTGTCAGGTGCTTGAGAATCATGCCTCTAATTTGTCTGTCCGATCCTTCGAATTTTGACTGTTTTGCGTAATGTTTTGAGTTGCGTGAAGGGTTTGGGTTTTCTGCTTTTATTTTGGTTCCGTAGTCCATGATGGCGTTGTACCAGATGCGCGGATTTTTTCTGTATACCGTTTGCGCAACAAGCGGTTCTATTTGTGTGTCCGAAATCCCTGTTTTGTTTTTAAAAAAATGATGGAGATATACCGTCCTCACATTTGTTTCTATAAAGATTGTTGGTATGTTGAATGCGAATGCACAGATGGATCCTGCGGTGTGTGGTCCGATCCAAGGGAACGTTTGCAGAACTGTTGGGTCTTGGGGGAGTGTGCTGTTGAATTCTGCAACCATTCGTTGTGCTATGTCGCGTAATGCTTTCGCTCGACGATTGTATCCCATACCTTGCCATACACGCAGCACGCCTTGCAGTGATGCGTCTGCTAAAGATTCCCAGTCTGGAAATTCTTTCATCCATTCTTCAAATTTGGTGATGACACGTGTTACTTGAGTCTGCTGTAACATGACTTCTGAGATAAGTATTGCGTATGGATCGTTAGTTTCGCGCCACGGGAATATTCTTCCATTCTTTTTATAATGATTCAAAATGATCTTTTGGAAATCTTCAATTTTTTTGAGTGTGAGTTTCATGCGTGTACTATATCATATGTAAACAAAAAATCCTCTGGCTGAGGATTTTTTACATAGTCGATCAACTATTTTTTCTTACATGATCCGCATTTTGCAAGACCCATAAGGGCAGCAAGACCTACGAGAGCGTAGACGACGCGGGATGCGCTTGAGCCTGCACCGAGCACTGAGTCAACGAGGTTGTATTCAAAAAAACCTACGAGACCCCAGTTCAATCCACCAACGAGCAGAAGAGCCCATGCCAGCATGTCTAAGTTGTTCTTTTTTTTCATGTGTGTCACCTCCCTTCAAATTGAGATATTTTGTCTCAAAGATTGATTCTATAATAGCATATTATTTTAATTTGGACGACCATGTTTTATTTGTTGTGAATCATTGTTTTGAATATGGTGTGTAGTTTATAACAATGCTGTGAACGTTTTTTGTGGTTACGTGTGCTTGAGTTTGTGTATATGCAGTAATAGCTTTTATTTTTTCTCTAAAATATCTTGTTCTTTCATGAGATTGGCACAACAAAAAAGCCCCCGTGGGGGACTAGATGAAAATTGCTTGTGGATGACCATCTTTCAGGTAGTTATATCTGAGCTCAAGGCAACCACGTGTTTCTGTGAAAATAGGGTTTATGATTTTGATCCATGATTTGCCTGTGTGAGTCCATAACAACCAGAATCGGTCATTGGAGAAGTATGCGAGGTGGTACAGTGCGTCTTGATCTTCGTATGGCCCACGACCCGCGGGTCCTGTTGTTGCGAATGTGGTGAGTTTGAATTCATGTTTGATTTCGTGTGTTGCGTCTTTCTCATGAGTGATGCTTATGAGACGGCCGTTGACCACACCTTCGTTTAGCTCGAATATGCATTTCTCGATATCGAATCGTGGTTTTGGTCCTGTTTGTGTGGTCATGAGTATTCCTTGAATGATCGGTTTGTATCGTATCGGTTTTTGGGATCTTTGTCAATATAAAAAACCTCCCGTAGGAGGCTATGCGCAGGCGACATACCATGTTGTTGGTCTGTCGGCATGTTGGCCAACAGGAATGCAATACTCCAGGCATGTTCGTAGGTGATGCGTGCTGCTTCCTGTGCCGATAATACCGACCCCGGCCATGTAGAATGTGTAAATTAGTGAGAACAGCATGGTGTGCATGCATTCATTGAAGAGCCATCCGAAGTTTGGGGGTTCGATGCCAATGTATGCGTGTTTGAACAATTCCTTCCCGTATGTACTACTGAGAAGTCTCACTCGTCTTTGTCGCTCGAGGCGTTCGAGTAGGAGCGTGCCGAAGTGTGTTCCTAGCGAGATTTCTGTGGGTTGGTTTGTTGAAACGAGTGTGATCTGATCGACGCGCAATCCTGTAGAGTGCTCTATGGTGTGGGCGATTGTTCTGAGGTTGATATCGCTTGGTTCAGCCAATGTGTATGGTCCCGACTCAGCTTTTTCAAAAATGTCATCAAATAGCGGCAGTCCCATCATCGCGAGAATTTGTAGGTTACTGTTGGTTGGTGTGTCCGCGTGACCTTTTCTAATTATATTCATGAAATGCTCGACGTGAGCACTTTTGAATGTGCCTGTACATCTTGCATTCATGTGATTCTCCTGTGAATGAGCAACTTTTCTAGGATAGCGTGTTGAGAGTGGATTGTCAAGATCAAAAAACCGAGCCGTAGCTCGGTTGGGTGTATGAGTTATGGCATACCACCTTGATATGCCGCTGATCTTCTTTGTTTCTTATTGTCCTTTTGAGTGGGATATACTTCGATACAATAGCCATCATCGCCACGATAGGGACTCGCTTTTTCCGATTTCGGCACGATTTTTTGGCGTGGTTCGTGGATGTTGAGTTGCGCTTTCGCACATGCGAGAATCTCTTCGTCGCTTGATCCAGATCGTTTGATGAGGTTGATGGTGTTTATCAGAAAACGTTTGTTGTTATCGTTCATGTCTTATTCCTTAATCAAGCTCTAGCATCGCGAACCGATTGTTTATTTTTACTCGAGGTTTCGGATTTTCTTTCTTTTGTTTCTTTCTGGTAGTTGGCGGTGCTTGTTGTGTACTCGGGATTGTTCTCCTTTCTTGTGCGCGTACAGTTGGTTGTAGGCGAGTGCGTGTTTGAACAATTGGGCTTGAATTGATGTGGGTAGCTGGCTGATCGTATGGCGCATTTTTTACTGAATATTGTGTCTGAACATCTCTTAGTAGTCTTTGTCCCTCAAGACTCAGCACCCATCGTATTGGTTCGTATGCGATTTCCCACACGCCAAGGCAGCACGCGGATACTTTTAGTCCTCTTGTATTTTCGGCAGCATGCGGTGCATCTGACTGTACGCAGGATATGATCGTTAATTTGGTTCGCTTTATCGCTTCCTTATCAGATGGGCTGAGTCCTGCGAACCACGTTTGTTGTTTTTTGTAATGCTGAAGATCATAGTAGACACTCCTTTGCTGTCGCAAGAGGGCCTCCTGAGGATCATCGCATGGTTGGTTTGCTGTAATAGCAGACCACATGTTTCGGGGTTGGCCGAAACGAGCGCGTTTATCTGACATCGTGTTCCTCTTTTTCTTCTGCAGGTTCTACGCCGAGATGTGTGTGGACGATATCTAAGATTTCTTTGTCTGACATGCCGGTGTGTTTGATGAGGTCGATTGTATGAACCAAGAATCGCTTGTTGTTTTGCTGGTTGTTTTCGTGTTTACGAGGCGAATTGAGTGGTGAGTGTGAGCCACCGAGACTGGCGTATATGTTAGTTCCTCTCATATTATCTCCTTTGTGAATTGTTAATGATCGCAACTGTGATGTACGTAGCTTTAAGAATGTCTTTAGTAAAAGGCATTAAAAAAATCGCGAGAGGAATCGCGAATGGTTTGTTATACGCCGCGCACTAAGGACTAGGATTCTAATTGAAGATTGATGTACGTCTCTTTTCATATATTTCGTCTAAAATTATCTTAAAACTCTTTAGGTTAGTGCTACTAGCCTAAAGAGTTTGTGCGTTGATTTTTGCCTAAAATATATATCAAATAGCCTGTACACAATCTACAAATAGAACCCACCAAAAAATCGCCTTGTGGGCGACGTATAAGAGGTTATTCGCATCTTCCCCGAAGGGTTGAATGTCGCACCTTGCTTGCGCAGGTTGCGGACGAAGTATTGGGTCAATTCCCTTGATACCTTCGTACTCTTGATACGTCTTCTTCAGTTGTGATTATACAATAGCATGGATCAGGATGTTTGTCAATAAAAAAGTCCGACGTGCTCCATCTTTTTCGTATCTATGAAACTGCAGGTGGCGTGTTGTTTTTAGATACACTTCGATTATTTTTTGTGTGTTAGTGTTGTGTAATTATTTTATCCACTAATGGGGGATAAGTACCAAATCGTGAGTGTGGTATAATCTATTTGGAATTGAGAAGAGTTGTGAATCACTAGATGTTGTGTTCAAGAATAGTTTTGACCCCCACATCTAGTTTCATAATCTAATCACCACTACTTAATAAGGGGGAGCAGAAAAGTCGATGATGCGTTTGGAGGAACGCAGTGATTCGACTCTTTAGCCTCGGTAATCTTTATGTACAGCACAAACATCAAGTCGGTAAGAAAGCGCAGTGGAGAGGTTGTAGATTTTGTGCCTCAGAAAATTCATGAGGCGATTCGTAAGGCATTTATTCATGAGTCTGGTGCGGCTCCTGAAGATGGTTTGGGGGAGATTGCGTTGGCGGTTGTAAACCTACTCAACGAGCGCTACAAAGACGAGAGCACGCCTTCAGTTGAAGATGTACAGAATGTTGTAGAGCAGGTTCTCATGGAGAACGGTCACTTTGGCGTAGCTAAAGCATACATCATTTATCGATACGAACATCAGAAGCAGCGCCAGGAGAAAGTTGAAGAGGTGATTAAAAAAATCGAAGAAGAAGGATTGTACATTACAAAGCGAAATGGAAAGCGTGAGTTGTTTTCGATGGAAAAGCTGAAGGCTTCACTTGCGCATTCGGCACGTGGATATGAAAAGGATGTGGATGTTGATGGGTTGGCACAGCAGTGTCGTTCCGAGTTATACGAAGATATTAAATCCGAGGATATTGAACGTGCGCTCGTCATGGTGGTTCGTTCATCAATTGAGCGCGATCCAGCATACTCAAAAGTTGCAGCACGAATCTTGTTGAATGGATTACACAAGAATGTCATCGGCATTGAAAAGATTAATTTCGCAGATTTGGATTCACAACTCCGACGTGCCTTTGTTGAAAGTATTCATAAAGGGGCACAGATCGGAAAGCTTGATCCACGCATGTTGTTGTATGATTTAAGCTATCTTTCAATAAAGATGGATTTCTCACGCAACGATTATTTCGAATACTTAGGTGTACAGACATTGGCTGATCGATATTTCATCCAAAACCCTGTGACACGAGAGAAGCTCGAGACACCACAGATTTTCTGGATGCGTGTTGCTATGGGATTGGCGATTAATGAGCCGGCGAGCCAGCGGGATGCACGAGCAGTAGAGTTTTACGAGAACATGTCTCAGTTGTTGTTTGTGCCATCTACACCAACACTCTTTCACGCAGGAACAGCTCATCCGCAGCTTTCAAGTTGTTACTTAACAACCATCGAAGATTCACTCGACCACATTTTCAAATGTATCGGTGATAATGCGCAGCTATCCAAATGGTCTGGAGGAATTGGAAACGATTGGACAAACTTGCGTGGTGTTGGTGCATTGATTAAAGGAACAGGAGTTGAATCTCAGGGTGTGGTTCCATTCTTGAAGATTGCTAACGACACAACGGTTGCGATTAATCGATCTGGACGTCGTCGTGGTGCAACATGTGCATACATGGAAAATTGGCACATCGACTTCGAAGATTTTATTGAATTACGAAAAAATACAGGAGATGAGCGTCGTCGAACGCACGACATGAACACAGCAGCTTGGATTCCAGATTTGTTCATGAAGCGTGTGAAGGAAGATGGTCAGTGGACACTCTTTTCTCCAGATGAAACTCCAGATTTGCATCACGTATACGGCAAGGAGTTTGAAGGAAAATATATCGAATATGAACGACGTGCAGCAGCAGGGGAGATGGCGTTGTTCAAAATCATGCCAGCGAAGGAATTGTGGAAGAAGATGCTGACTATGTTGTTTGAAACAGGTCACCCATGGATTACGTTTAAGGATCCATCAAACATTCGTTCACCACAGGATCACGTTGGTGTGGTTCACAGCTCGAACTTGTGTACGGAAATTACCTTGAATACATCTGCAGAAGAAACAGCGGTATGTAATTTGGGGAGTGTGAATCTGTCGCGACATGTAGGAAACGGTGAATTACTCGAAGATAAATTGCGTAAAACAATCACGACAGCAATGCGCATGCTCGACAATGTGGTTGATGCGAATTTCTATCCAACAATCGAAGCGAAGAATTCAAACATGCGACATCGTCCGATTGGGTTGGGTGTCATGGGGTACCAAGATGCGTTGTATGAATTAGGCATTCAGTTTGATAGTGAGGAGTGTGTTGCGTTCGCGGATCGTTCACAGGAAATTATCTCATACTACGCATTACTTACGTCATCACAGTTGGCTCAGGAGCGTGGTGCGTATGGTTCATATGAAGGAAGTAAATGGGATCGCGGAATTTTCCCTGTCGATACAATTGATTTGCTCGAGTCTGAGCGTGGCGTGAAAATTGATACACCACGAGCAGGGCAGATGGATTGGACACCAGTTCGTGAGAGCGTAGCGAAATATGGATTGCGAAATTCAAATCACATGGCTGTTGCGCCAACTGCGACGATCGCAAATATTTCCGGTTGTACACCAACTATTGAACCGATCTACAAAAACATTTACGTGAAATCAAATGCGTCTGGTGACTTTACAGTCGTGAATAAAAAGTTAGTTGAAGAATTGAAAGCATTGAACTTGTGGGATGATGAGATGCTTGGCAAGTTGAAATATAACGATGGATCGATTGCACAAATCACAGAAATTCCTGAGGACGTTCGAAAGAAATATAAAGAAGTGTTTGAGATTGATGGACGATGGTTGATGCGCGCGGCAGCTGCAAGAGGGAAATGGATCGATCAATCACAATCAATGAATGTGTTCTATGCGGGTAAATCTGGTAAGGACATTAGTGATCTGTATCACTATGCATGGGACTTAGGATTAAAAACGACATATTACTTGCGTTCGTTGGCTGCGTCACAAGTTGAGAAATCCACTGTTGCAACACAGCAGTTTGGTGATACACATAAGCGATCAACGGGAGTTGCTGCAGCAGATGTTGTTTCAGCAGCATCAGCACCTTCAGCAGTACAAAATGCAGCAGCCGCGGGAACACTCGCACCAGAAAAACCAAAGAAGATAGATTTATCGAAAGTTCCAGCAGGTGAAGTTAAGTTGTGTCGGATTGAAGATCCGGATTGTGAAGCTTGTCAGTAATTGTAATCATTAAATTATGCCCATCGAAAAAACCTCAACACCGGTCGACATCAACAAGCGTCGCATCATCAATGGTGAGAACGCTGATGTGATGCAACTTTATCCCATGAAACATACGTTTGCGTGGGATGCGTATAATGCTGGAAATGCGAATCATTGGTTGCCAACGGAAATTTCCATGCAGCGAGATATTGAACATTGGAAATCTCCTACGTTTCTCACACATGAGGAGAAAGAAGCATTCCAAACAGTGCTTGGTTTCTTCACGACAGCGGATTCGATTGCAGCGAACAATATTGTTATCGCGTTCTACAAGCATATCTCATCTCCAGAATGTCGCATGTATATGTTACGACAGGCATACGAGGAAGCGATTCATACGCATGCATATCAGTATATCGTTGAGTCACTCGCACTCGATGAAGGGAAAATCTTCAACATGTATCGTGAGGTTGATGCGATTTATAACAAAGCATCATTTGTACTTACGTTTAATGAAGGAATTTTCGATCCAGCATTTAAAACAGGAACGTTCGAGAATGATCAGAAGTTTCTCGAGAACATGTGTGTATTCGCATTGATTTTGGAAGGAATATTCTTCTACTCATCATTTGCGGTGATGTTCGGTTTCCAACGTCAGAATAAGATGATGGGATCGGCTGAGCAGATTCAGTACATCATGCGGGATGAATCGCAGCATCTCAACTTCGGTATCAATATGATCAATACGATCAAAGAAGAACAGCCAGAATTGTGGACACCAGAATTTCAACAGCATATCGTGAATTTGGTTCGTGAAGCTGCGGTACTTGAATACACATATGCGCAGACGGTATTTCCTAAAGGAATCTTTGGGATGAATGCTGAGGGTTTCAAACAATATATCGAACATATTGCAGATCGTCGTTTGTCTCGTGTTGGATTGCCACTGCAGTTCAACACAGCGAATCCATTCCCATGGATGAGTGAAGCGATTGATTTATCGAAGGAAAAGAATTTCTTTGAAACACGCGTTACAGAGTATCAAACAGGTGGTACCTTGGATTGGTAAAAATTGTCATCCTGAGCGTTTTAGTCGAAGTATCTCGTTGTATTCAGCAATCGGATGTACTGCTGAATATGACGGGATCTTTTTTTGTCGGGATAATACTTTTCGTTTTGTGTGGTATAATGAATAACTAAAATACATACTTACATAAGGAGGGGATATGGCTAAAAAAGCAGCAGCGAAAAAGCATAATCATACATACTTCACGCATCGACTTGGTTTATTTTTTGTCGCAGCGTACACACTTTGTTTTTTCTGGGGATTTATTTATCCGGTAGAGATGGAGCTGCATATGCGTATGTTGCGCATGATGTTTGTTGGTTTTGAGGGGTTGGATTCGACCAGCTTTTTCTACGGTGCAGTGCAGGTGTACATGTGGGCATGGCTCTATGCGTTTGCATGGCATGCGATTATGCCTCACAAAAAATAGGATTTTAGCACGTCATCCTGAGCGGAATGAGTGAGGAACGAACTAATACAATCGAAGGATCTCGTCGGCAGATCTACGGGATCCTTCGACGTCACTCCACTACGTTTCGTTTTGCTCAGGATGACGTGCTTTTTTTGTTTGATTATTTCATCGTTTTTCTGTAGAATAGGGGACTATGAATATAAATCTTATTATCATTCTTGTCGTGTCTGTGGGTGGATTATTGGGTTTTTCGGCAGCATTATTGCTGTTGTGGAAAGACGAACTCGTGAAGAAGTTTGCGCACTACTTTCTTTCGTTTGCTGTCGGTGCGATGCTTGGTGCTGTCTTTTTTGATTTGTTGCCAGAATCCTTTGAGTTGCATGATCCGCACAAGGCTTCGTTCTTGATATTGGTTGGGATTATGGTTTCGTTTGTTATTGAGAAGGCGTTGGTGATTCAGCATTGTCACAAACATGGTATCGATCGGAAGGGTGGTGTTTGTGATACATCTCGTTTGCATGCAACGAGTGGCTTGGTGATTGTTGGGGATTTTTTTCACAATTTTTTGGATGGTGTGTTGGTTGCGAGTGCATTCTTAGTTTCGATCCCTTTGGGTATTTCAGCTGCGATTGCGGAGATTGCGCATGAGCTGCCACAAGAAGTTGGAGATTTTTCTGTACTGATTGCTTCTGGGATGAAGAAGTCGAAGGTTTTATTTTGGAATGTGATATCGGAATTAGGAAGTGTGTTGGGTGCGGTGTTCGTTATTTTGTTTGCGGGCCGTGTTGAAGGTTTGGCTGGTGCATTACTTCCGATTTCGGCTGGTGGGTTGTTGTACATTGCACTCTCTGATTTGATTCCAGAGCTGCATCATGAAAATCGTATTGATCACTCAATTGCTCATTTGGTTTTGATTGTGTTGGGAGTCGCAGCTTTATTTATGGTCGGCCAGTTGGTTGGCGGGCACTGATAGTACTATGGCAAAAAAAGATAAATTCAGCGCGACGTGGGTGTCGCATTCATCAATTTCAGATTATTTGAAATGTCCGCGTGCATATTATTTGAAGAACGTATATAAGGATCCTAAGACGGGTCACAAAGTAAAGGTGATGTCGCCGGCGTTGGCGCTTGGTGGTGCGGTGCATGAAGTACTCGAAGGTTTGTCTGTGTTGCCAAGGCAGGATCGTTTTCGTGATTCATTGATTGAGAAGTTTGATGTGGTATGGAAAAAGTTTGAAGGGGAATTGGGTGGATTTGCTTCTGATAAGCAGGAATCGGATTATAAAAAGAGAGGGCAGGATATGTTGCGTCGTGTGATGAAAAGTCCGGGGCCGCTGTCTCGTTTGGCCGTGAAAATTCAGATGGATTTGCCTTATTATTGGTTGAGTGAGGAAGATAATATTATTTTGTGTGGATTGATTGATTGGTTGGAGTACGATGCTGACGATAAGTCTGTTCATATTATCGATTTTAAAACTGGAAAAAATCAGGAATCTGAAGAGTCGTTACAGCTTCCTATTTATAGATTACTTGTGGAGAATTGTCAGGAGTGGCCGGTTGTGGGGGCGAGTTATTGGTATGTTGCATATCATGATGAACCGATTGAGCAGATATTGCCGCCATCGGTAGAAGCGCAAGAAAAAGTTTTGAAAGTTGCACGTGATATTAAGCTAGCTCGACAGATTAAATCATTTAAGTGCAAGACTGATGGATGTTTCGCATGTAAGGAGTTGGAATTAGTCGTCGCAGGAAAAGGGAAGTTGGTTGGTGTTGACGATTATGGTGCGGATATTTATGTATTGGAAAAACAAGAGGAGCAAACGAAACAGAGTGTAATTTTGTAGTGCTTCTTTGGTGATAATGTGCTATAGTAAAACAAAGGTCGTTTTTATATTAAGGAATCTTTATACGAAGGTTCTAACGACATACTATGAAAAATTTGCATAAGCTTACATTTCTATTGCTTGTGATTGGTGGTCTTAACTGGCTCGCTTTCGCAATTTGGGGATGGGATGTTTCAGCATGGCTCGGAGGAATGGATTCACAAGGAGCAAAGGTGCTCTATGTGTTAGTGGGTCTGTCAGCTCTGTATGAGCTTGTTTCACATAAGGGTACGTGTAAGGAATGTAAGATGTAATCTGCTTTGGATGCTTGTGTAAAAAACCTTCGTTTTTGGAGGTTTTTTGTTTCTCTGAATACTGGTATACTGTTGA
>Ga0114932_10003610_pt1 | contig 15007 bp, 11 predicted proteins | sample 2SBtaG_2_FD_87286 | JGI IMG/M metagenome (GOLD analysis project Ga0114932, IMG submission 87286) | Deep subsurface microbial communities from Kolumbo volcano to uncover new lineages of life (NeLLi) - 2SBTROV12_ACTIVE470 metaG | ecosystem: Environmental > Aquatic > Marine > Volcanic ...
AGATTACTAGTCCAGTCATTTAAGAATTTGGACAATCTCATTACTGCGACTACTGACGATATAGCTCAAATACAAGGTATCGGTAATGTCACAGCAAATTCAATCGCACATTTTTTTTCAATCGATAGAAATCAATATCTAATTAAGAATTTATTAGATTTAGGCTTAAATACATCAGTAAATGGAAAAATTATAGATGGTGATTTAAACGGACTAATATTTGCATGTACAGGAAAGTTTAAAACATGGTCACGAAGTGAATTCGAAAATTTAATTAACAGTTTAGGAGGAAGATATAGTAGAACCATAACCAAACAACTCGATTACTTGGTGTTTGGCGTAGATGGTGGTAAAAAAATAGAACAAGCAAAAGCATTAGGAATTAATATAATAAACGAAGACGAATTCATTAACTATCTAGCAAAACAAAAAGATGCTTAATTAGAGAAAGGAACTTATGCCAAGTCTAATTGAACTTGAAGAAATAATTGAAAATGCACTGGGCGAAAATGAACAACTTTCAAAAAAAGATATCAATAAAATGATAGAGACTGATGGTGGACATCTTGCTACAGCATTACGATCCTTAATTCAGAAAAACCGTATTATTTCAGGAAGCGATGGAAGCACAAGGGTATATCGTCTCAATTCTTAAAAAAGTTGATATACCGTTTAGCTAAGATGTATACTCTTATTAACCATAAACAATTACTCCCCTGCTTGTGAGTTACAATGATCAATCCATTGTCTTCTTTTCTTGGGAGATTTTCTCATGATATTGGGATTGATTTAGGCACTGCAAATACTTTGGTCAATGTTCGCGGACGTGGAATAGTACTCGATGAACCATCAGTCGTGGCTGTTGATAAAATAACAAAAAAAATTTTAGCAATTGGCTCAGATGCAAAAAGAATGGTTGGTCGCACACCTTCGACCATCGTAGCTGCACGACCATTACGTGATGGTGTAATCTCAGATTTCCGTGCAACAGAGCTAATGCTTCAATATTTCATTAAATCTGTACATGAAAAATTTGCTCCAGGACTACCTCGTCCACGATTGGTGATTGGAATACCTTCTGGAGCAACTGAAGTGGAAAAACGAGCTGTGTTAGATGCTGCTGCAGGTGCTGGCTCCAGATCAACGTATCTCCTAGAAGAACCTATGGCTGCGGCGATTGGAGCACGATTAGATGTGATGGAACCATCTGGTGTAATGGTTGTAGATATAGGTGGAGGAACTACAGAAGTAGCAGTTATTGCACTTGGAGGGATTGTCAAATCTGCTTCAGTAAGAGCAGCAGGTGACGCCATGGATGACGCCATTATTATGTACGCACGTCAGTTCCATAATTTATTATTAGGTGAACGAACCGCAGAGGAAATTAAAATAGCAGCAGGAACTGCTTTTCCTTTGGACAATGAAGAGACTATCGAGTTACGTGGTAGAGACTTAGCTACTGGCTTACCAAAGTTAGTCGAAGTATCAACTATAGAAATAAGAGATGCATTATCGACTGTAACGAATGAAATAATTCGTACTGTAAGAGATACGATTGAAAGCACGCCACCCGAATTAATTACTGATTTAATGTCCCATGGAATAGTAATGACCGGAGGTGGCTCATTGTTGAAAGGATTAGATAGGAGACTCGCTAATGAGACCAGATTCCCAGTCTATGTAACTGAAGATCCTTTACGAAGTGTAGTTAGAGGATGTGGTGAGGCATTAGAGGAAACCGAAACACTTGAGAAAATTCAATCTTCCTTGGCAACAAAACAAAGATACCGATAATGACAATTAACTAGTTGAAGATATCAATATGAATCGCACAGTACTCACTGTCGTGTTAACAACTACTTTCTTACTTTCGACAAGTTTGTTAATTGCTAACGAAAATGCCATAAAATTTATAGAATCCAAATTTGAACAACCTTTTATTAAGTCTTTTGAAGTTACTACGAATCTCACAAATCCATTAATTGATATTGCTAGTCAGTTTATTATTAGTAATACACTCGTAGAAGAAAATTTGCTCCTGCGAAAAGAAGTCAATAATTTACAAGTTCAATTAAGTAGTACACGTGAACAATTAGCACTAAAAAAACTCTACCCAACTAATCAACAAAAAATATTAAGTGATCACGTTGAGGTACTTTCTGCGGATGTTATAGCGCGAGATATTATTCCTAGCAGAATGACGATCTTAGTAGGTAAAGGATCAAATGATGGTGTTCAGGTCAATCAAGCTGTATTAGGTCCCGAGGGCTTATTTATTGGATTAATTAGTGATGTGTCATCAACACAATCATGGATCCAACTAATTACAGACACTCGTTCTTCCATACCTGTAATAGTCCAAGGAGCTCGCGCATATGGATCACTCGAGGGTGCTCATAATCATTTGAATCTAGAATTTGTTGATAAAGATGCGTTAATTTCTGTAGATGAATTCGTAGTTACGTCTGCTATGGGTGGGCTCATTCCAGGAGGATTATTAATCGGTAAAATCACATCAGTCGATCTAATCGATCAAGATATGCACCCTACAATTCGTGTAGAACCTTTGAGTGATCTACGGAAGGTAGAAAGAGTAGAGATAATTACTAATAAAAGCAATATTCTCCCCAAACAGTCAGAAAGGATTGTTGATTGATCTTTTTCTGGCAAATAATTGTTTTGTTCACAACAGTAATTTATATTTCGATCTATTCACATACTGGAATTAACCCATGGATAGTACCGAATCTACCTTTAGCAATATTAATTGCGATATTTGCACTTCGTTTTTTTACCAGTGCGTTAGTAGGAATTGTCCCTATTACAATCCTTTTTGGGTTAAGTTCTAACGAAAGTAGTATCACTTTTTTGTTAATTTTTATAATCGTATTAATCAGTGGAAGTTTAATTATTTTTCCACAAAAAGACTTATTCAACCATCGCATCAAAATGTCCACAATTTCAACAATAACAGGTTCCGTCACAGCATTGATTTACACATTCCTTTTAATGTTGGCAACTGATGATCTGTCACTTATTTCATCTTTGCACAAACAGATTCTCACAACAATTTTCATAACAGGGATTACAACTGGAATGCTGACATTTGCCTTGAGTCATATATTGGGCACTAGGAAATATTTGAATTGAATAACTTATCCATGTTTCGACAAAATTATCGTTTTCTGATTGTGCGATTATTTTTTATGGTCCTAATACTTATTATTGGGTATAAAGTCATACGAATTCAATTTATCAATCCAATACCCATGCCCATTTTATCTAGTGGAGAGTATTTGACTGTTATTCAATCAGAGGTATCTAGAGGAAAAATATTTGACGCCACAGGGAATCTAATCGCAACTAATGAACCACAATATAAAGTTCAAATTACTCCAGCTGAATTACCAAAAGATGATCAACAGTTAGAGTTCATTCTTGATTTTATTTCCTCAACAATAGAAATCCCAAAAGAGAAAATATTTGAACTACTTGAAAATAATAAAAATTTAGATCCATATACTCCTGTCACCATATTTAAGACATTATCTTCACACGAAGCAGTAGATATTAAATGGAAAACATCAACAATCCAAGCATTAAATGTTATCCCAATCCCTCAGCGCATTTATTCTGGAGATACTCTATATTCACATATTTTAGGTCATACTGGTCCTCTCGATAATATCGAAATGCAAGATTATTTGTCTGTTGGATATCCTCAAGACTCTCTTGTGGGGAAAACAGGACTAGAACTGATTTATGAAACAGAATTACGTGGAAAACCTTCACGAAGAATTAGCGTAATGAGTGCGACTGGTAAAGAATTAAATGAACTTGTTAAACTAGATGGACACAATGGGACAGACTTGATTCTCACAATAGATGGTCATCTTCAAGAAATTACTCAAACAGCTTTAATTAACGCTATGGAAGATGGCTTAGAAACATCTATACAAAACCCCAAGCCGTTAAATAGTGCAGGTGCAGCTGTAGCTATCGATGTACAAACAGGCAATATACTCGCACAGGTTTCGATGCCCACTTTCAATACAAATGCCATGGTATCTTCGAGTAATGATTCAATAGATAAATTACTCAGTGATCCATTGCAGCCATTAATTGATAGAACTTATATGGATAGTCATCCTCCAGGATCAATATTTAAAACACTTATTGCGTATGCTGCCTTAGAAGAAGGTATTGCAACCCCTGATACAAAAATTACTAGTACAGGATCTTTAACGATTCGAGATCAATACAATCCAGAAGTAGAGTATGTTTTTCGTGATTGGGCAGCACACGGTACTACCGATCTATATTGGGGATTAGCAAGATCATCAGACGTTTATTTTTATTATTTATCCGGAGGCTTTGAGAGAAATGGCATAGTTGAATTTGAAGGGCTTGGAAGTGAAAAAATTGCCGAATATTCTCGTCATGCAGGATTTGGAGCAAATACGGGGATCGATTTACCTGGAGAAACTTCTGGATTAGTGCCAGATCCAACTTGGAAAGAACAATTGTATGGAGAGTCATGGTATCTAGGTGATACGTATACTTTTGGTATTGGACAAGGCTACTTAACTGTAACTCCCTTACAAATGGCAGTATGGACAGCTGCAATAGCTAATAACGGAAAAATAATAAAGCCACGTTTGGTGCAACGAACTATTTCTGAAGGTATTAGTAGAGACATTCCTATAATTATTGAAGATAATTTAGTAAACAAAAAAGATTCATTATCTATAGTTCGTGAAGCAATGCGCGTAGCTGCAGGTCCAGGTGGTACCGCACGAGGAGCAAGTCCAAAGGGTATCGAAATCGGTGGAAAAACAGGAACGGCAGAATTTGGAGCAAAATTTGAGGGCGATAAATACGATAGCCATGCATGGTATATAGGATTTGCACCTTTTGATAATCCGGAGATCGCAGTAGCTATATATGTAAAATATGGAAATGGTTCACAACAAGGTGCATATGTCGCACATGAAATCTTCCATCATTATTTCCAATCCAAAGGATTACTACCTTGAGCAATCAAACTTTTATTTTTTCTTCCGTAAAATATGATCCAATTCTATGTTTTTCAGCATTTTGTCTTGTACTCATAGGTATAGTCATGAAACATTATACGAATGCCACTATTGATGATAGTTATTTCTTCTCAGCAGAGGTAATTCGGCAATGTTCATTAGTATTATTTGCGTCAGTATTTTTCTTAGCTGCATCAAGACTAAACTATCAAATACTTAGATATTTTCACTGGTTAACATATCTGTTTGGCATTGGATGTTTAGTTTTGGTAATGTTAATTGGAAGTAATGAATTTGGTGCACAAAGATGGATCGTCGTTGGCTCATACAGTCTACAACCATCAGAGTTAACTAAGATAGCAATCTTCTTTTCGATATCGACATTAGCAGCAATTAACATTCCAAATGTAAGAAATTTCATTTACTGCTGTGTTTTAGTGTTTTTTCCAGCTGCATTAATCTTAATACAACCTGATTTAGGCACTGTTTTAGTAGTTATTGTAACTTGGCTGATTTTTATGTTTGTTTGGCCAATTCCATGGAGAGGGTTACTTACAACGTTTGCTGTAATAATTGCCTTCTTACCTATCATATTCGCAGTTCTGATTCCTGCATATCAAAGAGAACGACTAGCTGTATTTTTGGACCCTGAAAGAGACCCTTTAGGTAGTGGATTTACTTTGCGACAAGTCGAATTAGCCATGAGCTCTGGAGGAGTATTTGGACATGGATTGGAAAAAACTGAATCATTACTACAAACTCTTTCGACACGAGAATCAGATTTTATTTATGCAGCAATTGCAGAACAGTTTGGATTAATAGCTGCCTTATTAGTGATATTACTTATTGCGATTATTTTTTGGCGTGGTATTTCAATCGCTCAAAATTCTAGAGATATTCATGGTAAATTACTAGCAACATCATTAACAGGGTTGTTAGTTGTCCCCGCTATAATGCATATTGCAGTCAATTTAAGGTTATTTCCGGCAACGGGGATACCATTAACATTTGTTTCGAGCGGGGGTACAGCATTAATGGCCAGTGCGATTTGTATTGGGATTTTATGCTCTATAGCTACCGTCCAAGAAAGATCACCTTTGGAAGATGAACGTTATCCTAATACATTTGCATTAGCAGAAGTTGCGCATCAAATCGCAAAAGAAAAGACTTAAGGAGCCAATGCTGGTTCTGGTTCATTTGGTTCTGTTGGTTCTGTCGGTTCAATAGTTTCATTTGAATCAGCATCGATTTCAGAACTATCACTCGATTCAGAAATCAAATCTTTAACACTGTCAATTTTTATTTCACCATCAACATAGTCAATTTTGATGGAATCACCTTCAGTGTAAACTGAATCAAGCATCGCGTCAGAAAGCGGATCCTCAACTTTATTTTGAATCACACGACGAAGTGGTCTAGCACCGAATATTTCATCAAAGCCTTCTTTACCAAGATAGTCGAGTAAATCATCTGTCACTTGCAATGTCATATTTTTTTCCGCAAGATTTGCTCGTAGGTCATTTAATTGTAAATCAACAATTATTCGGATATGGTCTGGTTGCAAGGCGTGAAATACTACATGTTGATCAATACGATTAATGAATTCAGGTCTAAAAACCCTTTTCATCTCTTCTTCAACACGATCTTTCATACGGCGATATCTATCTTCAGCAGTTTTATCTTCATCAGTAGTTACTGCAAAACCAACACGTGAGTCTTTTCTGATCAAGTCAGAACCAACATTAGAAGTCATAATAATAATGGTATTGCGGAAATCGACTCTTCTTCCTTTTGCATCCGATAAATGACCGTCGTCAAAAATTTGGAGTAACATATTGAATACATCAGGGTGAGCTTTTTCAATTTCATCTAATAGAATCAGACAATAGTTTTTTCTACGAACTAGATCTGTCAATTGACCGCCATCATCATATCCAACATAACCAGGAGGAGAACCGACTAAACGAGAAATTGTATGTTTTTCCATAAATTCAGACATATCAATACGTACAATATTTTCTACTGAACCAAACATAAATTCACCCAACATTTGTGCAAGATATGTTTTTCCAACACCTGTCGGTCCTAAGAACATAAATGTACCTATCGGACGTTTAGGATCTTTTAGTCCAGCACTAGATCGCCTAACAGCTTTCGAAACAGCTGTAACTGCTTCATCTTGTCCTATGATTTTTTTCTTAAGATCACTTTCCATCTCAAGTAATCGTTGCGATTCTTCAGCTGCAATACGAGTCAAAGGAATTCCAGTCCATTGAGAAATAACATCACGTATATCATCTTCAGTAACAACAATGTTGTCAGTTTCACGTTGGGAATTAATTTGTGACTCTTGTTCTTCTAATTGTGCTTCGAGCTTAACTTCTTTTTCACGTAATTCAGCAGCAAATTCATATTGCTGATCTGTAATTGCTTGTTCTTTTTCAGTTTGCAAAGTATTGATATCGCTTTTTATGTTCTTAATCTCTGGGGGCACTTGATAAGTACGAATACGAACACGCGCTGATGCTTCATCAATTAAGTCAATTGCTTTATCAGGAAGAAATCGATCTGCTACATATCTAGAAGAAAGCTCAGAAGCAGCCAATAAGGCTTCATCTAAAATTTTTAACTTGTGATGTTCTTCATACGCAGAACGCACACCTCTTAATATTTCAATAGTGTCATCTACCGAAGGTTCAGCTACTTGAATAGGTTGAAATCTTCTTTCAAGTGCTGCATCACGTTCTATATGCTTACGATATTCATCTAGAGTTGTAGCACCTACAGCTTGAATTTCACCACGAGCTAAAGCCGGCTTAAGAATATTAGCTGCATCAACAGCACCTTCAGCAGCGCCTGCGCCTACAAGCATGTGTAGTTCATCAATAAATACAACACAATTGCCTGAAGATTTAATTTCTTCAATTACCTTTTTCAATCTTTCTTCAAATTCACCACGGTATTTAGTACCAGCCACAAGAAGACCGATGTCGAGAGTAAGCATTCTTTTACCCAATAGTGTTTCAGGAATATCACCTTGTACTATACGGTGTGCTAAACCTTCTGCTATAGCGGTTTTACCTACACCAGGTTCACCAATGAGCACAGGATTGTTCTTTGTTCTTCGAGATAAAATTTGAACAACTCTTTCTATTTCTGTTTCACGGCCAACAATAGGATCTAATTCTCCACCACGTGCCATAGCAGTTAGATCTACTCCTAATTGATCTAAAGTAGGAGTCCGAGCAGATCTCTGACCAGCTGCTGCCGTAGATTGCTGTCCTGTAGGTTGATTCTGCATAAGAATACGTGATGTTTCACCTCGAACTTTTTCGAGATTAATTCCTAAACTTTCGAGCACTCCTGCAGCGATACCTTCACCTTCTCGAACCAATCCGAGGAGTAAATGCTCTGTGCCGATGTACGAGTGTGACAATCTTCTAGCTTCATCAACGGCCAATTCAATGACTTTTTTGGCGCGTGGAGTTAATCCAATTTCCTCAGTCGTTTGTCTATCACCGCGGCCAATTATAAATTCAACGGCCGAACGTACTTTATTTAATTCAACACCTAAATTGCCGAGAACTTTAGCAGCAACGCCATCACCTTCTCGGACTAATCCGAGAAGTAAATGCTCTGTGCCAATGTAATTATGGTTAAAACGCTGTGCTTCTTCTTGAGCCAGTGTTAGAACACGACGTGCGCGTTCAGTAAATTTATCAAATCGGTCCGCCATTATGTGCTCCATTCGTACCGTACAAAGAGCTCAGTCTTTATTGGCAACGCGTCGATCACAAATTAGGGAGAAATACTCGTTACCAATATCACCAAATCGATCCGCTTATATTTAATTTGCCACACTTTTGTGACAAGAGCGAGAAAATTATGTTGATAAAATAAATTATACTTCATCTTCCGAAGATGATGTATCAGCAGAAACATCTTCTTCGGTATCAATCACAGCTTCAGCATTACTTTCAGATACTTCGTCGTCATCCGAAGATGATATATCCACAGCAGTATCTTCTTCAGTATCAATCACAGCTTCAGCATTACTTTCAGATATCTCGTCGTCATCTGAAGATTCTTCTTGGCGAGCTTGAGCTTGTTGCATTGCTTGTTGCATTGCTGTCAAAATCGGGCCTTCATCTTGTTTAGCATTGGCTGAATCAGAATTAGATGCACTATCTTCGTTTTTAGCAGCATTAGAAATTGATTCATTTTGAACAATAGTCTCAGTAGATTCTTCAGGAAGATTAGCTAAGTCTTCTAGGTGTTTAACATGTCTCTCTTTTAATTTAGTTTCTAATTCATTAGATTCATTTTCAAACAATTCTTTCGCATTTTCACTGAGAGTTATTACATGTCCTTCTCGATCAAATTCCCATCCATCTTCCAAATTTGAATCCACAATGGCACCACGTAATGACAGACCTAATCGATGTCTTTCATGTTCGATACGCACAATTTTAAGAGGAACAATATCTCCATCTTCTAATACTTCTTGAGGATGTTGAATACGACGATCCACGACCTCAGATACATGTACCAAACCTTCAACAGGGCCAGGTAATCTTGCAAATGCGCCAAATGGAACTATCTTTGTGATAATTCCAGGCACTATATCATCCACAGTATATTTAGTAATCATCTGTTCCCATTGCTCAGGAGTAGCTCGACGAATCGAAAGAGCTATCTTTTTAGTGTCTTTATCAATTTTCAATATAAATACTTGTACTTGATCACCGATATTGAATAATGATTCTGGCTGTGCATCTCTGTCCCATGAAAGTTCAGATAAATGAACGAGGCCATCCGCCCCACCGAGATCAACAAAAACACCAAAATTACGAATTGAAGTAATTGTCCCTGTACAAATTTGCCCTTCAGCAAGTTCCTCTAATAGGCGATCTTTTTGCTCTGCACGCCATTCTTGAAGTGCTGCACGTTCAGACAAAATCACTCTGTTACGTTTACGGTTTATTTCAATAACCTTAAGTTGTAGTGAACGACCAACTTGAGAAGAAAGTGGATTTCCGCCGTCGGTAGTTGGTTTAACTCCCACGACTTGAGACATAGGAATAAAGGCGTTTACTCCTTCAACATTAGCTAAGAGTCCACCTTTATTGAAACCAGTGATCTCTCCATCAAATACTTCACCTTCCTCAAAGCGTGTTTGAAGAACACGCCACCCTTGTTCACCTCTAGCTCGGTCTATCGAAAGTGCCACTTGACCTGCTGGAGTTTCAGGTTGCAAAACATATACTAAAAGAGCATCACCAGAGGAAACTTTGGTAAGAGGTTCAGCCCCTAAAGAAAGCATTTCTTGTTGAGGAACTATACCTTCTGATTTATAGCCAATATCAACAACAAGGCCATCACGTTCAACATCCATAACATGCCCTTCAATAACTTCTCCTCGCCGAAGAAGACGAAGGTCAGCCATGCCGGATTGCTCTAACAGAGTAGCCATGTCCATGATTTCATCTCCAGCATTGGAGTTGTCAGGAACTAGACTTGAGTCTTTATCAGAAGAATCAGATTCAGTTGAATTTTCAGAATTGATCGTGACGTCAGATTCTGAAGCAGAAATTTCGGAAGATGTACTTTCAGTTGTCAAAACGCAGTTCGCCCTTCTGGCTAATTTCTATAGTAATGTACGGTTCAAATTGTACCACGTGAGATATCAATTCAGCATATTCTACAGACGACAGGCCACCCCACGAAGAGGTGGCCTGTAAAATCTTGGCGATGGCCTATTTTCCTCACCCAGTTACCCGGGCAGTATCGTTAGCGCTACGACGTTTCACTTCCGTGTTCGGAATGAGAACGGGTGGGTCCATCGCGCTCTAATCACCAAGGGTTAAAAGTATCAAGGACATTTGCACTCTGAACAAGTAATCAGTTAATGAATTTCTAGTGACATTATGTCAATAAAACATTAAACGCATCATTACGTTATTAGTTCTTTCGAAATTTTTGCTGCAACTGTATACGCAGGATCAAAAACATTACCAATATCGTACTCTAAAGCCTGTCCCAATAGATGGCTTGCCCCTCGAGCATCATATCCGTAATCACTACAGAGCCATCTCACCAACTCTGTAGTGGAATGCTGCAGGGCTTGGTCTAAGGGTCGTGCATTCCCTAACGTAATAATATGCCTATCAGTCTCCATTCTTGGCCAATGCGCGTGTACATTCTTTCGAAGTTCAATAGAAAAAGTCACGTCCATGGAAATTTCAATACCTGTCCCGACTATTTCACCATCACCTTGAACAGCATGCCCATCACCTACAAAAAAAAGTGCCCCTGGCATAAATACAGGTAGTAACATTGTTGTTCCTGGAGTAACAAGACGATAATCCATATTGCCGCCATATTGTCCTGATGTAGCTGTCGAAATTGCCTGCCCTCTCTCTGGAGCAACACCTATACAACCCAGCATTGGATCCAAAGAAAGAGTTAAATGTGATGGCTGGGCAAATTCATCAAAAAGTGTGGCGGTTCCATCATTGACATCAACAGACCACTTCAACATCGAACGTTCAGGTAATTCATTTACAAAATCACCATCGACAATATGCGGGGCAATCCCACTCATTGTGTAGCCATGATCTCTATTCGGGAGAATATTCTCAAGATGTACTACAAGTTGATCTCCAGGTTCTGCATCTTCTATAAAAAAGGGTCCTGTTAGAGGGTTACTTCGTTTTGCTACGGGTTCGCCACTACGTCCATTACCAAATGCATCAGCAGTTGATGTAGTTACTGAATCACCAGAAGTAATGGTAAGTACAGGTTCATACGAACCAAAATTATTGTAATAGATTGAAGGTTCAAAATTATGTTTCATCTTTATTGCCTTTCTTAAAATTGGCACTCTCTATGTAACAAATCTCATCAAGTTCTTCAAAAATATTTATCCAACAAATATCGATAGAACAACACTCGCCCTGTATCTTCGTAGAGGGCATCAGCTAAGAATTCAAGGATTCGATATTATGGCTAATACTGAGGTTGTTATAGGAATTGATATAGGCACGACATTTATTAAAGCTATAGCGCTCGACAGATCAGGACATGAAATTTATTCATCAAGTCAGCGTACATTTGTAGATACAATCCGTAGTGGTTGGAATGAGCAAGATCCAAAAGACTGGTGGAGTTCTTCTTGTGATGCTTTGAAGGATATTACTTCAAATGTAAATCCCAATAATATTAAAGCAATCGGGTTATCCGGTCAGATGCATAGTCCAGCTTTTTTGGATATACAGGATCAAATTATCAGACCTTCAATTCTATGGAATGATGTTAGAACTTCACTTGAATGCGAACAGATTTATAATTCATTAGATCTTTCAATTTTAGAAACTGTCATTGGAAACCCGATCTTAGAAGGTTTTACTGCACCTAAGCTCTTATGGCTAAAAAATAACGAGATCGATAATTTTGAAAAATTAAGTACATTCTTAATCGCTAAAGATTACATCGCATTTATGCTTACTGGGGAGAAAAGCACTGAGCCATCTGACGCTTCAGGAACTGTGCTCATGGACCTGAACACTCGCGATTGGTCTAAGGAAGTAATCGAATCCTTAGATTTACAACATCTCTCTTTGCCTACTATCCATAAGTCGGTAGAGACAGTAGGCAAAGTATCAATACAAGCATCACAACTGACCGGCCTTTTAGCTGGAACTCCAGTGATTGCAGGAGGAGCTGATAATGCAGCAGCTGCAATCAGTACTGGCAGTGTCTCCAAAAATGTATGTCAGATAAGTCTCGGTACATCTGGTGCAGTTGTGCAAACAACGACAAAACCTGTCGTAGATCCTAATCTAAGATTACACACATTTTCACACTGTATAGAAGATCGTTGGTACTCCATGGGAGTCACATTATCTGCTGGCGGTTCTTTATCGTGGTTTGCAGACAAAATTGTTGGTACAAGTGCATTTCATGATTTAGATGAAGAGGCTCGTCTAGTGAATCCAGGTTCAGATGGGTTGGTTTTTTTACCATATTTGAATGGAGAACGCACCCCTCATAACAATCCTAATATCCGAGGAGCTTTCTTACGTATCGATTCCTCACATACAAAAGGACACATGATCAGATCCATTATGGAAGGTGTTGCTTTTTCTATAAGAGATGTCTTGGAATTAATGGAAACCTTAATGCCACCTGCAGAAATTTTTGTTGTCACAGGAGGTGGAACGAACAGTGAATTATGGTCTCAAATATTGGCGGATGTAATCGGCAAAAATCTATCAAAGGTAATAACAAACTCTGGCCCAAGTTATGGTGCGGCATTAATTGCAGCAGTAAATACAGGATGGTTTCAAAACATTGAAGAGGCCGTTCAAGAATATGTCACGTTATCCGAGTACGTTACTTCGAGTACCGAACATAGTAGTTTCTATGAAGAAAATTATCGTTATTACAAAAACTCGTACGAAAATCTAAAATGAAATGAATATATGTCAGGAGTTCGTACCGTAATCGCTCCCTACTATCAAAAGTCGACGATTCATACTTTGGGAAGATTGACGTATCGATTGCCAAGCCTCATGAACCGAGCTCTCTGAATTCATGTGAGGCGCTCGACCGTACTCAACGTATTCTCTAAACGAAGGATAAGAGATAAACGTCGTGAAAGTATTATCATTAGCAAGTGCACTGGTGCCTAACCCAATCACTCGACCTCCGTTTCGCTCTATTTCCGGCCAAACGAATTCCGCGAGCTGCGTTTTACTCTCATTAGTCACAGTATCTGATCCGAATTCATAATTAATTTCTTCCATTATTGACCCTCTGCCAAATGTAGGCGGTAAAGGGCTTGGACCGTTATCACTCGTACGATAGTGAACATTCAGACGTGAGTATTCTTCATCAAGCAAGAATGGATACGCTTCAGAGTAATCAATCAAAGCGTCTCGTTCAGTGTATATGGGCATCAGGTGATTAATAGCACTCAAAACATCAGGGTCGTTGTAAAAGGCACCAACTTTCTCACTCTCACTGTAACCTCTACGTGTGGCATACCAGTGATCAAAATCCGCATAGGCTGTATGGGTTACTACCACGTCACCGGTACCGGCAAAACCCCATGTACCATAGGCAACCATCTGTACCCCCATCTCTCTCATTGCAGGCCATAAGCCTCTACTACTCATACGTTCGAATGAAGTCCGGTTGGCTTTCGCTACATGAAAATGGCGCTGCACTAAGATCATTTTAATACTTCCGTTCGCTGTTGGTTTTAAATATAAAATAAAATTCTGGCAATGAAAACATTGCCTGATACAAAGTCATAAACATCTATTTTAACCCTTAAATAAAATAACTCCCCCACCTGAGGGGTATTTGGAAGAATCGGAGAAATGTGTAATAGTGAAATAAGCGCATGAAATGGGGATTCTGTTTGGTAGCGGGAGAGGGATTCGAACCCTCGACCTTCGGGTTATGAGCCCGACGAGCTACCACTGCTCCATCCCGCGTCGCAACAGATGTCGGAAACATACACCTTCATACAGAATATCACGCGAGTTGTGCAATAGCGCTGCTCTCAATGATCGCAGTTGTGCTTGATAAAGGGTCAAGCCCTCGACCATTAGTACCACTCAGCTACACACATTACTGTGCTTCAACCTGTGGCCTATCAAGCCAGTAGTCTCCTGGCGGTCTTACCCGGTTAACCCGGTGAGAGGCCTCATCTCGAAGACGGCTTCCCGCTTAGATGCTTTCAGCGGTTATCCGTTCCGTACATGGCTACCCGGCGATGCTCCTGGCGGAACAACCGGCACACCAGAGGTACGTCCACCCCGGTCCTCTCGTACTAGGGGCAGCACTCCTCAAGCCTCTTACGCCCACAGCGGATAGAGACCGAACTGTCTCACGACGTTCTGAACCCAGCTCGCGTACCGCTTTAATGGGCGAACAGCCCAACCCTTGGGACCTGATTCAGC
>Ga0114932_10003614_pt1 | contig 15000 bp, 14 predicted proteins | sample 2SBtaG_2_FD_87286 | JGI IMG/M metagenome (GOLD analysis project Ga0114932, IMG submission 87286) | Deep subsurface microbial communities from Kolumbo volcano to uncover new lineages of life (NeLLi) - 2SBTROV12_ACTIVE470 metaG | ecosystem: Environmental > Aquatic > Marine > Volcanic ...
AGCTCTGTGGGCATCGGACCTCGCGGACTCATCCTCCAGGGGCGGTGGTGATGCTTCTCGTCCTGTCTTTGATCGGCTGTGTCGCGCCTCCCGAGTACGTCGAGTGTGACGGCCCCAAGGTCTGCCAAGAGACCTTTGGAATCGCGTCAACCTGCCTCGACGACGGCTTCTGCGGCACCTGGGAACTGCCCGCTCGCTGCCCCACCACAACCCCGTCTGACCTGCTCACCGTCGATCCCCAGCCCAAGCTCGGCGAGACGATCGTGATCGCGACGCTGATGGACGCCAGCGAAGATGCCTTTGAGCAACAAGCAGCCATGCTCCCGCTCATCGAGCTGGCTGAATCCGACTCCGGACCGGGGAACATCCCGGTGGCCGCCATCCACTGCACCTACGAAGAATCCGACGACTTCGACAGCCTGTCGCGTGAAGACGCCGCGATCGAGCTCGCCGCGTTCCTCGCCGTCGACGTCCAACCTCCGGCCATCGTCGGCCCCAATTCGTCGGCGATTGCGAACGTCGTCTTCAACCAGTTTCAAGCCGCTGGCTTCACTCCACTCATGGTCTCGCCATCGGCGACCAGCAGCGAACTGACGGTCATTGACGGGCCCAGCTCAGACAAGAGCGACGAGAACCCTGGCCTGTTCTGGCGAACGGCATCTCCCGATGATGGCCAAGCTCGCAGCATTGCCAATGACATCTTTGGCGAGCTCGCGCTGACAAAGGTCGCGGTGATCAACGAGTCCGGAGCCTACGGAGAAGGACTCGCACAGTCATTCAAGTCCGAGTTCGAGGGACTGGGTGGCACAGCAACGCTCTACAACTTCGATGGGTCGGGCGCCCTCGCCGCACAGGTCGCCACGGTCGCAGAGCTCGATGACACCGAAGCTCCCGCGGTACTGTTCATCAGCTCCCAGATCAGCGAGGCCAGAAGCTTCGTCCAGATCGCCGCAGCAGACAGCACCGGCAGCTTCGACGCCAAAATCCTGTTCTTCACCGACGGCGCCGCCGATTCGAGACTCATCGAGTTCGATCTCGCCGCGGGCGACGTCGATCCTACTCGACTGTTCCCCAACATCCGCGGCACTCGTCCCGTGCTGCCAACCGGCGCTGTGTACAACTCGTTCAACAACCTGTACCGCGCCGAGTTCGGCGGAGACGCCAGCGACTCCGCCTGGACCGCACACGCATACGACGCCACCTGGCTCGCCATCTACGGAATCGATTGGGCTGCTGCCAACGAGGCCTCAGTGGGCCCGATCGAGGCGGCGCGCGGGCTGCGCCAGATCTCCGAGGGCGACCAGACCACCGTGGGTGTGTTTGGCTTCGCGGACGTGCAGGCGAGCTTCGCAACCGCCACGAGCGTCGACCTAGTCGGAGCCTCTGGGACCCTGGACTACGACTCGTTCACTGAAGAGACTAGCGCTCCCGTCGAGCTGTGGTCTGTGAACACCACCGGTGATGGGTTTGACGCGATCGGCCAGTGCGCCCCGAACGGCGTCTGCACCTATCCATGAGCAGTGGCCTCGACGTGAGGCCATGCAGATGAAGCGATGAGCTGTGGCCCCGATGCGAGGCCGCTGACCGAACCTGGCCTAGGGTGCCAGGATGTAGATCGGACCGGCCTGCCAGGTGAAGTCACCGGTAGCGCCTGAGATGTCCATCGGCCCCAAGCAGACAGTGCCGTTGTGAAGCGGTCCAGAGACCTGGCCACCGGCCGCGCAGAACGCAAAGCCTTCGGGGGTGACCTCGTCGCCGTCGGCACAGTCATTGTCGATGCCGTCGTTCGGAATCTCGGTGGCGTCGGGGTTGACGTCCGGATCGCTGTCATCGCAGTCATCGTCGGTGTTGAAGCCGTCGTTGTCCGCGTCGGTACCCACATCGGTGTCGGTATCGCTGTCGGTGTCGGTGTCAGTGTCGGTGTCGGTGTCGGAATCCGTATCGGTGTCCGTGTCGGTTTCGAATGTATCGACAACGGAGGTGTCGTCGTGACGACAGGCCGAAAGGATCAAACCACCTACAAAGGCAGCAATGACGTAGTTGTGGAAGCGCATGGGAACTCCTGAAGGTTCAGTCCGGGCAGTATACACAGACCCGCGGATAGCGACAGCTATAAACAGCGATAGCCGGCCAATAGCCGGCTATCAGTCACTCTTCCAGACTGAATTCTAGGGAGCGAGGATGTAGATCGGTCCTGCCTGCCAGGTGAAGTCACCCGTAGCGCCCGAGATGTCCATCGGCCCAAGGCAGACTGTGCCGTTGTGCAGGGGACCAGAGACCTGACCGCCAGCCGCGCAGAACGCGAAGCCCTCGGGGGTGATCTCATCGCCGTCAGCGCAGTCATTGTCGATGCCGTCGTTCGGGATCTCGGTTGCGTCAGGGTTGACGTCCGGATCGCTGTCGTCGCAATCATCGTCGCTGTTGAAGCCGTCATTGTCGGCATCGGTGCCGACATCTGTGTCGGTATCGCTGTCGGTGTCAGTGTCGGTATCGGTATCGGTGTCGCTGTCGGTGTCAGTGTCCGTATCGGACTCGACAATGCCAGTTCCGAGGTCGGTATCTGGGCCATTACAACCTGCGATGAACAGGCCTCCGAGGAGGAAGCAGATGGCTGTTGTGTGCAATTTCATGGGGACTCCGCCGTCATTGAAGGCGAGTATACCCCGGTGTGAATGCATGTCTAGGCCTTTTCAAGGCCCACCGGTTAGTGCCGCGACGAGGATCCCATGGAGTACCGGCACACTGTCCGCATCTACTACGAAGACACCGACCTGTCGGGCGCCGTATATCACGCGAACTACCTGAAGTATTTCGAACGGGCCCGCGAACATTTGATCGGTCCCGAAGAGCTCGTGAAGCTCTGGGACGAGACCGGGATCGGCTTCGTCGTCTACAAGGCCGAATGCACCTATCGAGAGAGTGCTCGACTTGGTGATGTCATCGAGGTTCGCACCGTTGTGACCCTCGAGAGCGAGTACCGCGCCATCTTTAAGCAAGACGTGTACCGGCCCGGACGCGACACCCCGATCGTCCTGGGACGCGTCGAGTTGGTCTGCGTCGATCAGAACAACAAGCTGGTCCCGCTGCCACAGACGGTGAAAGAGAAGATCTGAGGCCCGCTACAAGCGGGCAAGCAGGTCGTCGATGGTCTTGACTGGATTGAAGACGAGTGCCGGCACCTCAACGAACACCGTGCGCCAGCGGGCCATGCCCCCGTTCCACAGACCCGGGTGCTCCAAGACCACCGATTGTTCTCCCTGAACGGTCTTTTCGGTGACGATCACCGCCTCAGGATCCGTGTAGTCGCCCAGAGAATAGGGCGCCCCGCGAGGATCGCGGAGTGCCAGGGCCAAGTCGACGGGGTTGAAGTGGGTGGCTCCGGCCAGCAGATGCTTGTCCTCCTCGGCCATCTGTGCGCCCTCAACGATCTGTGCCGATTCGCCACCATCGGATGTTCGCACCCAGAACGGACCACCACCTGGCTGGCCCGAGTTCGGCACCATTCCACACACCCGAACAGGACGGTCGTCGCTCTCGGCCTTGGCGGCCGCCAGTTCCTCGACAAGCCGGCCCACCAGCCGCCGCCGCCAGGCCACCACCTCGGCACGCTGTTCGTCACGAACGATGTTGTCGATGTTCTTGACCAGCACCACGTCGCCACCGCATTCATCGAGGTTCTTCAGCAAGGCTCCATGTCCGCCAGGTCGAAACAGAAGCCGCCCATCTGTCTTGACTGGAAACCCATCGGCATCGATGCATGGCGTGTCTGTGGACGGGTGCTGAACCGAGAAACCAATCTCGAAGCGCGCATCGGGCGCTCTGCTGACGGCCGACTCGACGGCGGCCTCAAAGCGCTCGATGTGCGATGCCGCCACCGTAAAGTGCGCCGCCACTTCCCCAGCAGCGGACCTGCCGAGCAAGGCTGCCTCGACAATGTGCTCGTCAAACGCCGTGCGTACGTGGTCTGCATAGCGATGGAAGGGCAGCAGGCCCTTGGGAGTGCTTCCCGGATCGGACACGCGATCCCCAAACGGAGAAACCAAGGCCTCCGGCAACTGACCGGACAGCGTCGACAAGAGGCGTGTCGCCGCCCCTGACGCCGGAATGAAGGAGCTGATCCTGCCGGACGCCGCCACCTCCTGCCAACGCCGCTCGAGGCGCTCGAAGTCCGCCGCGTCCAGGCGTTCAATCCCGTCGCCCACGGTACAGGGCCGGACCATCGCCGCCGTTGGACGGGGACCGCGCAGCTGGCGAAGTTGCTTGAGTACGGCATCGGGGTCGCGACCCGACTCTGCAATCGCGTCGAGGTCCGTCTGGGTCAGCTTGTCCACAGTCACTCCAATACGAACGGCTCTCGCTGCACGTCGCGGCGAAGGTACAACGGATGACGGGGCGCGCGGGAGAGCGTTCGGCCAAGGCAATGCGGCTGGCAGCTCGCCGTCCGCAGCAAGCTCAGCACGTCAGCATCGCGCTTGTGTAGGCGGCCGGCATTGCCCCAGGCCACCACCACCGACTCGCACTCGGCCACCGTGCGAAGGATCCACTGGTCGTTGTCGGGACCGACAGGTGTGGGAGTGCGCTTGAGTGCTCTCGGGTCGGGGCTACGCCATGCAAAGAGGTTTACGACCGCCAGGGAGCCAAATCTCCACGCTCTGGCGAACTGAATGCAGCGGCGAATCGTTGGATCGTCGACGGCCGCATCGGCCGTGGAGGGATTGAGCAAAACAAAGGCCACGCGCGCGTCTGCTGCGGACCACTGCCGAATCAGGCGATAGCGATACCGTCCGCTTGGATCGAAGTCGGCCTTCCGTTGCACTGTCCCTCCTCCCCACATGGTAAAACGGGGTGGGAGAACTCGCATGAACCCGCTGTCCACCGGGATCGATGCGTTCGTCCGGTGTGGTGCGGCTCGGGTTCCGGCCGACACGCTGGCGATCGAACTGTGCCTCGCGGCTTTGCCGGTGGCGCCGCCCCTTGATCTGTACCTGGCAACCGACGGTGGCCGGGCTGGCGATGTCGAAATTATCGGCATTCGCCGACTGGTTTTGGCGCAGCAAGAGCCGACATTGGTCCCTCGCCGACCCGGCGGCCTGTTGTTCGCCGAGGCGTCAGACGACACCGTGTTCTGCTGGCAACCCGATGGGATCTACCGAACGCATCCCGACCATCCGAGCACCTGGGTCCGTGTTGCGGCAGGCGTGCCTCACTTCCTCGATCTTTGCCTCGCCGGTGAGCTCAAATGGCCGGCCAGCGATCGACCATCTGGCCCGCACCGCAGTCTGCAGGTGCCGAATCAACATGGCGCGCGCATCGCCGAGCGACTGGCGATGTCCATGCGCTTCATCCCCTCGGCGCCAGCGCTGATTCGGTACTGCGTTCGAAGGGCCGCCTCGATGGGTGGGCAAGCCCGCTTTGACGTCCTGCGGCGCATGTGCAACCACCTCTTCGAAGAGCTGCCAAGCGCATACTCCAGGGACATCGTGGACCACGTCATGGACGCGGTGATGGAACAGCTCGTCGAGCCCGTTGTGCGGGAGGTCAGAAGCGAGGAGCTCGTCAAGGCCGCGCTAATCGGCAGTCTGGGCGATCTTGGAGACCATTTCTGCGATGCAACCGAAGCCCACTTGGCTGCGTTTGTGGCCCAGTACATGGCTCTGCTCGACCTGCGTGACTCCCCTGCCCCTCCTGACCCCGTCGAGTTGCACATTCGCCTGCGCCGGCTCGATGCCGCCATCAACAACATCACAACTGATGCCGATCGGCTGCTGAAGACCATTCACCACACTCCGATTCGCGATGGTGCCCTCAACAACATCGGCTTTGGCTGGCTCGTCGACCAAGCCTGATACGCTGCGGGCATGTGTGGTCGCTTTGCCCTGTTTGCCCCTGCCAGCAAGATTGCCGAGGTGTTCGGCGTCGTCGAACCCACCGAGCTTCGGCCTCGCTACAACATCGCCCCCTCACAGGACATCCTGGCCATCTTCGAGGATCCCGAGGACGGGGAGACGAAGTCGGCGGACTTTCGCTGGGGCTTGATTCCGTCCTGGGCCAAGGACAAGAAGATTGGCTACAAGATGATCAATTCGCGCAGCGAAACTGCGCGTAAAAAACCGGCTTTCCGCTCGGCCTTCAAGCGCCGGCGTCTGCTTATCCCAGCATCCGGATTCTATGAGTGGCTTCGCAAGAGCAAGACCGACAAGCAGCCATGGATGATTCGCACCTCGGACGATGAGCCATTTGCGATCGCGGGATTGTGGGAGCGCTGGACCAATCCCGAAGGCGAAGAAATCCGGTCGGCCACCATCCTGACCACGGGTCCCAACGAGCTGATGGCCAATATCCATGACCGCATGCCCGTGATCCTGCCCAAGGCGGATTGGGCGCGCTGGCTCGACCGCGAAGTGCAAGATGGCGACGAGCTCGAGCAGCTGATGAAGAGCTACCCAGCCGACCTCATGGCCGCACACCCAGTGCCCAAAGACGTCGGCAATGTCCGCAACCAAGGCGAGCATTTGTCCCAGCCGATCAAGCTCGACGACCAAGACGAATCTTAGAAGGGCTTGGGAATGACCAGCCAGCTGCGGGCGGTGTAGCTGTCCCACTCGTCGTAGCGGCTCATGCTCTTGTCCTTGCGCAGCATGTTGGGCACGAACACGCCCAGCCAGTAGACCGCACACACCACCCAGGGCAGCCAGTGCATGGATAGCGCTGCAAACGAGGCGTAGATCAACATCTCGCCCAGGTAGTTGGGGTTGCGGGTCCGGGCGAAAAAGCCCGTCGTGATGAGCCCCTTTCGCGCCTTGAGCACGAAGTACTTCTGGGCATCAGAGCCGTAGTGAAAGACCGAGCCGACCACATTCATGGTGATTGCGAGGCACACCAGCCAACCGGGCGCTTCGGTGCCCCCACTGATGAGCAAGTAGGGGGCCAGCCAATACAACAGCAGCGCCACCCACACACCCACCGCCTTCCAGGCAGGCAGTCGCACCTCCCAGTTCGGGTCTGGATAGGTGTTGGACTTGAGTACCCACATGAGGCCGTAGCTGCCGTGCAGGCCCAGGTAGATCCAAGCGGCAAGGGTCCACGTGTCGAAGTAGGCCATCATTGCGAACACGACCGGGAAGGTCATGCCCTTGTGCAAGTCGACCGCGTGCTTCATGGGAATCTTCATCGCAGCACCTCGGCCAGACGTTCGTAGTCCTCCACCTCGTTGTACACCTGAGTGCTGAGTCGCAGAAACAACCTTCCCTCATGGCCAAAGCCGGCCACCTCGATTTGGTGGTCTGCCCGCAGGCGCTCCCGCAGCGCCAGCATGTCGTCGGCGGTTGTGCCCAGACGCGACGGCAGCTCCACCACGGTCATCGCCGCGTGCATGGACTCCCGCGTCGGAAGCTCGGTGCCGAGCGCCTCGGCCACAAGTCGACCCGCTTGCCGACAGAGCGTGTTGTTGTGAGCCCGCACATCGGTCAGCCCCAGCTGCCTCAAGAACGCCAGCCCGTACACAGACGCGAGCCAGGCCGATGCGTCATGGGTCCCTGGCCAATGGAAATCTCGCCGCCAATCGACAGAACGATTGATGGAGCCCACCAGCGGCCGCAGCGGCTGAGTGGAGTGCAGAAAGGCGCATGGCCGGGGCGCGAAGGCCCACTTGTGCAGATTTCCGGTGTAGTACTCGGCGCCCAGAGCCGTCACATCGACTTGGAGCTGCCCCGGAACGTGGGCGCCGTCGACCAAGACAGGCACATCGGCGTCGTGACAAGCCTCGATCATCTGGGCGAGCGGAAGCACCAACGCAGTGCCGGAAGTGATGTGGTCCAAGACCGCGAGCCGAGTCCGCGGCGTGATGGCTTCGCTCAGCGCTGCCGCCGGATCGTTTGGATAGACCGGCACCTCGACAACGCGAACTCCCGGCACCCGCTGAATGGTGGCGGCAAGGGCGCCACGCACCCCCGGATAGACGTGGGTGGTGCAGATGAGTTCATCGCCCGCCCGCAAGTCGAGCCCCGAGAGCACCGAGTTCACGCCGTAGGTCGCGTTGTCGACAAAGACACACTGTCCGGGGTCGGCTCCCACAAAGGGGCCGATCTGCTCCAACACGCCCTCGAGCCGATCCTCGATGCGTCCATAGAAGAGCGTCGGGTTGGCCTCAACTTCCCGTCGAAACGCCAGCTGCGCTTCGCTCACGACGCGCGGAATGGCCCCAAAGGCACCGTGGTTCAAATAGGTGACCGAGGGGTCGAGCAAGAACTCTCTGCGAATCGCCTGGCCAAAGCCAGAGCTCAAGCCAGCCCCTCTTCCTCGAAGAACTTCTCGAGCCGCTGCTGGATGTCGTCCCGGGCCCGCCGGAAGCCGTTCAGGTCACTGGGGTCTGGAATGGGCCAATGAAGGCGGCGGGCGCGCACTAGCGGCGCGGGGCAGTACTCCTCGGCGCACAGGGTGATGACCACGTCAATGCGGTCCGCAGGCACATCGGCGATGCCCTTGCTGTAGTGCGCAGAGGCATCGATTCCGACTTCACCGAGCACGGCAATGGCCTCGCGCTTGACCGACGTGGGATTGGAGCCCGCGCTGTAGACCTCGCTCTCGGGGGCCATGCGTCGGCCGAGTCCCTCGGCGATCTGGCTTCGTGCCGAGTTGGCGACACACAGGAACAGGATTGTCATTCACCAGTCTCCACACCGTTGAGTCGGTCGACCACGGTAAACAGGTCACCGATGTCGTAGAAGTCGACGCTAACCCAGTTCACGAAGTCACCGGTCTCATTCATGCACCGGTCGACATGCTCCCACAGAACCGCGTCGGGATTCGCGGCCTCAGCTAGGCCGGGCATAGCGACCGGATTGGTGATGAAGTGGTTCAACAGAAACAGGTCGTTGCTGGCGTCTCCGCGCAGCACATCACACCCGAAATCATCGACCGTCTGGGCCGAATAGTCGTTGTCCCACGCGAGCGAATACGCGTGGTTGTACCAAGGGTATCCATCGGAACGATCTTGATTTGTTGCGATTACTCGGGTGTCAGCCTCGATCAGCTCGCGCAGCGTCGGCCATTCGTTGCCGACCTCGTGGGCGTAGGTGTAGCGCAACAGGTCCGCGGCGATGAAGGCGGCTTGAGTATCCTCGGCGCTGATGGCGCTCTGGAAGACAAACACAATCACTTCATGCGGATGCTCATCGAGGAAGCGGGTGTACTTGGCCAGACCCCTGTCCAGGGGCTCGCTGCCTAGCTCACAGATGCTGTGGCAAAGCGCGGTCTCGTCCTGCATGTAGTGCGTGTCCAGCATGAATCCACGGACGCCGTCACTGAGCTGCCGCTCGATGCCGAAGTTCTGGTTCGGAGCTCCCCAGCCCTCCTCTGCATTGGACATGGCGTTGTGGGTCATTCCAAGCGCGACTTCGTCAACCCGCCGGTCGCACAGATCAGTGTGTCCGTTGCACTGCATCGGGGGTTCGCAGCCAGCAAGCAATGCCATCCACCACATGCTCTGGTTTTACCACTCGATCGCAGCCTTGGAGAGTACGACGATCGGATCCCCGGCCGTCAGCGTCGCCTGGTGGTCGGGGTTCACGTCGACTTGCCCGTCCTTCTCGACGCTGATGAGCACTGCTGAGTGCTCTTCAAACAGGGTGGTGTGCAACGCGCCGACGCTCACGCCATCGAACTTGGCGGGCACGACGGACGTGTGAAAGGCGTTGCCTCTGCTGGTGGTCAGCACCTCGTCGAGAATCTGCACCAGGCCGCGGTTGCGCGTGGCGCTGCCCAACACCATGCCGGCGTACCAATCGCCGACGACGATTTCCTCGACGCCAGCGAGGCGAAGCAACGATTCATTGTCGCGGTTTGTGAGCTCGGCGACCGTAAAGATGCCCGGCACAAGCCGTTCGACAGTCAACGCGGCCAACACCGTGCGGGCGTCACGGTCCTGGTCGGACCGCGGTTGTGTCCCGTCCGCCAACAAGATGGCAGCCGTGCAGTGGTGGATGCCCGCTTCGGTGAGCACGTCGATGCGCGTGTAGTCACCCTGTAGCGTATATAAGTGCTCCGCCCGAACACCGTCGCGGGGCATGTCCGCTGGGGGCTCGGGTCCCTCAGTCACCACGACGACGGCGCGGTCGTCTGGGTTGCTGGGCCCAAACAACTCACGCACCACGGTCGGTCCAGAGCCGTTCCATCCGCACACAACGATGTGCTCTCTTAGCTCATCGATACCGATCTCATGCAAACCGAGTCCTCCAGATAGTCGCGACACCATGTTTCCCGTGATGGTGGCCACAAACAGACCAAAAACCGTGAGCCCACCAATCATAAGAAAGAGCGTCGTCCACCGGCCCATCAACGTCGCCGGCTGTGCGCCGATGGGCTCGCCTCCGACAAGAGACAACACACTGAACCACAGCGCCGTCTCGAAGTCCGGGAAGGCGGTGTTGTCGAGGTGACGCTCGGCGTCGTACAGCACCATTGCCGCCGCCAACACCAAGGTCAGCGTGACGGCGATCAGGCTGGAGATCTCCGTCGCCGGCCCTTCGGCGTCTCCCATGCGGCGGTTGACCAAACGACCTGCGCGCAGCAGTCGCAGGATCCGGAACACACGAAAAACGCGCAGCGGCCGAATCACCGGCAGCACCGACAAGATGTCCAGCCAGTACGTCCGGAAGTACCGGGACTTGTTGCGGGCCACCCAGTACCGGACTGAAAGCTCGACGATGAAGAACCAGGTGATGACCATGTTCGCATCGGCCGCCAACGCGGCGTGCATGGGATCATCGAGCACGATTTCGATGAGCATGAGCATGACTGAGATGGCAATCATCAACAGCACGAACAGCTCGACCACCGTGTTGTGCACGAAACGGTCGACGCGCTTGCGAAGCTTGACCACGAAATCGTTGGGATCCTCGCGCTCTACGGGAATCACGTTCCAGTTGGTCTGTTTGTGGTCGGACGGCATGGGTGGGCGCACCCTACCGCGATACCGACCCTGTCCAAGCGGAGGTGGTGATGAGCAACGTGTTCAAGGATGGTCTCTTCGACGGAAAGGTGTGCCTGGTCACCGGCGATGGCACCGGAATCGGCGTTGCGATTGCACGCGAGCTCGGCGGCCTGGGCGCGACAGTCATCATCGCCTCTAGAAAGGCGGCGAACATCGAGCCCGCCGCTGCAGGACTCTCCAAAGAGCTCGGGCGCAAGGTGCACGGGGCCATCTGCGACATTCGTGACCGCGACAGCGTCACGGCCCTGTTCAACAGCATCATCGACGAGCATGGCCGCATCGATGTGCTCGTGAACAATGGTGGTGGGCAGTTCTTCAGCCCGGCCGAGGCCATCACGCCCAACGGCTTCGATGCCGTAGTCGGCACCAACCTCACCGGCACCTGGAACATGATTCGCGGGGCGGCAGACTGCTGGATGCTCGCCAACGGCGGCGCCATCGTCAACATCACCATGCTGACGCAGCGAACCTTCACCGGCATGGCACACAGCCACGCCGCTCGCTCGGGCGTCGAGGCGCTGACTCGGACCCTGTCCGTCGAATGGGCCAACCGAGACATTCGCATCAACTGCATCGCGCCGGGTTTCATCGCGAGCAGCGGACTCAAGCGCTACCCAGCAGGCCTCGACCTGATGAAGAACATGGTCAGTCTGGTCCCGCAAAAGCGAGCCGGAACCTGCGAGGAGATCGCCTGGGCGGCCGCATATTTGGCGGGTCCCGCGGGCTCGTATGTCACAGGTCAAACCTGGACTGTCGATGGGGGCAAGGAGCTATGGGGTGACTGGTGGCCGATCCCCGATCCCGATCCAATTCCGAAGATTGAAATTCCAGTCGAGCCCTGGGAAAACGAAGCTTAAATGCCGATCGTTAAGTTTATCTAAAGAAGCTCTTCGCCTCCAATCGATCGATCTCTACACTTAGTCTTGGGGGTCGTGTTGTCGGAGCAGAAGCCACGAAAACGTCTAAAGAGACGTCGCAGTCTGCTGACCACGCCAGCACCAAAGCTCGCCGAGAGCGCCAGCCAACCTGCAGCACCACCACCCGCGCCGGCAGTGGCAAAGCGGCCGGCCCAACGGACGTCGTCCAGAAATCGAATCAAGCGACGCAGGAGCCTGTTCTCAAAAAAGCACGTCTCCGTCGAGCGCCCAGACGAAGACCTGATCGCGGCCAAGGTCATCCCAGGCGCGGAGTCGGTCTCCGATCCCATTTCCGTTGAGCCCCTGCAACAAAACGCGCAGCCACCAGCCAAGAACCGCGGACTGCGCAGGACCGCCGGTTCGACCAAGAAGAACACAACGATGGATGACTTCGCGTCGGAGCTCGACGCATTCCTCGCACTCGACGAGTTTTAGTCCGCCACGACCTCGCCATTCTTGATGACAAGATGGATGTCGGTGCTGTTGTGAATGTCCTGAAGTGGATCGGCATTCAACACGACAAAGTCCGCCAGCTTTCCGACCTCGATACTTCCAATCTGGTCATCAAGGCCAATGTAGCGGGCACCCTCGAGCGTCGCTGCGCGCAGCGCCTGATGAGGTCCCATCGCGTCTGGGCCGCCGAGGGCCCACATCTCCCAGTGGACTCCAAGGCCCTGCAGCTGCCCATGGGCGCCCAGAGTCACGTGCACGCCGTCGTCCTGTAGATCGGCGGCATCGCGGGCGACCTGTTCGTGGTTCCAGTCACCATCGTGGGCGATCATGCTGCGTCGCCACGCCCGCGCATCGAGGTCCCTGGCCGGGTAGTGCCGCTGCAGCCGTGCGTCGTCCACAGGGCTGTGGTGCTGATAGAAGAAATTCTCGCCCGACAGGCCCCCATAGGCAACCAACAGCGTCGGGGTGTAGAAGCTGCCCAGGCCATCTCCGGCGCCCCCAGTCGTGCCCGCGTACAGCTGCCGTACATCGTCATAGATCGGCGCCAGCGGCAGCGCGTGCTCAATGGCGTGGTAGCCATCGACAAGCATGCCCAGGTTCTGCCACATGTCGCCGCCACCCTCGGGCACACACAGAATCTGCTCAGCCTGACAGGCCTTGACGTACCACTGCCTGCGCTCCCGCTGGCTCTGCTGGTAGACCTTGACCGAGCCCGCTCCGACACGCTTCAGGCGCTGCACATGCTTGAGCGCACTGGCTTCATCTGGCGTCTTGGCCCCCTGGTTGGCCAACGCTCCGTACAGCACAAAGCCGGTGCTGTGAATGCGAGGACCTTTCATCAATCCAGCCTCGACCCGCTCGGCCTGCGTAAACACCAAGTCTGTGGCAGCACTCGGGTCGTGCACCGTGGTCACGCCAAAGTCGAGGTTCACCAGGTAGCGCCACTCCTGCTCGGGAAGCACGTCACCCGCTGTGTAGTGAAGGTGGGCGTGCACATCGACCAAGCCAGGAATGACCGTCTTGCCTTTGAGGTCCACGGGTACAACCCCCTCGGGAACAGGGCCTGTCAGGGACGTGATGCGGTCCCCATCCACGATGATCGTGGCGTCGTCGAGTACCTCGTCGCCATTCATGGTGATGACGCGGGCATGGGCGAACGCACGCTGGCCCTGCGGCACGTGCCGGTCGAGTCGAATGTCGATGGGCAGGCTCTGGGCAGACGCACCGGGCACACCGGTGTCCTCCTCTTCATCACCTTCAGCCTGGGCCGGCTTGAGGGACTCAATCGCGAGTGTGCGCATGACGTTGCCCTCGACCCAGCTCAAGTTCTGGCTGTCTGCACTCCACGACAGCCAGTCTCCAACGACGTCGGTGATCTGAAATCCAGGCAAGTCGCCGATCGCCACCTCGCCGCCACCCCACTGGGGCATCGCAGCGACGTGGACCTGGTGATCTTGCTTGTAGGCCACCCGGCTAAAGTCCGGCGACGGAAGGACCTCTTGGGCACCATCGAAGATCAGGTGCGTTCTCTTGTCCGTGCCATCGGGGCTGACGGACACGAAGGCGGTCTTGGTCGGAGTCCGCGGCTCTGCAGCACGGTCCTCCATAAACCACAGACGCCCGTCATGAAAGGACACGCGCGGCGCCCGTCCTCCCGAACCTCGATTGTCGACGCCCAACACCAGCTCGTCGGTCCAGCTGGTCTTGGCGCGCTTGCCTTTTCCGGTAGTGGTCCGCGTGAGCAGTCGCATCTCGTACCACGGCTCGCTGGCGAGGTCCGTGGCCGCCGTGCCTCCAATTCCGCGCAGCACAACAAGCTGCGAGCCATCGGGGCTGAACACTGGATTCACCAGCTGGCCGCGCAGGTCGAGCGTCTGCGTGGTGCCGTCCTTGGTGATGTGAAGCCGCCCGCCCTGTTCGTCGGACCACGAAGTCCACGCCAGCTCGGTTCCGTCGGGACTCCAGGCCGGGCTGTAGCCCGTGCCCTCGGACAGCCGCTCGATCGTGCCATCTGTCTCGCGGACCCAGAGCGCACCCATGGCTGAAACGGCTACCCGCCCATCGGCACTGGCGACCGGCCAGCGCAGCATCTTGGCGACCACCTGGTCCGGAACTTCGCGCTGCCATCGCGTGCTGTCGTGCAGGGTCCACGTGCCCTTGGCCGTGAACGGAATCTCGGTCTTGCTGCCGTCCAAGCCGATTCGCCACAGCTTGCCTGCCGCCCAGACCACCAGCTCCTGGTCTGACTTCCACGCCATCGATGGGTAGACCGCGTGCAGAGCAAAACCCTCCATCTGGTCGTGCGACAGCCAATCGGCCACGACCGTGCGTTCGCCAGTCTGGGTGTCCAAGACCTCGAGCAGGGTCTTGGTCCGAAGTCGGCTGATGAATGCAAGCATCCGGCCGTCTGGGGAGAGCGTGGGCCGAGCGGCACTGCCCGGGCCAGTCACCACCGTGCGGATGTCCCCTGTGCGACGATCCAGGCGTGCCACGCTCCACAAGCCACCCACCGGATCCTGGTCGTAGGAAAAGCGGCCGTGGCGCGTGCTGAACCAGACAAAGCGCCCGTCGGTCGTTGCTTCGCCAGCATGGGGATGGCTGTCCAAGCTGGTCAGGGCAAATCCAGTGCCCCCATCGAGA
>Ga0114932_10003615_pt1 | contig 14998 bp, 9 predicted proteins | sample 2SBtaG_2_FD_87286 | JGI IMG/M metagenome (GOLD analysis project Ga0114932, IMG submission 87286) | Deep subsurface microbial communities from Kolumbo volcano to uncover new lineages of life (NeLLi) - 2SBTROV12_ACTIVE470 metaG | ecosystem: Environmental > Aquatic > Marine > Volcanic ...
AGGGGCTCCGGTCCCAAGGGCTCCAGCCGCACGACGGCGCGGAAGGCCTCCAGCGGGACCCGCAGGCGCACGCCGGCCAGGAACTGCCAGGTGGGGGCGTGACAGCTGACCACCCACAGGTGGTGGTGGGCGGTCTGGCGCATCACCACGAGCACGTCCTGCAGCGCGCCGAAGCCGCCGACCTGGCGCAGGAAGAGACGATGCAGGTCGTCGACCAGCCAGGCGGTCGGCGCCAGGGCCAGCATCGCTTCGATGGCGGCGTCCAGGTCCTGGGCCGGCGGCACGCCGGTCACCCGACACAGCCACCCCAGGCCCTCCTTGCCTCGCAGGTGGACCTCGGGGGGCTGCAGGTGGCGCACGTCGAGGGCGTCGGCGAAGAGCGGCGCCGCGGCCCGCAGGAGGTGGCCCTTGCCTGCACCTCGGTCGCCGGTCACGGCGATGAGGCCCTCGGCCCCTTCGGCCTGCCAGTCGGCGAAGTGCTGCCGCAGGGCGTCCAGCGCCGCGGTGCGCTCCCCCGGCGCGGTGCGCTGCTGACGCAGGCGGTCCAGGATCTCCTCGGGGGGCCGCTGGATGCCTTCGCCGGCGCTCTCCCGCAGGTGGCGCCTGGCCAGGGCCGAGCCGATCCAGCTGGTCCGCTCCCGGCTGTCGAGCAGCCGCGCCACCCAGGTCAAGAGCAGCCAGGCCGAGCCCAGGACCGCCCGCACCGCGCGCAGGGTGAAGCCACCTTCGGCCCCACCGAGCCAGGCCACGAAGCGGTTGGGGTCCTCGGTGGCCCGCACCCGCTCCTCGACCGTCGGTCCCCAGCGCCACAACAGCCAGCACGCCAGCAGCACCCCCACGATGCCCCCAGCGGAGTGCACCCACTCGCTCAGCCGCTCGGCCTGGAGCACCTGGCCGACGATCACGTCGATCAGGGCCAGCACACCCCACCACAGGGTCAGCCACCGAAAGCTCAGGGCCATCAGGTCCCGGACCTCGGGCGTGGTCACGGACAGAGCGGTCCTGGACTCACTGGGCACCGCCAGCGCGAGCTTCACCGCCAGGGGCACCACCTGGACCAGGCGCCGCACCAGCACCACCCAGAGCAGCACCCGGAACACGGGCCAGCGCGGCCCCAGGGCCCCGAGCAGGATCGCCGCCACCAGCGCGTCGCCGCCCAGGGTCAGCACCGGCACCGCAGGGCGGACCAGGGCCAGCAGATCCGTGGTGCGGCGGCGCCCATGGCGTCCCCGGGCCTCGACCACCAGGCTGCGGAGGAGATCGTGCAGGCGCGGTCGGGTCAGGACCCAGACGCCGAGCAGCACCAGGGTGCCGGCCAGGCCGGCCAGGAAGCGCTGGACGGCCGCGAGATCCCCGATGTTGCGCTGGGTGGTCTCCAGGGCGCCGGTGGCCCGCCGCATCAGAGCGGCCAGGTGGATCGGGATCTCCAGGACCTCGGCGGTGAGCTCCTCTCGCACGCGCCGGGTGTCCTCGGCCAGCGCCGCCTGAGACGCCCGTCCGCGCAGGCCACTGCGCTCGGTGCGCGCGTCTGCCAGCAGGGCGAGCGCACGGTCCAGGTCCGCCACCTCCCGGTTCTCGCGGTCGTCGACGGCCTTGGCCAGGTCGGCCCCAGCCTTGCGCCAAGCGGCCGACAGAGCCTGCCCCGGGTCCACCTCCAGGTAGGCCTGGCGCTCCTGGTCATGGCGGTCCATGGCAGCACGCCACTGGACCAATGCAGTCTGGCGGGCACGCACCTCGGCGCGCACGTCCTGGACCAGCCGCGTGGCCTCTCGGTAGGCCGAGTCGAGGGCCGGCTGACGGTCCTTGGACAGGGGGGGCATGGCGACCGCCGTGGCGCCAGAGGACCGGACATCCTGTAGGCCTGCGCTCAGTGACTCGCGAGCGTCGCGGGCGGCATTTCGCAGCACCAGGTCGGTCTTGCGCACCAGGGCGACCTGGTCTCGCTGTGACTTCAGGCGGCGCTCCAGGGTCGCGTCCCGGCCCCGGGCCCCGGCGGCGTCGACCCGGGCCTGGGCTTCGGCGGCAGCCCGGGTCGCCGCGTCGGCGGCCTGCTCGGCCTCCTGGTCCGACACCGACTCGCTGGCGGCCTGCTCCTGGGCCCGGGTGAGCTGGCTGCGCGCCAGGTCCCGCTCCAGCGTGGCGATCCGGACGTCCAGGTCCGCCCGCTCACCATCGCCCGACTCCTGGCGGGCCGCCTCGGCCAGGTCCAGGGTCAGCTCGGCCTGGGCCAGGTCGGCCTCCAGCGCGGGCAGCGCCTGCTGGGGTGTGGCGGCTGGCGTGGTCAGGGTGACGGTCAGATCCGCCAGGCGCGAGCGCAGGATCGCCAGCTCGGTCTGCCGCTCGCCCTCGGCCCGCGCGGCCAGGCGGGCGTTCACAGCGTCCGCGTGTGCGGGATCCAGCAGCGGGAGCAGGGGGACCCAGAGGGCCGGTTCGTCCACGCCGACTGACAAGGCCCGGTCGGTCCAGGTACTCAGCCCCTGCGCGCCGGGCACCGTCCAGGCCGCGATGAGGCGCTGTCGCAGGTCGCCGTGGAGCTCGGTCAGCGCGTCGGCGTCCTGGACACGGGACAGGGCGTCGGCGTCATCGGGCGCGGTGGCCAGGCGGGTGCGATCCCCTGCGACCCGGTCCTGGGTCGCGCCCACCAGAGCCCCGAGGGCGTCGTCCCCCAGCTCAGGGTGGCGGGCCAGCCCGGCAGCCAGCCCGGCCAGGAAGCGCCCAGCGAGCTGGTCCGCGACGTCTTCGGCGTCGCAGGCGCTCGCCGTCGCACGCGCCAGGTCCACGGCCACTGCAGGCGGCAACCCCACCGGCACCACGGCGACCCGCTCTGCGGCGCGAGCTGCCGCGGCGGACGCCAGCTCGGCACGGGCGGCCAGCACGGTGGTGGGGTCAAGCAGCGCACGGTGCTCCCAGGTGGGGAAGGCTCGGACCCAGGTGCCTTCGCCGGCAAACCACGCGACCGCCGCGTCGGTGCGGGCCTGGGCGGCGAGCCGACGAGCCTCGAGGGCCGGCAGGCGGCTCTGGGTCACCAGGGCCGTGGCCGCTGCGGCAGAGGGTGCCTGGGCGTGGACCGGACCGGTCGGCGCCAGGGAGAGCAGCAGCAGGAGCAAGGCGGTCATCGGGTGCAGGGGGATCGTAGCGGACGCGTCTGGCCGGCATCCCAGTGCTACCGTGACGAACCCCATGGCCAGCGACCTGCCCCCCCTGCTCGCGAGCTGGGCCGCCGAGGGCCAGCACCACACGATCCACGGCCACCGGGTCTTCGTGAGGACCGCCGGTGACCCCAGCCGGCCCGCCCTGCTGCTCTTGCATGGCTTCCCGACCTGTTCGCTGGACTTCCGCCAAGCGCTACCCCAGCTGGCGGAGCGTTGGTTCGTCGTCGCCCACGACCACCTGGGCTTCGGGCTGTCGGACAAGCCTGGGGACTACAGCTACTCGCTGCTGGAACAGGCCGAGGTCGCGGTCGCCGTCTGGCAGGCGGTGGGGGTGCGCCACGGGCACCTGGTGGCCCACGACATGGGCACGTCGGTCGCGGCTGAGCTGTGCGCACGGCGGCAGCGCACCGGGCTTCCGCTCACCCTGGGCTCGATGACCTTCTGCAACGGCAGCATGCGCCTGGATCTGGCGTCGCTGACCTGGCCCCAGAAGGTCCTGAAGCACCCCCGGTGGGGTCCGCTGCTGGCCAAGGTCTCCTCGGAGCGCTTCTTTCGACGTCGCCTGCGCAAGACCTTTGCCGACCCGGACACCCTCGACGAGGAGGAGCTCGCCGCGTGCTGGGCCGCGCTGGTGCACAACGGGGGCCGGGACCGCATCTCGGCGATCTCGTCCTACCTGGACGAGCGGGTGCGCTTCCTGCCGCGCTGGTGGGGCGCTCTGGGGGCCCTGGACCTGCCCTGTCACGTGCTGTGGGGGGACCGGGATCCGGTCGCCCTGCCCGCCATCGCCCGGGCCGTGGCGGACCATGTGCCGGGGGCCAGGCTCCAGTGGCTGGAGGGTGTGGGCCACTACCCGATGGTCGAGGCGCCGGACCGGTGGGCGGCGGGGGTGCTGGAGTTCCTGGACGAGCTGGGGTGAACCCTTGCCATATTGGTCGTACCAATATACCAAAACCCCATGGAGCTCACGCCGACCCGGCCCAGCACCCTGACCGACGACTGTGTGCGGCAGCTGCGCGGGTCCATCCTCCAGGGCCGGATCGGTGTCGGAGACCGCCTGCCGCCCGAGCGGGTGCTCGCGGAACAGCTGGGGGTCAACCGGGTGACCGTTCGGGCTGCGCTGGCCCGGCTGGCGTCGTCGGGGTTGGTCTCGGTGCGCCAGGGCCAGGGCTACACCGTCCGGGACTACCGTCGCCAGGGCGGGCCGGACCTGCTGGGGGTGCTCGCCCAGCTCGAGACCGACGCCGGGCGGCTGCCCCAGGTGGTCCGGGACCTGCTGCTGGTCCGGCGGCAGTTGGCCCGGGCGGTGCTCCTGAGGCTGGTCGAGGCCCGCCCGGATCCAGCGCCTCTCGGTCCAGTCGTGGGGCAGTTCGCGGCTGCGGTGGTCGCCCAGGCGCCCCCGGTGGCGTTGGCCCGTCTGGAGGCCGAGATCCTGGCGACCCTGCTCGAGCTCACCGCCAGCCCGGTGCTCCAGGTCTGCCTGAACCCCATCCGCCTGGTCCTGGCCGAGCTGCCGCAGCTCGTCGACGCCATGTTCCGGGAGCCCCACACCAACGCCGCTGGCTGGGATGCGCTGGACACCTGGCTCCAGGACCCCCAGCCCGCAGGGGTGGACGTCCTGGTCGCGCTGCTCGCCGCCCGCGACGAGGTCACCGTACAGCTGCTCGGGGCCCCGTGAGCTGGCACGCCTGGCTGCTCCTGGGCTGGCCCCCGGCCGTCGGGCGCTCGCTGTCGCGGGTCGACCCACTGCGAGCCCCGACCCTGTGGCAGGTCGAGCTCGGGGTGCTGCGCATGTGGCACCGGGTGCTGTTCCGCCCTGAGACCATCGGGACCTGCACCGCCCACCCGGTCCGCGGGACCTGGCGTGCGCGCCTGCTCCAGTGGCGCCCTCTCCGCTTCCCGTTCCTGCTGTGGGAGCGGGCGGTGGCCCCGTGGGACATGTCGGGCCTGGTCAGCGGACGGGAGCGGGTGCTGCGCCACCTGCTGGCGGCCCACCACGACGCCGATCAGTTCCTGTACGACCTGGAGATGCTCGACCTGCACCCCGGGGCCATCGACGAGCTCGGGGCGCGGGTCCGGGCCGTGCTGGACGGCACGGACCCTCGGGGTCGCTGGTTGCGGGACCTCTGCGTCTATGAGCGCTACCACGAGGACCTGTGGGCAGGGCTCCAGAGCCACCGTGCGGGGACCCGCCGCAGCGACGACCCGGACATCTCATTTCTGGCCTACCTGGCCTGGTGCGCCGCCCAGCCCGCCACGCCCGCCGCCACGTGGCGGGCCTGGCGCGAGGGCCGCTGGCGCCTGGCGGACGGCGCCACGTGATCGACGAGCGACGCTGGCTCGCGCTGGATCGCCGGGGGCTTCGAGCTGCCCTCGCCGCCGGCCATCCCGTGGATCCCTCTGCCCTGGACGACGCGCGGTACGTCGGGCTCAGCCTGGGCCTGCCGGGCTGGGTGGACAGGCTGGCGTGGAAGACCTTCGAGAAGGCCTTCCACCGGGACCCGGCGACCGGGCACCTGCGTGGCTGGAACGCGCGGCTCGAGCAGACAGGCTGGTCCGGTCCCCCGAAGCCCCAGCTGCGCGACCAGGCACCCATGACCTTCGGCCACTTCCGGGTGGTCCCCGCCGCGGGCCATCGTCGACCGGCCCCGGCCCCGGGGGCCCTGCTCCTGGACTACGGCCTGGGCGGCAACCGCGCCTTCGACCCCGTGCGCATGGTCCGAGACCCCCTGGTGGCGGTCGAGTCGGGATCGACGGAGCTCTTGCTGGGTGGGACCTGGCTGGCGCTGGGCTGGGGGTCGCTGGGCACGCCGAGCTTCTTTCTCCTCCGGCGCTCCGGAGCGCTGGAGCACCGGGTCGACACCCCCCTCAAGACCAGCGCTGTGTGATCCGACTCTCGGAAGGACCCAGGGGGGAGGACCTGTGACCACGTGGATGATGGCGGGCGTGATCCTGCCGGTGCTGTTCGGCGTCGCGCTGGCGTCCCGGCAGCTCTTTCGGATGGCCCGTCCCAGGACCGCCAACCCGCCTAGCCTGGCCTGCCAGGACCAGCTGCTCGCCGAGGTGGGCCAACGCCTGTCCCAGGTCGAGGAGCACGAGAGCACGGCCCGCCCCAGGACAGCCGTGCCCCGCCTTGGACCGGACGAGCGGGCGGATCGGCGCTGGGTTCCGCCCCAGGCCGCCGGCGTGGCCCTGCGCATCCAGACCTCCGAAGGCAGCCTGCGGGCCGACGTGGCGGACCTGAGCCGGAGCGGCTTTGCCGCCCACGTGGACAGCGCCCGGTCGTGGCGCCAGGGCGAGGTGCTGTCCTGCACCCTGGAGCTCATCGGTCGGCCCTACGCCGATCTTCGCGTTCGGACCCGGTACGTGGTGTTCGGCGGAGAACAGGATCCGAGCTGGCGCATCGGCTTCCAGCTGGCCGAGGTCGACGGCACCGACGGAGGCCGCGCCGTCGAGCGCCTGGTCGAAGCCTGCAGGACGGCCCGCCAGGCCGCCTGAACCCGTCACTCCGTGGTCTGCCAGCCCTCGTCGCCGTCGGCGCGATGGCCCACGCCGACCACCAGGCGCCAGGCGGGTGTGCCCACGCCGCCCAGCACGCCGACCCCGGCGCCCAGGCGCACGGGCACGCCCCGAGCGTCCAGGTGTGCGGACCCCAGGACCTCCAGGGCAGTGCCCGGATCCGGGGTCAGGAAGAACCCGGGGCGGTTCCGGGCGTGCACCTCGCCCGTCAGGCGAGGGCCCTTGCGCAGCCCGGCCGACACGGCTGCCCGGTAGATGAACAGGGTGCTCAGCTCCACGTCGTAGAGCGCCACTGGTCTCTGGTGACTGGCGCCGGCGTTGGCCACCAGGTGCAGCCCCCGCCAGGCCACGTCGGCCACAGCGCCGGCCTCGACCCCGGGACCGTCGCGACCCAGCTGCAGGGCCCAGGCGCCCAGTGGCAGGGCCAGGCGACCATAGGCGGCCACCCCGTGGTACTCGCCGACCCAGATCCGCACCTTGGCGTCGAGCTCCACGTCGCCCAAGGCGGTCCGGTGGTCCTCTTCCCAGTCGCTGGCCGTCCACAGCACCACCGGGGCCAGCGCGCCGAGCTGCAGACGACCCCGTCCCCAGGCGCCTCCCAGGTGGGCGACCGCGGCTTCCGTGCGCAGGCCCACGACCTCGCCGTCGTCGTACTCGAAGAACAGCAGGTTGTGGGCCCAGCCGAGCTCGGCGGTGGCCGCGAAGCCGTCCAGGACCTGGCTGTCCTCGGTCACCAGGGTGTGACGGCCACCGACCACGGGCCGGTAGTGGTCCGCGTCGATCGCCGGGGGGGCATAGTCGGCGTCCTGGGGCAGCGACTGAGCGACGGCCCAGGGCAGCAGGCACAGGGTCAGCATCGGCGCCTCCGCAAGCACGCGGCCAAGGCGAGCAGGAGCCACCCGGCGCTGGGACCGCCCGGGGTCGAGGCGCAGCTCCAGGCGCCACCCCGGTAGCTGCCAGACCGGGTCGGCGTGCTGGGACTCGGGCCGGTGTCCGCACTGTCCACGGTCCCGGCGGAGTCTGCCGAGTCGGCGGTCTCCCCAGAGTTGCCCGTGCGGCCGGTGTCCCCGGTGTCTCCGGTGTCTGGCCGGTGGGTGTCGCCGGTGTCCGTCGGGCCGGTGTCGCCGGTCTCGGATGAAGTGTCGCCGGTGTCGCCGGTCTCGGATGAAGTGTCGCCGGTGTCGCTGGTGTCGCCGGTGTCTCCGGTGTCGACCGGGGTGTCGTCCACATCGTCCAGCCAGTCCGGGATGCCGTCGTGGTCCCCGTCGTTCCAGGACTCGTCCACGGTGGGGATGCCGTCGTTGTCGTCGTCATCGTCGACGTAGTCCGGGCGACCGTCGCCGTCGGTGTCGGTGGTGCCCTCGTCGGCGTCGGTGTGGCCGTCGTCGTCGCTGTCCTCGTCCAGGTAATTGCGGATCCCGTCACCGTCGGCGTCGTCGCTCCACTCGCCCTCTTCGGTGGCCGTGGGGATGCCGTCGCCGTCGTCGTCGTCGTCCACCCGGTCCAGGTCGCCGTCGCCGTCGCTGTCGCTGTCCTTTTCCTGGGCGTCGTCGATGCCGTCGTCGTCGCTGTCCAGGTCCAGGTAGTTTCCGACCCCGTCGCCGTCGGGGTCGTCGGCGCCCTCGTCGGCGTCGTCGATGCCGTCGTCGTCGCTGTCGGTGTCGACGTAGTCCTTGACGCCGTCGCCGTCGCCGTCGTTCTCGCCCTCCACGCTGTCGTCGATCCCGTCGCCGTCGGAGTCGTCGTCGAGGTGGTTGCTCACCCCGTCGCCGTCCACGTCGTCGTTGTGGGCCGTGCTCTCGACGCTGGTGGGGATGCCGTCGCCGTCGTCGTCGTCGTCCAGGCGGTCGTCGGTGCCGTCTGAGTCGGAGTCGCTGTCCAGCTCGTCCTGGTCCTTGACCCCGTCGTCGTCGCTGTCGGTGTCCCGCCAGTCGCCTGTGCCGTCGCCGTCGGAGTCGGTGGTGCCCTCGTCGGCGTCGCTGAACCCGTCGCCGTCGGAGTCGTCGTCCAGGTAGTCGGGCAGGCTGTCCGAGTCGTGGTGGGTGCTGCTGTCGCCTTCCTCGATGGTGGGGATGCCGTCGTCGTCGTCGTCGTCGTCCCGGTAGTCGTCCACGCCGTCGCCGTCGCTGTCGCCGGGCTCCTCCTGGCTGGTGAGGATGCCGTCGTCGTCGTCGTCCTCGTCCAGGGCGTCGATGGTGCCGTCGCCGTCGGTGTCCGTGGGGTCGGCGGGGTCCTCGACCTCTTCCCCGTCGTCGTGGCCGTCGTTGTCCGAGTCGGCGTCCAGCGGGTCCGTGCCCGCCGCCAGCTCCTCGGTGTCGGTCAGGCCGTCGCCGTCCGGGTCGTCGTGGTCGACGTAGTCGGGGATCCCGTCTCCATCGACGTCTGCGGTGGGGCCCTCGTCGGCGTCGCTGACCCCGTCGCCGTCGCTGTCCGTGTCCAGGTGGTTCCGGGTGCCGTCGCTGTCGGCGTCGTCGGACCACTCGGCGTTCTCGATCACCGTGTCGATGCCGTCGTCGTCGTCGTCGGTGTCCTGCCAGTCGCCGGTGCCGTCCCCGTCGCTGTCGCCGCTGCCCTCTTCGCTGTCCGGCACGCCGTCGTCGTCGCTGTCGGTGTCCAGGTAGTCGGCGTCTCCGTCGCTGTCGGTGTCCCCGGTGCCGTCGGTCAGGGTGGGGATGCCGTCGTCGTCGTCGTCGTCGTCGACCCGGTCGTCCAGGCCGTCGCCGTCGGAGTCCGTGTGCAGCTCGTCGATGCTGGGCACGCCGTCGTCGTCGTCGTCGGTGTCCAGGTAGTCGGCGGTGCCGTCCCCGTCGGAGTCGCCGGTGCCCTCGTCGGCGGTCTGGAAGCCGTCTCCGTCGTCGTCGTCGTCCAGGTTGTCGTCTGTGCCGTCGCTGTCCGAGTCCAGACCCCACTCCAGGGCCGTCGGCACCCCGTCGCCGTCGTCGTCGTCGTCGACCCGGTCGTCCACGCCGTCCCCGTCGGAGTCGGTGTCGAGCTCGTCGGCGCTGGGCACCCCGTCGTCGTCGTCGTCGGGGTCCAGGTGGTCTGCGATCCCGTCCCCGTCGGAGTCGCCGGTGCCCTCCCGCAGGGTCTGGAAGCCGTCGTCGTCGTCGTCGGGGTCCAGGTTGTCGTCGACGCCGTCGCTGTCGGAGTCCCGGCCGTGCTCGTCCAGGGTCGGCACGCCGTCTCCGTCGTCGTCGTCGTCGACCCGGTCGTCGAGACCATCGCCGTCGGAGTCGGTGTCCAGCTCGTCGGCGCTGGGCACGCCGTCGTCGTCGTCGTCGGTGTCCAGGTAGTCCGCGGTGCCGTCCCCGTCGGAGTCTCCAGTGCCTTCGTCGGCGGTCGGGAAGCCGTCGCCGTCGTCGTCGGTGTCCAGGTAGTCCTCGACCCCGTCGGCGTCGGTCGAGCGGCCCAGCTCGGTCTCGGTCGGCACGCCGTCGTCGTCGTCGTCGTCGTCCAGGAAGTCGTCGACGCCGTCGCCGTCGGAGTCGGTGTCGAGCTCGTCGATGGTGGGCAGGCCGTCGTCGTCGTCGTCGGTGTCGTGGGCGTCCACGGTGCCATCGCCGTCGGAGTCGAGGGGGTTCGAGGGATCGCTCCCGACCTCTTCGCTGTCGTCGTGGCCGTCGCCATCGGAGTCCGCGTCCAGCGGATCGGTGCCCGCCAGCACGACCTCTTCGTGGTCTGTGAGGCCGTCCCCGTCGGTGTCCGTGAGCGTCTCGTCGGTGCCCCAGGTGCACCGCTCCTCGATGTCGCTGAGCCCTTCGCCGTCGCTGTCGGTGGCCCCGTCGAGCACGTCCAGGTCCAGGGTGGCGCTCGTGGCCTCGTCGAGCCAGGTCCAGGTGTCCACCGTGTTGCGGTTGCCCTTCGACGAGGAGCCGAAGTCTCCCCAGACCCGGCTGTTCACGCCGGGGTCGTGGGCGTCGGTCCACGTGCCCGCGTCGAGCCCGGACGCCGTGGAGCTCTCTGCGGACGTGTCGCCATTGGGCATGGTGACCGCGTCGGGCTGGACAGCGGTGTCGTTCCAGAACATGGCCAGCCCCGTGCGGGTGCCGCTGCTGTCCACCTCGAAGAGCCTCAGCCCCTCGTAGAGGGTCTCGGCGTCGTCGGCGACGTAGTGGAGCTGACCCACGGTGAGCCGGGCCTGGCAGGTCAACGTGCCCGTCGCAGCTGCGTCGGCGGCCACGCCGTCGTCGGAGTCGGCGTCGACCTGGTAGCCGTCCCAGTCCCGGGTCACGTCGCCCGGTGACGCCGCGGCCTGGAGCACCAGGTCGTCGCTGCTGGTGTGATCGAAGGTCCCGTCGCCGTTCAGGTCACACAAGATCTGCAGGGTGCCCTCGACGTCGCTCGACGCCGTGAAGGTCCCGGTGGTGTAGCCAGGGGCGATGGCTGCGCAGCTCTGGGCCCCGCTGGTGAAGTCCAGGTCACCGACCGTCGGGGTGACCGTGGTGAAGTCGGACCAGGCGGGTACCTCCAGGAACAGCGGCAGCTCGGGGTGGATGGCGAAGCCGCCGGTGGTGCTGTACCCCCCGGCCCCTTCGGCGCCGGTCTGGGACGCCGCGAGCCTGGGAAAGGCGTCGCCGAAGCCGTCGAAGTCGAGCTCGATGACGGCGGTGCTCACCCCATCCCCGCCGGGCACCACGGCGTACAGGCTGAAGTCCAAGGCCGCCGACTCGCCGGAGCTACCGTTGGACAGCAGCCAGTAGGTGCTGGACACCCGGCCGACGCCGGTGTCGATGGCCCCGTTGACGGTCACGTCCCACGACGTCTCGACCCCCGCCGTGACGAGGGTGTAGTCCCCGTCGCCCCCGGTCGGCACGATCTCGTCGCCGGAGCTGAAGGTGCCCATGCCGGCGCCGGACGGGTCGGTCACGTCGACGGTGTCGGTCCCGGTCCAGGTGAGTGTCTCCACCGACGCGTCCAGGATGGTGACGGTGATCTCGACGCCGTTCGCCAGGTCCGAAGGCAGCTCAGCGCTGCCTGCCGCGAGCGCAGCGGGCCCGAGCGCCAGCCACCAGGCCAGGCCGGTCAAGGGCCGACCCCGACGGGAAAGGCCAGCTGCCGGGGCACGCTGGGGATGCCCAGGAAGCCCGTGCGGTCGAAGCTGGACACCCGCCACCACAGCCCCTCGACCCGGTAGGGCACGAACAGGAGCTCCGGGTTCCACGACGGCGTGGCGACCTCTTCGGCCACGACCACGTGGGTGAAGTCCGGGTTGCTGGCGATCTCGACCCGGTACCCCAGCGCCCGCTCGACGGGCTCCCAGGTGAAGTCCGGACGCCGCAAGGCAGCGCCGTCCCGGGGCCGCACGAGCAACCCGGGCTGGAGCAGGGCCACGACCTCGCCGGGTGCCTCGCCCTGGGCCGTGAGCACGCCCTGACCGGCCTCGAGCACCTGCTCCTCGCCGGCGCTCAGCACGGCCACGGGCTGGTACAGCGCCTCGGTCCGGGACTCGGCGTCCTGCAGGGTCACCCGGTAGCCACCGCGTTCGCCTGTGGTCACGCCCGCCGACGAGCGCACCGTCACCCGCCCCGCGTCGCCCTCGTCCAGCTCCCGCACGCTCACCCCGCCCTGCAGGATCTCCACCACCGACGACCGCCGATCCGATCGAGACACTGCGGACTCGACGACCAGGCAGGTCTCGGGCAACAGCGAGATGTCGTCGTGGAGGAAGGTGCCGGTGGTGACCGCCAGGCGCACGGCGGCGAAGCTGTCGGGTCCGGTGCAGACCGTGGTCCCGACCGGCAGCCACAGGCCCGTCTCCAGCGCGATCGGATCCCTCGCGGGAGCCTGGGCGGTGCCGGTGCCGCTGATGGACAGGACCCGGGCTTGTTGGACGCGGACCCGGTAGCCGTCCTCGGGCCCCGGCAGCCGGAGCAGGGTGCCTGGCGCGGGCTGATCGCCGGGCTCCAGCGCGTTCAGCTCCCGCAGCACGTCCAGGAGCTCCGGGTCGCCCCCGTAGGCGGTGACCACGTCTTCGAGGGACTCCCCCGCCCGCACCACGTGCACGTCGTGGGCATGGGCCGCCGCCAGCAGGAGCCAGATCACTCGGCCTCCGGGGTCGGCTGCTCGGGCACGAAGTCCGGCAGGGTCTCCTGGGTGCGCAGGTCCTCGGCGGTGCCCGTGGCCCGGGAGTCGGCGGCTTCGACCGGCGCGATGAGGCAGCTCCGCTGGAGGGCTGCGTCGCCTTCGGCCTGGTCTTCGGGCGGCGGCACGCTGTAGATGTTCTCGGCTTCCACGCCGGCCTCGACCAGCGCATTCGTCACGGCGACCGCTCGGGCGTGGGCCAGGCGCTGGTTGAGGGTGTAGTCGCCCTCTGGCGAGTAGCTGCCCTGGAGCTCGAAGTGGTAGCCACCCGCCCGCTCGGCCAGCTCGCCGATGGCCTCCCGGGCCAGGGGGCGCAGGCGGCTGGAGCCCACGTCGAACAGCACCCGGACCTCGTCCGGCAGGTCCACGCGCATCCACAGGGCGTAGCCATTGGTCACGGCCCCCCGCAGGAGCACCTCGCGGCCGCCCCCGCTCACCAGCACCTCGACCGGTCCCGCCGGGGCGTTGAACACCACCAGGCCGTCTTGGCTGGCGGGGATGTCGTACCCGCTGGCCTGGACCCAGTCGCCGCGGTTTGCCACCACCAACACCGAGCCCTGGGCGGGGGCCGGGGTGAGCTCGACGGCCGCGGGCTCCGGGTTCCCCGGGTCCAGGTCTACGTGGGTCGGCAGGTACCCCGGCGACTCCACCCGCACCTGCTGGACCTCCTGGACCTGGGCGAGCAGCAGCTCCGCCTCGGACTCGTCGACCCACTCGCAGAACGGGTGGGGGATCCAGACCCGGACGGGGGTGTCCGTCGGCCGTGTCTCCATCAGGTCCGGGCCCGGCTCGGTGATCGACAGCAGGGCGTCGGGCGGCTCGGGCATCGGCAGGGGCGACGGGAGCGGTGGTGCACCAGGCTCGCGCAAGGCCACCGGGGGCGGATCCGCTGGGCGTCCCCAGGCCACACCGATGCCCACCTGCAGGCCCGCGACCCGCAGCCCTTGGTCGGCTGCCACCAGGTAGCGGGCAGAGAGTCGTGGGCTCCAGGCGCCCCGAGGGGCCAGGTCCAGGGCGGCGCCGACGCTGCCGACCGGGTGCACGCCCTGGCGGCCCAGGAGCCCAAGCCCGGTGGTCAGGGACAGGGCGCCCCGCCGTGCCCAGGGAGAGGTGGCGTACCAGCGGACCTCCCCCCGCAGTCCCCAGCTGCCGGTCCAGGTGCCGTCCAGGCCGGCGGCGCCCAGGTCGAGCACCCCTTCGGCCCGCAGGCGGTCGGTGAGGTTCCAGCCGCCCCACACCCCGATCCCTGCGCCATTGGGCCCGTTGACGTCGGCGTCCGCCACGGCCACCTCGGCCCTGGCGCCGGCCTCGAGGTGGCCCGCCGCGGCGGTCGACAGCAGCGCCCAGGCAGCCAGGCTCAAGGCTTCCGCCGGAGCACGAGGGGGACCCGGGCCGCGCCGTCCAGGCGTTCGAAGGCGCCGACGAATTCCGTGCCGTCGTCGGACACGGTGCCCCAGTACCGACCTGCATCGGGCACCGGATCCAGGTCCTCGAAGCTCAGGGTCCGGTTGTCGGGGTCCCACGAGCCCGACACCGTCGTGGCCTGGTTCGCCGTCATGAAGGTGACGGTGACCGTGCCGCGGAAGGCCGAGGGCTTGCCCTGCAGCACCACCCGGGTCTGCCGCCCGCCCATCACGCCATCCCAGCGGCCCAGGGGGTCCGAGGCCAGGTCGGGTGCGTCGGAAGGTGGGGCCGCTGCCGGCGCGACGGTGGCCGGCCCCGGCGCTGGGGCCGCCCGAGCCCGTTGCTGGGGCGGCGGCGACGGCTCCACGGCCTCGCGGATGACCTCTCGGGGGCGCGGCGCCTGCACCATGTCCTGGGTGGCCGCCTGGGGGGGTTCGGTGACTGTCGCCGCGGCCGGCACGCGGTCGAAGCCTCCGCCCAGCTGGATGCCGACCACGAGCACGGCGACCACCCCTGCCAGCCCGATCAGCAAGTTGTAGGGTAGCCGCGGCAGCTCGGGTCCCTGAAAGGGCTCCTCGACCGCTTCGGGGCGCTGGGCGACCCGCCAGCCCGCAGGCAGAGGCACCTGCTCGTCCGGGCCGACACGGAGCGGGCGCAGCGGCCGCACGCCCTTGTCGTCGGTGGTGGCCGGGCCCTGTCGGATCCGGTGCTTCTTGGCTTCGGCCAGCTCCAGTCTGCGCCGCTCGACCCGCTCGGCCCACTGGGCCGCCAGGACCTCTTCGGGCAGCTCGCTGGCCTCTGGTGGAAGCAGGTCCGACAGTTCCGAGTCGTCGGGCAGGTAG
>Ga0114932_10003618_pt1 | contig 14982 bp, 16 predicted proteins | sample 2SBtaG_2_FD_87286 | JGI IMG/M metagenome (GOLD analysis project Ga0114932, IMG submission 87286) | Deep subsurface microbial communities from Kolumbo volcano to uncover new lineages of life (NeLLi) - 2SBTROV12_ACTIVE470 metaG | ecosystem: Environmental > Aquatic > Marine > Volcanic ...
AATTCGGGGCTGCACAGAATCAAAGGAAATATTATCTGATATTAAAATTGCAACTAATGAAGATTACGCAACTGAATATCTAGCGCCCATACTATCATTGAAGATAGTTAAAGATATTGATGAGGCTATGCTACATATTGATAAATTTGGCTCAAAACATACTGATACTATTGTTACAGAGAATCAAATGAATGCCGATCGTTTCCTGCGTGAAGTTGATTCCAGTTCGGTGATGCATAATGTATCGACTCGGTTTGCAGATGGTTACGAGTATGGTCTTGGTGCAGAAATAGGAATTAGTACAGATAAATTCCATGCACGTGGACCAGTGGGGCTCGAGGGACTTACATCCCTAAAATATATTGTTGTTGGTGACGGGAACATTCGTTCTTAAATAATGCGACTAATAGGAGTTCTTGGCGGGACATTTGATCCGATACATAACGGCCATCTTCATCTTGCAGTGGAAGTCCTTAATAAATTAAATCTAGACGAAATTAAATTAATTCCATCTAATATCCCGCCACATCGTTCAGCAACATTCGCATCTAGTACTCATAGAAAAGAGATGGTTGAGCTTGCTATACTTGATAAAGATAAATTGTCTATTGATCTATGCGAAATTAAAAATCAGAATATTTCGTACACTATAAATACCCTTAAATCCTTACGTAGAGAATTCCCAGAGGATGCTCTATTCCTAATTATTGGTGAGGACGTTTTTAAAAATATAAACACATGGGAAAAATGGGAATCTCTATTAGAGTATTCTCACATTTTAGTAACAACCCGAGTGGAAAATCAAAATAATGATTTATGTGAAGAAATAAAAAAATGGCGCGATAGCAATAAGACAGAAGATTTTAATACTATGAAAAAAGTAACATCGGGCTATATCTATTTCATTAACACTCCCGTTATTAAAATATCATCCAGTATGATTAGACAATGTTATATAAAAAATGAGTCTGTTGATAACTACTTGCCTTCTAACGTAACCTCCTATATTGAAAAAAATAATCTATATACAGAAATATAATGAATATAAAAGAATTAAAAGATATTGTTTTAACTTCACTGAATGATGGAAAGGCGACGAATATCAATGTGTATGATGTAAAGGATATAACTAGCATGTCGGATTACATTCTAATTGCAAGCGGTCGTTCAAGAAGACAAGTTAGCTCACTTGCAGAAAAATTAATACAGGTTACAAGAAAAAATGGGGTCCAGACTTTAGGTATAGAAGGGAAAACTGAAGGCGAATGGGTGCTGGTAGATTTAGGAGATATTATTATTCATATAATGCATCCCGATAGCCGGGAGTACTACCAATTGGAGAAACTTTGGGGTTAATAATATCCTGAATTTATTGGCTTTATCCCATGGAATTAAACTTAATAGCTATTGGTAAACAAATGCCAAAGTGGGTGGATTTAGCATTTGCTGAGTATTCAAAAAGGCTTCCCAAAAATATCAATTTCCGTCTAAATGAAATACCCCCCGAAAAACGCAGAAAAAATGTAAGTGCAAAACAATTAAAAGAAAGTGAGGGGGAAAAAATAAAAATGCTGATACCCCAAACAAACATCGTAATAGCGCTTGATGAAAAAGGAAAATTAATTGATAGCATTTATCTAGCTAATCAGTTACAGACTTGGATTGATGAGCAATTACATATTAGTATCATAATTGGTGGTGCGGATGGTTTAAGTGACTCGATTAAAAATAATGCTGATAAAGTATGGTCATTATCTACGATGACTCTGCCGCATGGTTTAGCTAGGGTAGTTTTAATCGAACAACTATATCGCGCATGGTCAATAATTAATAAGCACCCATATCATAGAGAATAAATATTTTTTATAATGTTAAAAAAAATATACCTCGCATCAAAATCACCTAGACGCAAAAAAATTTTAGAGCAAGTTGGTATTAATTTTGAAGTCATTGAAATTAATATTGATGAATCATGTAAAAAAAATGAAACGCCGGAGGATTATGTCAAAAGAATTTCTATTGAAAAAGCTAGGCAAGGTAAGCTACAGGCAAAATCTAATTTTTCAATTCTAGCAGCTGATACCGCAGTCGCTGTAGATAACATTGTTTTAGGAAAAGCGAACTGTAGTGACGATGCACATAGTATGCTAGAGAAATTATCTGGTCGAACACATTATGTTTTAACTGCGGTAACGGTGATTGATAAAATTGAGCGGACTAGAGTAAATATAAGTAGGGTCGTCTTTAAAAAACTAACTGAGAGTGAAATTAATTCTTACTGTAAAACAATGGAGCCAATTGGAAAAGCAGGGGGATATGCAATACAAGGTAAAGGGGCCCGTTTCATTGATAAACTCGAAGGTAGTTATAGTAATGTTATGGGGTTACCGCTAAACGAAACAATCGAACTATTAGAAGGATAATTTTTTTCGAGGCTGACTATAAATTAGACAACGCAATACAGTAGCCATAGTAGTGATCAACAATATAATAATAAATCGTCGCCCAATCGGGTCTGCCGTCCTCCTGTGTTGGCCACCATACCTTTCTGTTTCTCCAGTAATCATGATAATGCTCGGCACATAGCGAAATAATTTCTAAGTCCTCGCTTTGCTTTTGTTCCCCAGTGCTTGATTTGAAATAATCTTCTAGTACATCAATATATGCCTTTCTCAATAGCGGCTTATTGTTCTCCTCGCGCTTTAAGCGATTGACGGTTGCAGCAAAATTATCACCGAGTTCAACAATTCGGTCTGCTAAATGCTCCCCCTGAAGCATTGCTTCAGCTTTTTTACAGCTATCTAAGTTACCTTGGTTACACATACGCTGATGGTATTCACGTAGCGAGTCGGCGCTAGCGAGTGAAGATGCTAGTGACAAGCCAAAGAAAAAAAGAAAATAATAGCTCGGTCGTGTTTTCATTATAATTGAGTCAAATTTTGGTTATTTATTTTTTATCTAATATTTATCATGAATTTTGAGTATTAAATTTGAAATTACATTTTTTGACAGCACGTCGCGATATAGGTATAAGGTGTGCCCAATGATGTAATTCAAAAAATAACAATAATAATCACTTGCTCGCAATCAGTAAATAAACAGTTAAAAGAGAGGAAACTTTAATGATTTCAAGTGCTTTTTTGCCAATTGGTTTAGGTTTACTTGGTCTTCTTACAGCAGTTTTTGTTTTTTTAAGTATAAAAAGTGCGCCTGCTGGGGACGGAAAACTAAAAGAAATATCAGATGCCATTCACTTAGGTGCGATGGTTTTTATGAATGCCGAGTATAAACGTCTAGCTATATTCTGTGTCATTTGTATCGCTGCAATCTGGTTCTCAGAACTTGGAGCAAATACTGCCTTAGCTTTTCTGCTTGGCGCAATTTGCTCTGGCTCTGCTGGCTATTGGGGGATGTATACCGCAACCCATGCTAACGTGAGAACAGCGGTCGCCGCTAATACAAAGGGAGCCTCCGAAGCATTAAATATCGCTTTTTTCGGTGGTTCAATAATGGGTCTAACCGTTGCCTCGATGGGTCTACTCGGTATCGGTATTCTCTACTACTTTTTTGCAGGCGACCCGCATACCATGCATGCAATCGAGGGATTTGCTATGGGGGCTTCCTCAGTTGCATTATTCTCTCGTGTAGGTGGTGGTATATTTACTAAAAGTGCTGATGTTGGTGCTGACCTGGTTGGTAAGGTTGAAGCGGGTATCCCTGAAGACGACCCAAGAAATCCTGGAGTAATTGCTGACAATGTAGGTGATAACGTTGGTGATGTTGCTGGTATGGGTTCAGACATTTTCGAATCCTATTGTGGCTCAATGATAGCAACCATGGCACTTGCTGCAACTATGGCTTCGACTCAAATTTTTGACTTGGCTCCAATTGGAGGAAAAGAAATTCTAACATTCATGCCATTGGCTCTAGCGTCAGTTGGTTTAATTTGTTCAATGATTGGAATTTATTCTATAAAACTTTTCTCCTCAAAAAGTCCAGAAGTTGCGCTACGCATTGGGACGATGGGCTCATCGGTAATCTTTATTATTGCTGCATTTATTTTAGTTAAAGAATTAGGCGCGTCTATCAATGTATGGGTTGCTGTACTAACAGGTGCCGTTGGTGGAATTGTTGTAGGTCTTGTAACCGAATATTACACCGGTGGAGCGCCTGTTAAAAAAATTGCACAAGGGGGCGAAACTGGCCCGGCTACAGTAATGATTTCTGGTCTCGCTGTTGGTATGCAATCTGTCGCCATACCTGTTATTACAATTTGTGCGATTATTTATCTATCGAGTCACTTTGCAGGATTGTATGGCGTTGGTATTGCAGCAGTTGGTATGTTAAGTACGGTTGGGATAACAATGGCAATCGATGCATACGGTCCGGTTGCAGATAATGCGGGTGGTATTGCCGAGATGGCAGAACTTGGAAAAGAAACGCGTCTAATTACCGATTCCCTTGATGAGGTTGGAAACACCACCGCGGCGATTGGGAAAGGTTTCGCAATTGGTGCTGCGGCACTTGCGGCATTGGCATTGATTAGCGCATACATTGAAAAAGTATCCCTGGGTAATGAAGATTTTATTTTACGTATTAATGACCCATTAGTTTTAAGCGGGATGTTCCTAGGGGCTATTTTTCCATACTTAGTTAGCTCGATAACCATGACCGCGGTAGGTGATGCTGCGTTTGATATGATTAAAGAAATTCGCCGTCAGTTCAAGGAAATACCTGGCTTAATGGAAGGTACCGGTAAACCCGATACCGCTCGATGTGTTGATATTGCAACGCGTGCTGCCTTAAAACGGATGATACTACCAGGCTCACTTGCCGTACTTGCACCCGTGGTGGTTGGTTTTGGTTTAGGCCCCAAAGCACTGGGCGGTATGCTTGGTGGAGCGCTTATCTGCTGTGTAATGATGGCACTAATGATGGCAAATGCTGGCGGGGCGTGGGACAACGCAAAAAAATATGTTGAGAAAGGTAACCTCGGTGGAAAAGGTTCGGATGTTCATAAGGCCGCGGTTGTTGGAGATACTGTTGGAGACCCGCTTAAGGATACCTCGGGACCGTCAATGAATATTTTAATTAACGTAATGGCAATCGTTAGCTTAGTGATAGCGCCGCTACTGGTGTAATTAAAAAGATAAGGAATGCAAAAGCCGCGTCTTTCTGATGCGGCTTTTTTATTGAATTGAATTAATTTTTTCAAGCATACTATCTGGATTAATATAATCTGGTTCAATTTTTAATTTATTTTTATCATTTATAAATAACAAGCTTGGCAAAGATTTTAAACCAAGATTTTTATATTGTTCAATTTCTTGTTTTAAAATTTCATCTGTTTCTATTGAAGCTACATCTCTGGAGAATTTATTTTTATCTGCACCAATTTCCCCCGCTAATTCAATTAGAGTTTCGTAATCAGATGGATTTCTTGCTTGTAAATAATAGGCTTTCTGAATCGCTGTGGTCATCTCGGTATCAAATTCGTTTTTTTGTTTTCTTGCTGCAATAATTGCGCGACATGCTGGGTAGGTGCTTCTTCGTGGTTTACATTTTTTCCAAAAATCATAATTAAATTTGGTTTCGGGTACCCTCTTTTCAATAGAATTCCAATTTTTTATCACATAGTCACGAATATCATCGGACATTGGATTATCGTTATCTGGCGCAAGGCCACCTAACAAACGAATAATAAGAATTTCTCTTGGAATTTTTTTCATCAGCTGTTGAAGTGACGAACTAAAAGCCCAGCACCAGCTACACATCGGGTCATGAATGTAATAAAGTTTTTTAAGCACGATTAATGAAATTGAACAGACTAGATTTTAAAATCTGTATTTAAAATTTTCGAAACCGATTTATTTTTAAGTTTTACATAACAGGGCATTCCATTTTTATATGGTGGGTAATCTTCGCCTTCTATTAATGGTAATAAGTAAGACCGGCATTTGGTCGTTATTCCAAAACCGTCATCTGTTATATATTCTCTTGGCATCATTTTTTCTACATTAGCAACATCCACAAGGTTGGCTTTCCCTATTTCCCAAGTGTAAGGAGCGTCTGATTTTCTAACAATCGTCGGCATAATCGCATCCTCACCCGCAAGAACCATATCAACTGCTGCTTTTCCCAGTGCATAGGCCTGGTCTACATCGGTTTTTGAAGCAATATGTCTTGCTGAACGTTGCAAATAATCAGCAACTGCCCAGTGATACTTATAGCCCAGTGTCTCTTTTATCATATTTGCAACAACAGGTGCTGCGCCGCCAAGTTGAGCGTGCCCAAATGCGTCCTTTGTACCTTGCTCAGCAAGAAATTTACCATTTGGCCAACGCGCGCCCTCTGAGACAACAACAGAACAGTACTCATGCTTCCTAACATTCTCATCTATCTTTGCCAGAAATGAAGCCTGGTCAAACTCTACCTCCGGAAAGAGAATAACAATGGGAATATTATTTTTTGAATCAGCAGCTAAACCACCAGCAGCTGCAATCCAACCGGCGTGCCGCCCCATGACTTCAATTACAAAAACTTTTGTCGATGTTTTTGCCATTGAGAGAACATCATATGATGCCTCTCTCGTTGAAATCGCAACATATTTTGCAACCGAGCCAAAGCCAGGACAAACATCTGTGATAGGTAAATCATTATCGACCGTTTTGGGAATATGAATCACCTGAACTGGGAAGTTCATCTTCTTCGAAAGCATTGATATTTTATTACAGGTATCAGCTGAATCACCTCCCCCGTTATAAAAAAAATAGCTAATATCATGTGCTTTAAAAATCTCTATGAGTCGCTCATATTGCTCCAAATTCTCCTCGAGCCCTTTCAGCTTATAACGACATGAACCAAATGCAGCAGATGGAGTGTGTTTTAGGCTAGCTATATCTGCATCTGACTCTTGACTAGTGTCAATTAAATCCTCTGTTAATGCCCCAATAATGCCATTTCTACCAGCATAAACATTGGAGAATACTTTAGGATACTTTCTTGCTGTCTCTATAACCCCGCATGCACTGGCATTAATTACGGAAGTAACACCGCCAGATTGTGCATAGAATGCATTTTTAGCCTTAGCCATAAATAATCACTCCTAAAATTACTCATTTTTTGTGAAACCAATATAGGATAAATTCAGTCTATACTATAGTGTTAGTTTACAATGATATATAAACCTTTGGGTAATCTATTGTTACCAGATATGGGAATGGCTAATTTAAATGTGTTTTTTTAATAAAAATTATAAAAAAATTACAAAGAAACTTATTCTTTTATATTTTTTACTACCAAATATATTACTTGCTGCGGATGAAAATATTGTTTTGCCAGATTTTGGCGATTCTTCAGGTGGAACATTTTCACCAAGTTATGAGCGAAGACTGAGTCAGATGTTTTTGAAACAGATACGACGTTTTTCAACAATTAATACAGACCCCGAGGTTGAATTATATATTCAATCTCTTGGTTATAACTTGGTCTCAAATAGTGACAATGCAAAACAATCATTCAAATTTATGGTAATTAATGACCCCTCAATTAATGCATTTGCAGGTCCTGGTGGCATCATTGGTATAAACAGCGGGGTTATCTTGCACTCTGGAACTGAAAGCGAGCTTGCTGGAGTTGTTGCGCATGAAATTGCGCATGTAACACAAAAACATTTGGCGCGCGCATTTGAAGAAGCAAAAAGGTACAGTCTTCCTACTGCGGCTGCAATGATTGGAGCTATAATTATGGCTACTCAAAATCCATCCGCTGGGCAAGCAATGTTAAGTGGAATAACTGGCCTAAACACGCAAAATCAAATTAATTTTACGCGCGAGAACGAGAAAGAAGCGGATAGAATTGGAATAAAATTACTAGAAAAATCTGGTTATAACCCTCGAGGGATGCCTCAATTTTTTGAAAAGCTACAAAAAATATCGAAATTTTCACAAAATAATCAACCTGAATTTTTTCGCACACACCCTTTAACAACGTCACGTATCGCGGACGCTCGTTCCAGAGCAGAGTCATATACAAAAAAACAGTTTGAAAACTCTCATGCCTATGAACTTGTCCGGTATAAACTACTGGTACAGACGATAGAGAAACCAAAAGAAGCTATTTTATTTTTGCGCAACAAGCTTGAAGAAAATAAAGATGGTGCTAAGAAAGAATTATACATTCGTTACGGCTTAGCTTATGCTTATCTTGCAGATAATGCATTTGCTCACTCAAATCAACAAATAAAACATTTACTCAAAAACAATGCCAAAGATCCTGCATATCTTCTATTAGCTGCTAAGCATAAAACTATACAATCTAAATACGATGACGCTTTAAATATTTATAGCAAAATCTACGAACTATACCCAGAACACAAACCAATGTTAATGGCCTATGCTCGTGCGTTAATGGACATAGGCAATGCCGAAGAAGCTCGTAAAATTATCAAAAACTATGAACGTTATCATTCTCATGATTTAAATTCATACGCATTACTTGGACAAATTGAAGGTATGCTCGGAAATGAAATTGAAACTGCTATACTTCAATCTGAATTTTATTACTTATCAGGTGAGACAAAGTTGGCTATTGAAAAATTAAAATTCATAAAACAAAAATTCAATATGAACTATTATCAAGAACAACGTGTAATAGCTCGTTTAATTGAACTTCAATATGAACTTGATCTTGAAAATGACATCAAATTGTAAACAGAGATTTTTATGTTACGTAGAAGCTTCCTTAAAATCCTAACATCTAGTACGGTTCTACTTTTCTCCGGCCTATTTACTCCCATAAGACTTTTTGCTGAATGGAAAGATTCGGCTTTTTCTGCTAAAGATATTGATACCGCAATTGGTAATTATTTTCCAAATCAAAATATAGAAAAAACTGACCAAATAAAAATAGAAATTTATGATGAAGTTGAAAACGGTGCTGTGGTTCCTGTTAAAGTTAAAACCGATTTAAAGATGGTTAAATCAATTACAATTTTTGCAGATAAAAACCCAAATCCTTTAATTGCTAATTTTGATCTGACTTCTGCCTGTATTGGCTTTGTTTCAACAAGAATAAAGGTGAGCGAACCCTCAAATGTTATTATCATCGTAAATGCTAATGATGTGCTTTATATGGCAAAAAAATTCGTTATTGTTCATGAAAATGGTTGCGGTTAAATGGCTTCTACTATTAGACTAAAAACAAAAACACGAGATGACATTACAACAATTCGACTAATTGTGCGTCATCCTATGGAAACGGGCTTTAGAGTTGATGATGAAACAAACGAACTGGTGCCTGAACACTATATAAAAAAAATATCTTTCGAACATAACGATAAACTAATATTTTCTTGTGATTGGAGTCGTGCTGTATCGAAAAATCCATATCTTTCATTTATGTTCAAAAACTCTAAGGTAGGCGATAAAATAAAAATAACATGGCTTGATAACCTTGGTAATAATGATTCACTAGAATCTCTAATAGAATAATTTCTCAATTTAAAAAAATAATTAAATGCGCGCAATTTTTTCTTTTAGCTTCATTGTTGTACTGACCTTCATATTAGGTGCGATATTAGCCTATCCACTAAAATTACTACTTGACCCAGTATTAGAACTTGCTTTTCGTAAATATCTAAACTATGCCACGTTAATCAGTGGAGTAATCACTTGTGCAATTTACCTAAGAATTAATAATCTACTAACTGCTGAAGCATTCGGTTTCAGTGGTGCGATTGATAAGTTCCTAATGCGTTTTTTAAATGGCTTCATCTATGGGCTATTAATTATGTCTATAATTGAAGTAATTCTTTTTGTTTTAGGAATACACGAGATTGATTCTTATCGTGATGTATGGTTACTGTCTAATTTTTCACTTCTCGTAAAAATTATAATTATGAGCTTATTAATCGCGATTATAGAGGAATTGATTTTTAGAGGAGCCTTCTTTTCCGGTCTATATAGAAGAACAGGGGCTTTTATCTCCACTATATTTACAAGCCTCATATATTCAACGGTACATTTTGTTAGGTACCCGGATTTAAAATCAGGCTCTGAAATCGATTGGTTAACAGGTCTCATGATGATGCCCGATGCATTTCGTCGTTTTTTTGAATGGGATATAACTGATTATTTTTTTACTCTATTTATTTTTGGAGTACTTTTATCTTTGTTACGCTTAAAACATAAGAATATTGCTGCGTGTATCGGACTGCATGCTGGCGTTGTAGCGCTTATAAAAATAGCAGACTATTTTACAAATAGAACAACGGAAAGCGATTTTAATCATCTTGTCAGCCCATATAATTCCACTTTTGGTTGGATAAGTTTTGCAGTAATATCGCTTTTCACAATATTCTATTTTTTAAAGTTTGATGTTAAAAATTCTAAAAAAAATTAAGGTAATATCAAATATCAGTTAGGATAAAACAAAGTTTGATTATCAACTTTAAAATTTTTAATAATATTTTTTCCTGCTTTACTCCTTAAAAACATAGAATACTTTCTGGCTAAATTGATTTTTGTATGCGGGTATTTTTTTGGAGAAACTAAAATTATATGATAAGGGTTAATAAGTTCACCCGAGTTTTCAAAAATAATATCTAATTCTACCTTGTGCTTATATGCAAGATAGGTGCCTCTGTCAGATAAAGCATAAGCTTCTTTTTCATTTGCTATAACTATAGTTTGACCCATACCTTGTCCTACGGAGAGGTACCAACGTCCTTTGGGTAAAGTTTCTATGACTTGCCAGAGATTGGCTTCTTTTTTATGTGTCCCAGAATCATCGCCACGCGAGATAAATGTATGCCTTGCTTCTTCAAGCTTTAACATTACTTCGGAAATATTTTTACTGTTTCTTATGCCTGCTGGATCTTTTTTTGGTCCTATTATTACAAAATCATTATACATGATTGGTAATCGCTCTATGCCATAACCATCTTCCACAAACTTTTTTTCTGCATCAGGCGCATGCACGAGAATTAAGTCTACATCACCATTTCTAGCTAAACGAATTGCTTTACCTGTAGCAACAGCAATAACATCTACTTTAATACCATGCATTTTTTCAAATAATGGATTTAACTTGTTCAGTAATCCGCTATTTTCAGTACTTGTTGTTGTAGCTAGTCTTAAGCGCTGTTGTTCCGCCAAGAGAGAATCGAAACTGGCAGAGAAAAGAACAATGAGTAGTAAAAAATGGCGCATGCTGCCCCTAAATATATAACAATAGTACGAATCTTAAGAAAATAAAGAAATGGTGGGCCGTGGGCGATTCGAACGCCCGACCAATGGATTAAAAATCCACTGCTCTACCGGCTGAGCTAACGGCCCCTATTCTTATTTTTTCTAAATTAAGCGACGGCTTAAAATATCAGTTGCTAATAAAGTAACGGCGGCGATAATACCCAAGAATTGCCCTTGGGTAAAATATAAACTGTGAGTATACTGATTTTATTATTGATTTTCTTAGTGTATCACCATATTAACTAGGACAGGGCTCGGTTATTCAATTATTTGGAGTTTTTACAATAAGTGCCGATATACGAATATAAATGTGACCAATGTAATTATCAGTTTGAAATATTACAAAAAATAAGTGATGCCCCGCCAGAAAAGTGCCCAGCATGTAATGCAAGTAACCCACGTAAACTGGTCTCTGCAGCAGCTTTTAAACTAAAAGGTACGGGTTGGTATGAGACTGACTTTAAAACAAAAAAATCTGAAAAAGATGCTACGGTTAGTAAAAAAAATAATGATAAAAAAAGTTCAAATGTTAAAGCGGATAGTCCTCAGAAAAAGTCAAAAAGTAATACAAACAAGGACGTAAAAATAAAAAATACACCAGCTGAAAAACCTAATTCTTGACTAAAATAAACTAGAAAAATGACTGCATTAAAAAAATACATTATAGCAGGACTACTTGTCTGGCTTCCATTTGCGGCTACTGTGGTAATCGTGAAACTATTGGTTGATCTACTGGACAAAACTATATTTTTATTACCCCCAGAATGGCAACCAACTGCTTTAATTGGAATTTCTATTCCCGGCCTAGGGATTATACTGTCTATATTCATACTATTATTAACGGGAATGCTTGCGGCAAATTTATTTGGTCGTCGTTTAGTTGAATTTTGGGAGAGACTTCTTAATAAAATCCCATTGGTTAGATCAATCTACAGTGGCGTAAAACAAGTTTCGAGCACAATATTTGACCCTAGTGGCAAATCTTTTAGTAAAGTTGTTATGCTTCAATATCCAAAAAATGACATATGGAGCATCGGCTTTTTAACCAATGATAATTTGGGGGATGATTTAACGGCTGTAAATAGCGGGTTAGTAGCTATTTTTATTCCCACTACACCAAACCCAACATCTGGTTTTATCGTAATGTCGAAAGCCGATAAAATAATTGAATTAGATATGAGCGTTGAAGATGGGTTTAAATTTATTATATCAATGGGAGTAATTGTCCCAAAAAATTCAACTTTAAAAAATAAAGCGTAATAAAGTTGCGCAATTATCAACTGACTCGTAATATTTCGCCTCTTGCTAAAACTGGACGGAAATAAATATATGCGGACTCATTATTGTGGTGAATTAAACAGGGGTCATATTGACCAAAAAATCGAGCTTTGTGGCTGGGTACACCGTCGCAGGGATCACGGAGGCGTCATATTTCTTGATCTACGTGATCGCGAGGGATTGGCGCAAATTGTATTTAATCCAGATCATCCAGAATCTTTTGCTATTGCTGATTCTGTTAGGAATGAATTTGTCATAAAAATAGTTGGTAAAGTACGAAATCGTCCTGAAGGATCAACAAACTCAGATTTACCTACGGGTGAGATTGAAGTTATAGGACAATCAATAGAAATTTTCAATAAATCAAAAACACCCCCAATACAAATGGATGATGAAGATGTTCATGAAGACATAAAGCTTCGCTATCGATATATTGATCTACGTCGTCCTTTAATGCAGAAAAATCTACAGCTAAGATCAAAAATCGTCAAAGAATTAAGAAACTTTCTTGATAATAAAGGTTTTCTTGATATTGAGACGCCAATGTTAACTAAAGCAACGCCTGAAGGCGCGCGAGACTATCTTGTTCCTAGCCGTACCCAACCTGGTAACTTTTTTGCATTGCCACAGTCGCCACAGTTATTCAAACAATTATTGATGATATCTGGGATGGATCGATACTATCAAGTGGTGCGGTGTTTTCGCGACGAAGATTTACGCGCTGATAGGCAACCGGAATTTACACAACTTGATATAGAAACATCTTTCCTAGATGAAGAAGATATAATAAATATAATGGAAGAGATGATTGGCTTACTCTTTAAAAACATTTTAAATCTAGAATTACCTATACCTTTCCCACGTCTAAGTTATGAAGAAGCAATGAACCGCTTTGGTAGTGATAGGCCCGATCTTAGGAATTCACTCGAATTAATAAATGTCGGCGACTTAATGAAAGAAGTAGATTTTAAAGTTTTCTCTGGCCCAGCAAATACGGAAGATGGGCGGGTTGCTGCATTAAATCTGCCTGGTGGCGGCTCTCTCACACGAAAAGAAATTGATGATTACACTAAATATGTTAGTCAATACGGGGCAAAGGGGCTTGCTTATATAAAAGTTAATGATATCAAATCGGGACGAGAGGGATTGCAATCACCAATATTAAAATTTCTGCCCGATGATGTGATAGATAAAGTTATCGAACGTACAAAAACAGCTGATGGGGATTTAATTTTTTTTGGTGCAGACAAAACAAAGATTGTTAATGATGCATTAGGATCGCTTAGAAATAAATTAGGGTATGATTTAAAATTAATAAAAAATGCATGGGCGCCAGTATGGGTTATTGACTTTCCTATGTTTGAATATAACGAGGAAGAGAAGCGCTGGGAATCTCTTCACCATCCATTTACTTCACCGAAGGAGCAAGATGTAGAATTAATTAAAGAAGACCCTAAAAATGCTTTATCACGTGCTTATGATTTAGTAATGAATGGTCTAGAATTAGGTGGGGGTTCAATACGTATACATAATGCAGAGATGCAGAAAACTGTTCTAGAACTACTTGGTATTAGCAGTAAAGAAGCAAATGAAAAATTTGGGTTTCTTCTTGATGCACTTGAGTATGGATGCCCGCCACATGGGGGAATTGCTTTTGGTTTAGACAGAACTGTGATGTTAATGGCGGAATGTAATTCCATAAGAGATGTAATAGCATTTCCAAAAACTCAAACTGCTAGCTGTTTACTTACATCCGCTCCTGCTGGTGCTAGTGAAAAACAATTAAAGGAATTAGGGATAAAGTTTTCGAACAAAAAAAATAGCTAGAATATGTTTTCTTAGCTTGTTTTAGATCGCTTGGTAAGTCTATAGTTAAATAATGAACGCAGAAACAACCCACTTTCATTCTTACTCGCTAAAAAAAGAGCAAATTCCTTCTGTAATTGCTGAGGAAATTGATGACGCCGAGCGTGATAATTTAAAAACTAAAATTAAAGCGCTATTAGAAAAACGTCAAGCTGTCATGGTCTCACACTATTATACAGACCCAGATTTACAGCTTTTAACAGATGAAACAGGTGGTTGTGTGTCTGATTCATTAGATATGGCGAGATTTGGTAATCAATCAAAAGCAAAAACACTAATAGTATGCGGGGTTAAGTTTATGGGTGAAACCGCTAAAATACTTAATCCTGAAAAGCACATCTTGATGCCCGATTTAAATGCAAATTGCTCATTGGATATTGGCTGCCCAAAAGAAGAGTTTTCAAAATTCTGTGATGAAAATTCTGATCGTGTTGTTGTTGTCTATGCAAACACAAGTGCCGCAGTTAAAGCGAGAGCTGATTGGATGGTTACATCGGGGAGTGCGGTTGATGTAATCAACTATCTAAAGAAAAAAAATAAAAAAATCATATGGGCGCCAGATAAATATCTGGGTGATTATATTCAAAAG
>Ga0114932_10003619_pt1 | contig 14981 bp, 12 predicted proteins | sample 2SBtaG_2_FD_87286 | JGI IMG/M metagenome (GOLD analysis project Ga0114932, IMG submission 87286) | Deep subsurface microbial communities from Kolumbo volcano to uncover new lineages of life (NeLLi) - 2SBTROV12_ACTIVE470 metaG | ecosystem: Environmental > Aquatic > Marine > Volcanic ...
GTGGAACAAACTTTTTAAGATGCTCTTCCCTTTTGTAATGTGGGACACATATTGCTAATTTCTTACTCATGTTACTGATATAAACTCGTGTTTGTCTAAAAATTCTTCTTGATGTAAAATTTGATATGTTAATGTATTTAAACCATCCTTTGTTGAATCTTCTAATCCCTGTCTTACTTTATTAAAAAATCTTAATTGATTTTCTCGTGTTTCCCAATGTGTAAATTTAGTTTGTGCCCATCCATTTTCCTCGTGTTCTAAACAAGTAAACTTACCATCTCGTCTGTTTGGTATTAGTGCTACACTTCCGATTCTCAATTCTTTTTCCTTTTTAATTGCTCCATGTATTTTAGCATGATTATCATTTCCACTTTTATCTATCACTCTATCACCAACCACACTATCAAAGTTCCAAAATCCAACTACCTTGTCGGCCGATTTATAAACTTCTTGACCTTGTTTCCAACCATCAAACTGTTTATTATTGGTAACATTAACTGGAATTCCATCATTATATAAATATTGAGCCTCTCCTTGATCCAAACAATTTGACCACAAACTAATTTGTGCAATATTTCCTTTAAAATATCCTCTATCTTCAAATCTTGCCTGTGGGTGTGCACAACCTACATAATAAGCCACATTATTTGCAGGTCTAATACTACCTAAATAATCCGTTGGGGATTCATTTACTTCTACTCCATTGACATACATTCTCAATCGTTTTAAAATGGTATCGACAGTATAAACAACATGAACCCATTCATCAGTTCGTCTATCTGATACTACCATATATTGTTCATTATCATTATTCCAAACACCACCTTTATATTGTTGGCCACTTGTATAGGCTATTCCTACATGATGTCCTGGACGAGTAAAGACATGAAACTCATCATATTCTTTATTCGGGTCAAGAGTTAAATCATCACTCGGTTCTACCCAAGCCTCAACACTAAAAGATGAATTTACTACCTTATTTAATGAAAGAGTATTCTCAATTTCAAGATAATCTCGACCATTAAATTCCATCACTCCAAGAAATCTTGGAGTTTTATGTTTTGAACTTCCTGTCCATTGTTCTGATAATGGAACTCCCAACTTTCTACAACGATAAAGTAAATCATCATCCTCAAATCCCCATCCCCAATATTTGTTAGAGAAACCATTAATCCATTCAAAGTGTTCTTTGTTGAATAATGTAACTCCACTAAAATATTCAGGATAAACTAAACGATAATTAAACTTACTTAATCTTGAGGCCAAATGTGTTGGTTTATCTACCCAAGAATAATCACAAGTATCATCCTCTGGCAACATATCAACATCATGAAAACAAAAATAATCATATCCTTGTTCTTTTGCTATTGTATAACCAATGTTTATTAACCAACCACGATTAAAAGGCCTATTGTTCCCCTGTTCCACCACAAAGATTTTATAATCTATCTTTTTATTAGATAGAAACTTCTCCATGTGTGGAACGAATTGGGCAAGATGTTCTTCTCTATCCCTATACGGAACTATGATTGCCAATTTTGGGTTCATTATTTACCGAATAGTTTACCTACTACTGATTTTTGCGGTTCAGGAGTTGCATTACCTTGTAATTGTTTTGCAACTTCGGCTGCTATATCTTCAGTAGATGGTTGTGGTTGTTGAACTTGGGGAGCTGATACTCCTACTGGAGTAGATTCTACATAGTTTTTAACTATATTGTAAATTTCCCACAATTTCCAATCGATTGCCTCAACCTTTTCTTCCAAGTTAGTTAATGACTTAACTGCTATTGCAGAAAGTTCACTTCCTTCATTAGAAACACCTGAATCAAGACTATCTCTTGCGTCTGGTTTTTTGTTTGGTTCAACTTCTACTTTTTTTGTTTTAGTAGCTGTTGTCTTTTTTGCTGTAGCCATAATTTTTCTCCTTATTATATTACTACTTCTATAACTTCATGTTTTTCTCGATAGTTTTCTCTATTAACTATCCGAAATCTTGTTGATGTTAGCCCATCTATATCTGTATCCCTCATTTGATTTCTAACTTTTTTATTAAAAGTATTTCTATTTGTTTTAACCTCTGTATGCTCAATTCGTGGTAAATTTTCAAGATTAAAATATTCTTCTGTTGATGATATATAACCGAAAGCACCATTCCTTCTATAAGGTAAATATCTCTCTGTATTACTTTTTAATGGTTTATCTGCGAATCCTACATTATGAAACCTTGCATGATTTCCATTTCCACTTATATCAAAAGTAATGTTATCATATCCACCTTTAAAATTCCATGCAGCTACAGGTAACTTTGAAAGAACATATTCCCCTTTATTATCAATAATTCCCTTGTCATAAATTAACTCAACTTCATAATCTTTTAATGTTTCTGACCACAATCCTATTTCTGCAATTTGTCCATTAAAGAAATTTCTCCAAACACTTAATTGTGGATCACCAGCTCCTATATAATACGGTCTGTTTAAATATTCAGTAAGTTGTCCCTCATACTCCACACTTCCAACTTCTTTTCCATTTACATAAAGATACATTTTTTGAGCTTGGTCATCCATACACATAACTACATGATACCATTGATTAGTTATTAGTGGTGATTGAAGTATTATAGGTTCTTTTTCACTCTTACCTATTGGACGATGCCAAGCTACTGCCTTTATCTTTCCACCATGAATATATGAAAGTCCTGTATGATATCCTGGTCTCATAAAAATACTATATTCACATTTATTAGTATCTATATCTGCACCATATTTTGGTTCTCCATTAGGACAAAACCACGCAGACATTGTAAAACTTTTATTGGTTGTATTTTTAATTTTTGCATTTTCTGATGGTATCTCTATGTATGAATTTTGTCCGTTAAAAGTTCCATATGTTTTTACTAACGGAATATCCAATTCTTTTCTTACAGGTAATCCTTTAACAACACATCTCAATAACAAATCATAATCTTCATAACCCATTCCCCAATACTCATTTGAAAATCCATTTACTTTTTGAAAATGTTCTTTTGAAAATAAAGTTGCTCCACCAAAATATTCATCATAGGGTAAAGTATAAGTGTCAAAATCTTCTATGTTTTCTTGGTCTCCAAATTCTATTTTATCTCTCATATTAACTAATGAAATTGGTCTATCATCAAACTCATAATCACATTCATCAGAAATGGGTATTAAATCAGAATCATGAAAACAAAAATAATCAAAGTTGTCTTTGTGTAACATATATCCAACATTAAATAATTTACCTTTATTTAAAGGTCTGTTAGATTTTTGTTTTATAAAGCACAATTTATAATCACCATCTATTCTAGCCTCAAAATGATTCACAAAATTTTCTATATGTTCTTCATTATATGGTAATATAATTGCTAACTTTTTATTATGTTTCATGTTCTATACTCTATAGATTGTGTTGTTATTATATCCCAATGTGGATAATCATTATATTTTTTACCACTTTTTTCTATCATAAACCTTTTATCTTCTATATCTATTCTACCGAAATTATCAATTATATAATCAAACATATCTCTATATTCCTTATGAAAAGTATAATCTTTTTTAATTCGAGAAACTTCTCGTAACCTACTCATTACAGATATATCCCATTTAAAATGATGAACTTGAATAAAACATTTATCAACAGGATATCGTAAAGGATGATTCCATCTATCACCATAAGTATCATCTTCACCATTTACTTTAGCATAATGTTGTCCATTAGTAACTTCTATGTTACCTTTCATCACAATGGTTTTATTTGGACAGGCATTTGAAACTGGATATCTAAACGAACCAGCCAAAGGAAACTCTTTCCAAATATCACTATCATCAAATGGTTGGATTTTTGGAAATCTACCACCTTCACCAATTCTATCTAAAAATGCTCCTGTAATGAATTTATAACCATTCTCCTCGCAATCTTCAATCAATTCGTTTATTGGTTTTGGATAAACATGAAATTCATCATCATCCGCAACTATCCACCAATCATTAGGTCTTATTAATTTTGTTTCATTATATAACTCTGTAACTCTTTCCCAATTAAATGGTTCTTCAAAAGTTTTTCTATGAATATCAATATTTAAATCTTTTGTAATTTCTTTGACTTCTGATAAAACTCTATCCTTCTCTGATGATAAATATACAACAACAAAAATTTCATCAACAAAATCTTTATAGTGTTGTAACATATGTTTTAACATTGTGGTATTATGACCACAAACTGTAACCAAATTCAAACTCATACTAAAACTAATTTCTCACAAGATTTATAAAAATCTGTCATTTCAGGAAAAGTCTGTAAAAAGTTTTTTCCTCGTCTCTTATCATATTCATTTATAAATAAATAAAAATCTTGTCGTTGTTTCATCAACCATTTTACATCATCAAGTGGTGCCTTACACCAATCTAAAACTCGTCTTAATTTTTCTCTTTCAAAATCATAAAATCCACTATGTCCGTGTCCATGAATATGAATATACTTTTCATCACTCAAAGATTCCATTAAATCTACATCCGACTGAATCTTATCTAACCATTCTGTACCAAGTAATCGTATTTGCATAAATTCTGGATGTCTAATATAAGCAGTATCTAAAATAATTGCATAGTGTCTATATCGTTTTCCATTATAATGTTTCTTCTTTAATTCAAAAACTCTTTCAATTACCTCATCATACGAAGATACGCTCATTAAATTATAAGTTGCCATAAGTGTTAATGCTGGTTTTCCACATCTCGTTAAAAATTTATCAACATTAGTCCAAAATCTTTCAGCATTAAGACCATCACGGATATATTCTGCACGTTTATTTCCAGCTTCAATACTCGTAAACAAAGTAAAGTTCCATAATAAATCTTTATCAGTAATATATTGAACTTTATCAACAAATTCTTCAAATTTATCATCTGGAATACTTAAATTAGAATTTATTGACAATTCTATTTGTGGATTAATTTTTGGATTTTCTATAATATAATCTAAAACTTGAAAAGTATCCTTATGTAAAAGTGGTTCTCCACCAGTTATTCTAAAAGTATGAAGATTTGGAAACAAGTCTGGCCACCACTTCCAAAATGCATCTCTATATGGATTTGGTTTAGTATGTGGAATCGGAACAATCCCCTCTCGTTCCATCCATTCTATATTATTAAACATTCCACTTGTAGGATAATGTCCTTTTGTCATTATTTCGTGTTGCCAATTAGAACTACTTTTCACATCACAATATGAACAACACATATTACATTGATTACTAAACGAAATCTCTACATAAGATGGCTGAACATTATCTTGTGGGTTTGAGTTTTTTATCTTATTGAAGTGTGGAAATGCCCAACCCTCTCCACTTTTTAAAACTCTATCACTAATAGAATCAGGATTTGAATCTTCTACATTCCAACAATAATCACATTCTGCTGGACGACCACCTTTTAACATAGTTTTTCTTTGAAGTTTTTTAAACTCACTATTATGTAATGCACTTGGATTATTTTCTATTTCGTGTAATGGAACGACGTGTGGACTTGGGTGGTGACAAGAGTGAGTTTGACCTGTCTGTAAAAGAATACTAACTTGATTCCATTTTGCCAAACAAAAACCACTACCTACATTATCTAACTCTTTTCTTAATTTTTTCATGGAATGCATACCATGAACACTTATTTGTTGCCAAAACTTTGAATCATCTATGGTTTCTGGAAGACTATCACTTCTATCTTCATAATAAAATAATTTAATTCTTAATTTAAGTTCTTCTCTTAAATCTCTTACTAAAAATTCTTCATCTCTAATTCTTTTTAATTCTTCATCAACATATTTAGTACTCCACTTTTCACATTCTAATAAATCCAACCTAACATTTAATTCATCATATGGATTGGTAATATCAATAGGATGAACAGGATGACTTCCCCATATTTTTACTTCTTCATTAATAAAATCACTACTATATTTTTGACATTCATTTAAGGCTATTCTAAATTTTAATTCTTCACGGACATCAGATATTAACTCTTTAACCCTCATTTTTTTTATTCTTTTATTTATTTCTGGAACATTGTATGCCTCACAACTTTCTAAAACAATACGAATATCTAACTCATCTTCTGGATAAATAAATTCACCCTTTTTCATCCAATATTTATAATTATTTGAAATAAACCTCGTATTATGTTTTGCACATTCTTTAAGTTTTATTCGTTGAGTAATTTCATCAAATATTGGCCAATCTAAGAATTCAAAATCTCGTATTCGTTTTTTTACATAAGCATCTGTGTGTAATTCACATTCTTGAAGTCTTAATCTGTAATCTAATTCTTCTTCGGCCGTTTCAAACTTTATAGGTTTTATTCTTTGAGATATAAATTTACTATCATAAAATTCACATTGTCGTAAATTTACACACTCCTCAAGTTCTTGTGTAATTGTTCTAAAATGTGAAGAATATTTATCATAATTATCCCTTACATATTTAGATTCCTCACGAACTGCTTCAATTTGGTCAAGTTTAATTTTAGCCCAAGCCAGTTCAGATTTCTTTTCTATAAATTTAAATTCTTTTACCCGTTTTAAAACATATGGACTATTGTATTTAGTATCTATTTCTTTTTGAACCCAAACTTCATTTTTTGGTAAATCCCAATGACTAAATTCTTTACGAATTTCTTCTAACTCTGGTTTTGAAAAAGTATTTATCATTCTATATTAGATTTCCTTAATAATGTAAGTCCTGTAGAATTAAGATTCATAGATTTTGGAAAATAATCAAACAAATTAAAAACTTCCCATTCAGTTCCCACTCCAATTTCACCATTTACAATTTCTTCTATAACTTGACTTGGCCCATCACATTTATCGTGTGGTTCATCTTCATAAGTTTCAAAATCATCCCAATATCGTTTGTCTGTATCATGTATTGATATAATTCCATTGTCTCTCAAAAGAGTAGAATATAACTTAAAATCTCTTTTACATCCCTCGTAGGTGTGGTCTGCATCTATATGTAAATAATCTATCTTTATATCTCGTTTTACAAAAAAATTGTAGAAAGCTTCTTCGGTAGTATTATTAATAAACTTAGGTTGAAAATGACTTCTAAAATAACTATCGGGATCTGCCCAATTAACTTCTCCATTAACACCATTTGTTGCATCTACTACATAAACCTCACCAGTTACATCGGTCATATAAATCTCATTTAATTCCCATACCGCATCAATCATTAATCTTGGTGCATATCCACCACCACTACCAAGACAAACACAAGTTTCGGCCTTTAAAAAATAAGGAATAGCAAAATAAAATATCCCACTACCTAAATAAGTATCTGTTGCACCATGAGTCCATCTATATGGTACTGATCCAGATTCTTGATTTCTTGTAATTGAGTCGAAAACCCAACCTCTATTTAATATTGACATTATTTATTTATCCATTTCTTTATATGTTCAATTACAGTATCAGAACTAATTTTTTTACTACATTCATATTCTCTTTCAGTTCCAATATGTTCTGGACACCAATTAAAATTATCTCTTTCAAATGGATGTATATCTAAATTAAAACATCCACTACACACATCAGGACTATCTTGTGATATTCTTGTAATATTACTTTGAAACTCATAAAAAGGTTTAGAAAATCCAGAAATCATAAATGTGTGTGTTCCTACTGCCCAACTTAACCAAGATAATCCACTACCAAGTCCTATAAAAAAATCTGCATATTTTAAATCTATAATTCTATCCCACAAATCTAACCCACTTTCTGTTTTATCAATAACACCATCTGGTACATGATTCCATGTATTAGAATCTGCATGACCATATTGTCTAAATTGGTCTATACATACAACATTATATCCTTCACCTTTTAAATATTCTATAACATCATCCCACCCATTAGGATTATTCCAATATTTACTTTGTATAGTTGATTGAGTTCCAATACAAACATATTTACCAATAATATTAGGTGGTCTATCAGGAACTTCTACTTTACTTTGTACTTCTTCATGTGGTAAATCTAATATATCATTTGCTATGTCTTGTAGTGAAATCAATCTCCAATCCCTTTTATGAAATTCCATATTTGGAATCATTGCTGGATATTTTAATTGTTCTCCTTGATAATTTGACATAGTCTCATGATAATGTAAACAAATACTTAAATCATATTTAAATTTCTCATTACCTCTAAATTTTAATTTAGGATAAGCATTTACAAAGTATTCATTCCAAGCCGAAGTCACCTCTACATCATAATCATTAACTTTTCTATATTTATCAATTAATGGCATCCAAGCAATAGTATCCCCAAGACAAGGTGAGTCTATCGCAATTCTTTTAATTTTCTTCATAGAGATATAAAACCTATATTTATCCTTAAATAAATAGTTAAAAAAACTTCCAAATCATATTTTATTATCCTGGATCAGAACTTGCTCCTTTGTTGTGAACCAACACTCCACCTGCAAAATAAATATCTAATGGTTCAACATCTATATTTACAACCTCAATTTCGCCAGTAACATATTCAATAGATTCTATTTCAATTTTATTTCCACCAACATCCATTAAATAATATGGTGTTTTATTTTGACTTGTACCAAAATGTCCACTTAATTCTAATGGTGTATTCCATTCCCATCTTGGCCCAAATAAATGGTCAGCAAATGTCCACATATCATGTTCAGAAGTTATTTTTATCAACCCATCATTTATATCCCAATAACCATCCATATAATCATAAAAAATCTTTTCAATATTTGCCTCTGAAGTTTTCATAGTTGTCATATCATCACTTGCTAACATTGTAAACTCTTTCCAAACAGAATATCCCTCATCTTCGTCTGGTAAACCCTCTAATTCTATACTCAATACCGTATCACCAACAGATAATTCTTCAATTTTTTTATCAGTTCCGTCTGCCATACGAATTAAAGTCTCAGGTAAAAAACAAGCAATTGCAAGACCACCATAAGTATCTTGAATTTCAACAGTTTTTGTAATTGCTGTATTATATCTTGTGGCGTGGTCATTGAATCCATCACTCTGTCCATCATCATGATACTTCCCACTTATTATGACTTCCGTATCACTAAAATTAGCACCTTCCCATCTTTCAAAAAATACCGTATCTAATAATGGTTTGTGGTCTGACGATGCAGATACAGCCGTAAACTTTAATTTTAATGTTTGATTGACATTTGCAGAACCACTTGTATAAAAATCTTCTCTAAACTCTCTCCATTCTTCATTTCCAGCTAAAGATTTAAAAGTTTCTTGATGATATGCCCCACTAATTTCACATTCTAAATTACCTTGGCCAGAATTAGATGAAGATACTAAAGCTCTAATTTGATAAGTAGAATTTCCCTTAACTGTAAATGATTGTTCTATATACCCATCTTGTGTATTAAATAAAACTGCAAAACTATTAGAACCAGATGGTGATTGACTTGCTAAAGTTTGTTTTGATATTACAGTTCCCCCACTTTCATCCCAATCTCCAAGTAAATTTGCAGTTGACCAATTATTAAAATCTGGATCAGTTACGAGATTTGCTTCTCGTGTAACACCTATTGGTGTAGTATTATCTGCAATAACACCCGCATTATATTGTGTGGTATAATCTTGAGTACCATTCATATTAAATAGTGATGAATTATTAGTAGTCCAAGTAAAATTATCTGCTCTTGCTGCTATACGAGACTGAAATAATGAATTTTCATTTGTAAAGGTCATTGTATATGTTTCATTTGTTTGTTCATCCACATATGGATAACCACTCAAAGTACTATCAACCGAACCAATGTAAAAATCACTTAACTTAGTTTTACCCGTAGAACTATCCCTACCAGCACTATTTAGACTCGTTTTAGAAGTGTAATTAGAATTACCTACAGCAGTTGCCCTACCAAGTTTTCCTAATGATAATTTCGTTCCATCTGGTGGTGTTGCCAAAAAAGTTCTCCAAAAAAAGATACGCCTAAAAAAGACGATTATCGTCTAATACGCGTGCCGTGTTGTGTGTTTAACACTAATAAATATCAATCGTTATAAATTTGTAAATATTTCTCTACCCATTCTTGTTTATTATCATATACCCTACAATAATCTCTCAATCCATCTAAATAATCTTGTCTTTCCCTCTCTGATAACTTTGATATATTATGTAATTGTTTATCAAATTCTTTCTTATCAAAAGCTCTGAATGGATATTCATAGTTTATCAGCCAATCTTTTTGTAATATCGGTAATTTACCATAATCTAATGCTTGGAATATAGAATAACCGAATGGTTCATGTAGATGACAGCTATGAGATATTCCCCAATCCTCTCTATTAAAGAATCTATGTATATTCTTATATTGAAATTGATATAATCTTGTTTTTTCAAATTTAAAACCAGCTCTTTCTTTCCACCACTTCCAATCTGCTAAATCGGTAAACGCATATGAATCAACATCTTCTAAGAAATGTGGTGATTTACGGGTTTCCATGCGTGCCGCATATCCCACTTTATTACTCATACATATTTTTTTATTTTGTGTGAATTCGTAGTAATTCGGTATATCAATCATATCTACTTGGTCGTGTAGTGGAATTTTATCCAACCCAATCCAAATAACCTTATTTGCTATTTGTGCTATTCTTCGTTCCCACGCTCTATTTGCTGAAAAATGCATTAACTTAGGTAATCCTAAATGAAAACCAGCATTTAAACTTAATTGAACCGATACATGAATACATACCGAATCTATTTTATCTTGATTATCTTCTATTATTTTATGTGGTGTATAATATCCATGAAGAATATGAATTTTACGAGCTTTGTTTGCTAATTTTTCAAATTCTCTTGGATTATCACCTTGCCATACAACTTCTATTGGACTATCAAAATTTACTTTATCGTCCCAATCTGGTTTACGGCGATGAATTAGTAATTTAGATGGATGATTAAGTTTGGGAGCTACTTCTCGTAACCAATTATTAACCCAAACATCACTTCCACCATATACTAACGAACCACCTCCTGTGGCATAATAAACATCATAACTCATTAACTCTTACCATGTACGTTGTGCATTAAATAACCGCCTCCAAAATAAACATCTAAATCTTCTACATTCATATTTACAGTTTCTATTGGTTCATTTACAAATTCAAGTGTTTTTACTTCTTCAAATTCATTATTAGAATCATATAACATATCTCCAAGTTGTAAACTAAGTGTTGTTTTAAAACTATACTTACCATCTCTTAATACAAAAAATGGATGTTCATATGTAACTTTTAAAGAATCATTTATCACATAATAATTATCATAATAATCAAAATAAATCTCTTTAACAGATGCACTTGCAGGTGTAGATATATTTAATATTTGAATATCATACAACATTCTATCTTGATCTTCTTGTCCGTGTGGTATTCCTTCCCAAATTGACCAAGTATCTTCATCATCAAAATCTAAAGGCATACCAGGAACATTTGAAGCCATCACCCAATCACCAACATTTACATCTTCTATATTTTTAATACTATTATCTGCCATTAAAATTTTAGTTCCAATAGCAAGACAACCGTGACCACCATATTGAGAATAATTACTACCATAAAATTCATCTAACTTAATTGGATGTGATTGATATATTCCACCCTCACCACCTGAATCTACACCAGAAGCCGACTTGGGACCTCCTTGAAACCAATCAAAATTTGGTTTACCATCTACATCTGTATGAACTGAACCTGCTATTGATGAGAAATCTTGATATAAATCATGAAGAGAAGCTTGACTGGTAGAACCAACTCCCCTTTCAACATTTATATCTGCAAAAGACATTGATGTATCTTGTCCTATTCTTGGAATTATTATTGCACCTGATCCAGCTACAGGAGTCTGTGCAGATACACCATGAATTGATATACTACAAAATTCTCCAGGAAATCCTCTTCCACTAAAAGTATCATAAGAACCCGAAGAATAATTTTTACCTCTACTAATTATAGAACACGATGTTATTCTCCCACCTGCTGAACTATTCCATTCACCACTAAAATCACTACCAACTTGAATTGATTGTGAGCCGGGTGCTTTCATTAATAAAAGACCTTTATCCTCATTACCAAAACCAGTTCCATTGGCCAATATTTCTAGATCTAAAACTTTAAATCCATCTTGCAGAGCCATCTATCTCTCCTCTAACGATTTTATTCTATTTGATAAATCCTCAATAAGAGTTTGTTGTTCTTTAATCGCCTCCACTAATAATGGAACTACCTTTTCATATGATATTGCCTTAATCCCATCTTCTCTAATCTGTATAACTTCGGGTAAAACCTTTTCTACTTCTTGTGCAATTAAACCGACATCATGACCTTTTTCTTGTTGTAATTCATTTGATTTTTCATTCCAATCAAATGTAACTCCCCTAATTTGTTGAACTTTAAAAATGGCACTTTCTATCGGTCTGATGTTATCCTTCAAACTTATGTCTGATGAATAAAATGCAGTAATATTTTGTGTAACAACTACATCCCCTGTAACTTGTAACTCTTGAGCAGGATTTCCTGAACCACCAATATGTATATTTGCAGTGGTTACAATGTTTCCCTGTGAGGGATTAGTTGTATCAGTTGTTATATAATTTGCCATTTATTACCTTAATTTTAAACAATTTGGACGAAAGCTAAACCTTCATACCCAGCAAGTCCACTTTGACCTGTTGCTCCAGGTTGTGCTCCACCCAGACCAGCTGCTCCAGCAACTCCTGTTCCACCAGCACTTCCACCAGTTACTATCATATTTGCAAACTTTTGAGTTATTACGGTCTTTGTTCCTATGACTTTATTAGCTGGTATCCAAGTTCCCATAGGATTATTTGTTAGAGGTGTCAAATTGGAAGTAACTACGGCTATTGTTCCACCATTTCCACCATTACCGCCGGCACCTCCGCCTCCGCCTCCTCCACCTCTTGGTGAAGCCATACGAATTCGAAGGGTATCTGACCATATAATACCTTTTTGTTTTTTTCTTCGTTGTTGTCTATAATATATATTCATACTATTCTCCTTAATAAAAATTAACTTGCGGACAATGAACCACCTTCTCCACCAGTTCCACCTTGTCCACCATCTGAACCATTGGCATAGATATAAATGGATCCATAATTATTACCATTCTCAAGACTATTAACTGCGGTATTTACTTGAGTTGGTATAGAGTGTCCTAAAGAGTCTCTTTTCCAATAATCAATTACTCTTGCTGATAACAGAATTGTACCACCTGGTTGTCCTGCAGAAGCACCGCCTCCGCCTCCGCCTCCACCGAAAGTTTCATATTGTGTTCCATCTTGATTCTTGTCTCCACCGCCGCCTCCGCCTCCGCCGGCACCACCTGCGGCTACACCTGCCATTAATCTTTCTGGATAATCATTACTACCAAATTCTGTCCTCATTTTTACAACACTATCTGCTGGTGTTGCACTAATTTGAATTCCTGCTTGGTCGGCAGATGCTCCACCAGCTCCACCAGCAGCACCTGCTCCAGCTTGAGCGGTTGATGATTCACCACCTGTTCCACCTGTTCTACCAGCTCTACCATCATTGGAAGTAGAAGTTGCGTCAGAATTCGATCCAGCGGTTCCGGCTGTCCCTGTTCCACCTGTCTCTCCACCAGTTGAAACTCCTCTACCACCTGAACCACCTTTTCCACCTTGGGGTGTTGCGGGCATTCCTTTCAATGTACCACCTGCTATTGCTGATTTTCCAGCACCTGCAGCTCCTCCAGTTCCCCCCATTGCTGTAGAATAAGTCCCGCTTTGTCGTTTTGATGCTCCATTACCACCAGTTACACCATCATTACCTTCACCTCCAACATAAAAAATATGTATTTTATTACCACTACCACCTGAATCTGAATAAACAAATAAACCATCAGAACAAAATAATCTATATCCATTTGTATAAATGTATAAAGTTCCATCTGAAATATTAGCTATAAATTTTCTACAATAAACATCTCTGGTTAATTTTAAATATTGACCACTTGTATGATAAAACTGCATCATATTATCACCAAATGTAGGTGAAGTAATATATTGTGACGATACAGATGTATCACCATCAAATGCATGTGTAGGAGTTCCAGATGTAGAACCTGAAGTCCACGCATCAAGAGTGTTATTACCAGCGTGAACTACAACATAAACATCACCATCTTGTCCTTGACCAAAAACAGTTTCTGCACCAATTGAAAATTCTCTACTTTCTCCACCACTTGATCTTACATAAATACCCGAACCTCTAATCTTACCATCTGAACCAAAGGATATTGTAGCATCTTCTCCTGTATCAGCTGATGCACCTGCGTAAAATGCACTTACACTTCCAACATCAGCATGTGCTGCATTTTGTTGAACTAATCCTATAACATCACTACTATATGTACTGGATATTTTTGAAGTAGCTATAGTCCATCCATTTGATGAACCACCGAGATAACCAGTATTTGCAGTTATTGCTCCCGCGATTGTTGCATCACCATCTTTTGCAATTCTAAATGGAGCATCTCCAGCAGTTTGATCACCAATCCACAATCTATAAGATGAATCTGCACCACTAATAGTTGCACTATCATCACCACTTCCCACAAATACCTTTGAATCTGCTCCATTAAGTTCTATAGTTCCTGCATTAGAAGTAAATTTACCTGAAGCAATAGTCCAACCACCCGTTCCACCTATATATCCAGTATCTGCAGTTACTACTCCTTTCATTGTAACATTACCATTTGTTGCAACATGAAAATTACTTGAACTTATCTCAAAATTACCACCACTTGAACTTACGAAATTCGAAGAATCTCCCAAGAAAAAATCTGCAGATTTCATGGTTATATTACTATTAGTTGACCTTATGTATCCTGTATTGGCTCCTCCTGCCTTTATCA